>MAAC01015477.1_pt1 | contig 22266 bp, 16 predicted proteins | sample 1115981 | NCBI WGS metagenome assembly MAAC01 (sample SAMN04961126, study PRJNA320927) | seawater metagenome | isolation source: sample BD02T64 sea water enriched with oil for 64 days | place: USA:Gulf of Mexico | collected 2013-07-27
TGTCTAAATCATACTCTAAGCCAAATGTCTGCTCGTCCCATAACATCGATTTTTTAAGTGAAGCCATAGCATGATGAGCTTTAAATAGATTGCCTTTATCAACAAAGATCTCTAAAGCCACATCACGTTCAGAGCTTGTAGTGAAAGTATCTTGTAATAAATCAAAATCCCCAGCAACTAAAGCAAATAAATAACAAGGCTTTAAAAATGGGTCCTGCCAAGTAACAAAATGCATTCCATTGTCTAGATCTCCTGCAGCAATTTTATTACCGTTAGATAATAAATAGGGGTACTTGGCCTTTTCGGCAATAATTTTGGTGGTGAACTTTGCCATCACATCGGGACGATCTAAATAATAGGTAATACGCCTAAAACCTTCCGCTTCACACTGAGTACAAAAAGCTTCTCCTGATTTAAATAAACCTTCTAAAGCAGTGTTTTCAACGGGGTTGATTTTAGTCACTATGGTTAGTTCAAAATCATTTTCAGTGACGCTGATATGTAACTTTGAATCATCAACTTGATACATGTCGTCGGACAAATTTTGTCCGTCTATAGTTACCGATAATAAAGACAGATGTTCGCCATCGAGTACTAAACAATCTTGTTTATCATTGCTCCGTTGAACCTGCATAGTATTAGTGACAATGGTTTCACTATCAGATAATTCAAAGGTCAATGTTACTGAGGAAATAGAAAAGTCACTTGGTTGGTAATCAGCAAGCACACGTATTGCACTGTTAGTCATGAATAACCCCTAAAATGGAATGAGATAAATTGAACGAGATAAAATATAAAAGCCTGTACGATACAGGCTTTTAAAATGAACATTTATTTATTAACTATTAATCAACATCGGTGATTTTTTTAATCTTATAACCAGTATAAGCATAGATCAATGCAACGAATGGATTAATTAAGTTAAAGAAACAATAAAAAATATAATCATATGACGTTAACGTTAGAGCACCAAACATAAAGGCACCACAGGTATTCCATGGGATCAACGGTGAAGTGATCGTTCCGGTATCCTCTAATGTTCGACTAAGTACTGTAGGGTGAAGTCCACGACGTTCATATTCTTCTTTATACATACGCCCCGGCATCACGATGGCCATATATTGATCAGACGTAATTAAGTTGGTACCTATACAAGTAGCTGCCGTACTGGCAATTAAACTACCTGTCGATTTAGCCGCAGATAAAATAGACTCGACAAACTTTTTCAACATACCTAGGTGTTCTAATACGGCGCCAAAGCTCAACGCACAAATAACCAACCAGATGGTATTAAGCATTGTTTTCATGCCACCACGACTTAACAAGTCATCAATTTCAGTATTTCCAGTGTTAATGACAATACCATCAAAAAATGCCGTCCAAATAACGGTAAGGTATGTTTTACCGTCTTGTGCCATATTCATGATTAATTCTTGTTGAAATATAGCGGCCCAAATGGCGCCGATAACTGCACCAATGGCAACAGCAGGAAACGCAGGCATTTTTCTATAAGCCAAAAATAACAAGATAGCTAACGGTATTAAATTCAATGCAGAAATATTATAAGTTGACTCAAGGGTATTACTGATTATTTCGATGGAATCAGTCGAACCAGCAGCAACCGAAGAAGAATGGTCAAAACCAATAATTAAAAATAAGATTAATGCGATAGTAATAGACGGAATAGTTGTCCACAGCATATAACGAATATGCTCAAACAATTCACTGCCCGCAACAGCAGGTGCTAGATTGGTAGTTTCAGACAAAGGTGACAGTTTATCGCCAAAATAGGCTCCTGATATAACTGCACCTGCAGTTACTGCCGTCGACATTTCAAAGCCTGTACCTATACCGATAAATGCCACACCAACGGTAGCGGCAGTTGTCCATGAACTACCAATACTCATCGCTACAATTCCACAAACCAAACAAGTTGCGGCATAGAACCAACTTGGATCAATGATTTTCAAGCCAAAATAAATCATCGTAGGAACGGTGCCTGAAAGTAACCATGTACCAATTAATGCACCAACCATTAATAATATTAGAATGGCCCCCAATGAAATAGAAATGCCATGAATGATTGACTCTTCTATAGTCTTCCATACATAGCCATTTTTAAGGCCAATAAGTATGGCGATTCCCATCGCAGATAATAAGGCTATTTGGTTTGGCCCATATGAGGAGTCTTCACCAAAATATGTGACTGAGGCAGTCAACATAATCACTAGTGCGACAAGAGGAATTAAAACATCAAGAAAGCTAGCTTCTTTAATTTGAGTTTGTTCTGACATAAATAGGGACTACCTTAATACTATAATTTTTCTTTTATCTATTTTTACAATTAATAGATTTCATTTTTATTAGCTTCAAATGGGCTATATACCCAAGACACCATAAGGTGGAATGGGTATAACATGCCCTGTGTCTGGCTCTGTTGCAAGCACTTTATATTTTTCGCCTAATAAACATTCGATATGATTAACGGTTATTTATATAAGTATTCATTAATACTGCTTAAAAATGGAAACATTCTATTTTTTATACCACTGCCTGTATTAAAGCACTCATATTTTTGACTATGCACATATAAAAAAACCGCCAATTCTGGCGGTTTTTTATGAACAGTATATTTTTACTTCTTAGCGACTTTACCTAGCGAAACTAAATCAAAAGTAATTTTTGCTGTTTCAGTTAAAAAAGGGTCTATTTCGTCTAATTCGTCAGGTAAGTCCTCTAAATCTTTGACTTTCTCTTTACCCATCACCAGTAGACGCTCGTTAACTCGTACAAGTTGCTTAGCTTTACGAAGATCTCTTTTCGTTTTACGTTCAACTAAATTGAGTGAAATAGATTTATTATCTTTTTCTTTTTTATATTCACCGATATCGTCCAATAAATAATTAAATTCACTATTTTCTTTAATTCTTTCATGGTGAAGAGAAGTTAAATAAGTAACATCTGTGCTCAAGTTTGTTAGTTCTGAATAACGAGCTTTAGGTACTTGATCCCAAGGCAATGCATTTTCTTCTTTGCTCTCGCCCCAATCTTCTGGATCAACCGCCGAAGGAAAAGCGATATCAGGTAAAACACCTCTGTGTTGGGTACTGCCACCGTTAATACGATAGAACTTAGCGATTGTATATTGAATGCTTCCAAAAGGTTTATCATATAAATCGTAAACCCGTCCTAACGGACGATGTTGTTGAACAGTCCCTTTGCCGAAAGTATGTTCACCAACGATTACACCGCGACCATAATCTTGAATTGCAGCTGCAAAGATTTCAGAGGCTGAGGCACTATAACGATCAACCATAACGGTTAAAGGTCCATCATAATAAGTGATACCGTCTTTATCACGATTAATCGAAATACGGTTTGCCCCATCGCGCACTTGTACAACAGGACCTTTATCAATGAATAATCCGGTTAATAGTGTTGCTTCACTTAAAGAGCCACCGCCATTGCCTCGTAGATCAACTATGATCCCTTCAACATTATCGGCTTTTAATTTATCAATTTCTTTTTTAACATCTCGTGATAAGTTGTTATAAAAGCTTGGGATATTGATAACACCTAATTTTTTGCTGTTTTTATCATCGGCTTTTTCGAAAAATACTTCTGACTTGGCTGCTCGGTCTTCTAGTATTATTTTATCTCGCACAATAGCGACAACTTTAACACTTGATTCATCAATCGCTTCGCCTGACAAGACCTGTAAACGAACCTTACTACCTTTAGGTCCCTTGATTAAGTCAACTACATCATCTAATCGCCAACCAATAACATCTTCAAACTTCTCTTCACCTTGAGATACACCAACAATACGATCTTTAGGTTTTAATTGATTAGATTTATCAGCAGGTCCACCGGTAACTATGCTTTGAATAACAGTGTAATCTTCTTCAGCACGAAGAACCGCACCAATGCCTTCAAGGGATAAATTCATATCCATTTGAAAACGTTCAGCATTACGGGGGGATAAATATGAGGTATGAGGTTCAACAACACGAGCAAAGCTGTTCATCACAATTTGAAAAACATCTTCACTTTCACTTTGTTTTAATCGTTTAATCGCATAACGATATCGCTTACCAAGTATTTCTTGAACTTTTGGCCACTCTTTACCTGTTAGTGTCAAATTAAGCGCATCGTATTTAACTTTTGAACGCCACAACTCATTTAGTTCAGTTTCTGAAATTGCCCAAGGTGCGTCTTCACGATCATAGTAATAAGATTCATCTTTACTGAAATCGAACTTTGTTTCTAATTGCGTTAATGCGTATTCGTAACGCTCTAAGCGGCGCTGCAAATTTAAATTGTAAATATCGTAAGCAACATCTAATTTGCCACGTGCAATAACAGTATCAAAGTCTAAACGGTATTGTTCAAAGGACTCTACATCAGAAAGTAAAAAAACATTTCGACCAAAATCGAGTTGTTTAATATAGCGATCAAAAATTTGTCCAGACAATACATCATTCATCTGGACTGTTTTATAGTGTGCACGAGTAAACTGTGCAGTTATCCGTTTGCTGGACGTAGCATGCTGGCTTTCAGGCTCTAATAACGTAATCGTTTCAGATATGTCTTCAGTTGACGAAAATACGCTAACCGTGGTTAATGACAATGTTACTGCAAGTGCGATACGACAAAATTTAACCATGCTTGCTACTCCATATTATTCGGTAAAAATATTTTTGACTTGAGTTTTGACAACCATACCAGAGTTAAGTTGCACACTAACATCTTTGCCAGAAACTTCAGTAATAACAGCGTCGATAGGAGAGTTACCTAACTGAACCTTAACGGCTTTACCTACGACAATTGCGCTAGACTCTACAGGTTTAAGTTTAGTCAATACTTTCGATTGTGCACGTTGATTTGTTTTAGCCGTAGATTTTACTGCTTTAAACTTAGCCTTGGTTTTATCTTTTACTGCTGCTTGTGAGCCTTTATTATCAGGCTTTTTACCTTTATATGGCTTTTTATTTGCTTTGTCATCAACATTTTTGTTACCAAATTTTTCTTGGCTCTCTTTCAATGTTTTAGCGGCATAATCAGCTTGTTCTTGATCAATTTCGGCAGCTTGATTACCTTCAATATCGACACGAAAAGCACCAACTTTCACTGACTTCAAATAGCGCCAGCTACTTGTATAGTGTCTAAGGGCTTGTCTTAATCGAGTTTTACTGACCGTTTCATCATCAACCAACTGTTCAGCTAATTCTTGAAAAACACCAACTTTAAGTGGTTTTGCTGGACCTTTAATTGAAAAACAACTAGGAAATTTTTCCGCTAAATACGCAATAATCTCTTTGGTACTTATACGTTTAGTTTCAGTAGTTGCTGTAACTTCTTTATTAATTTCTACTTGAGTTTCAATTTCAGTAGATGTTTCAAGCTCAACATTAGTTTCACTTGATATTTCGTTTTCTGGTTTAGTTTCCATAAATACAACTTTTAAATAATAATCTAATTTTCTAGATACTGTTCTTGGTTCTGCAATACATGCTGACACCAATCACTAATATCGTTACTTTCAATTTCGGCTAAAGCATCTTGCCCTATCCAATGTTCCCAAACCAAAGCTAACAATTGATGTAACCGCTCTGGTTCAATATCTTCTTCTGCATAATCATATAACGTATGGTAAATTTCGTTTATATTTTCTGCTACAAGTTCTTCTTGTCCTTCCCAATCACCAACAACAGCTTCTGAAACAAGATAGTCATGAATAACAACAAACTCTTTCATGTTAACTTATTCCTTGTTCATTAAGTGAATTTTCAAATATTTTAACAATAGCTTCTAGACCTATCTGATCTTCGTGGTCGAAACGGTCAAAATTAATGCTATCAATGTCTAAAACTGCTACTACTTGTTCATTGTAGTGCACTGGTATCACTATTTCCGAATTTGTCTGGGCATCACAAGCAATATGTCCAGAAAACTGATGTACATCAGCAACTCGCTGCGTAATACTTTCAGTAAAAGCTGTACCGCAAACACCTTTACCTAAAGGAATTCTAATACAAGCAACTTTCCCTTGAAACGGCCCAAGCACTAGCTCTTCATCGATTACACGATAAAAACCAACCCAGTTAACATCAGCTAAAGCATCAAAAAGTAAAGCGCTAATATTTGCCATATTAGCGACGACATCTTTTTCACCAGCAATCAAAGCTTCAACATGTTGTTTTAATTGCGTGTAAAAATCAATCTTTGGCATATGTTTATTCTATCATTAAAAAAATGCGCATAACATACCGCGATAGTGCGATAAGTTAAAGTTTTATAGCAAATATATTAATAATATCTATTAATTAGCGATCACTTGATTGCATATCTAGCGATTACTTGAGCAGAAATTGATTTTTTAGTCACTTGTGAATTAAAATAACTTTTTGATTCTGCTGCCATTGTATATCGACTTGGTGAGTAAGATGATGACTCTTTCATCGAAACCAAGCTACCTAAGTTCACTCCTGCTTGATCAGCAATATCTTCTGCTTTTTGTTTTGCATTTTTTATCGCTTGAAAAAGTGCTTGTTGATAATATTTTTCAGGCTCACTAAAAGACATTTCAATTGGCGAAATATGACTCACCCCTAATTTCATGATTTTATCTAAAATACTGTCATATATTGTCAATTCAGCAAAGGTGACGGTAATTGTTCGGCCTACTTCAAACCTAATAAGCGATGTTTTTTTATTTTGATTGGCATTGTTGGTCGATAACACCATTTTATTGTTGTTATTAAATTTAGTATGTAACTCATTCTGTTCAAGTTGTATTGAGGGTTTGTCATAGATGGGAAACATGCGAATTTGTGCAGAATCAATGGCTTGTTTACTTATTCCCTCTTTTACAAACATATCAATAATTTGCTTACTTTTATGATCAACTAACAGCTTAGTTTTACTGGCACTTTTGCCACGTTCTTTAATACTAATCGTCAAAGAGAATGTATCAGGTATGGTAAATACAGACGCCTTCCCTACCACCTCAATGCCAATACTCTGCTGCGCCAAAGTAATAGATGGGATAAGCAATGTTAAAAGTAGTACTATGATTTTTTTCATATCAATCCTTTAAGTCTTTTCGTAACTTCGATGTTCAGTAAATAATGTTATTTCTTTTATATATAAACTTAGCTTTAAACGTGAATAATTCTATAAGTAAGTCAAGATATCCTCGCTATCTGAAATATTCATGAGACTTTTTATAAACCATAGTTACAAGCCATACTTAGCTAATATTTGTTGATATATTTTTGTTGGTAACAGTACTTTAATTTGTTCTGTGAATTGAGCTGCAATTTCCTTTGAACCTACAACCGCTTTTGAGAAGGCAAAATACGCAGGGGCGGTATCAATGTCTGGAGTTAGAAAGGACAATTGCTCTAATACGCCCTCTTCTTTAGCATGAAAGCTAATTACCGCTTTATTCCCAACTGCTATGTCTACTCTGTCGTTAATTAACATTCTAATAAGCTGTTTCTCTTCACCAGCTAGTTGTTTGTTAAGTTCATTATTTGTGTCATATTCAGCACCATGTGAATACCCTCTAACATTGCCAAAATGATATTCCTTCATACTAGCTAGATTGCCATTAAAATGTATCGCAGAGTCCTTTTTAACAAACAAGGAGCTAGTATCGTAGATATGAGGGGTATCTGTATATATAGCGTATTTTTCTCTATCTGGTGTTTTGAAATATAAAACTAATAAATCTATGTCACCTCTGCGAAGATGAAGTTGCATTCTTGACCAAGGTAATTGTTCGAAAACTAAGGTATGCCCCAATTCATTAGCGATATGTTGAGTGATCTCTAAAACTGCCCCCTGCAACACGCCATCTTTTTCGAAATAATAAGGCGGGTAGTTTATAACCCCTATGCCGACTTTTAACTCCTTTGCTTCACTTGTCATCGACCATACGATGAACAATGAAGACAATAATAATGAGTATAAAAGTTTATTCATGATCATATTTTTTCACAAAAAATAAAGCGGCCAATTTTGTTCCCATTAGAATATTAAAAAAACGCATGTCAGTTGATAAAATTATAATATCAAATAAGATTATTTGAGAATTATTATTTTATCAATGAGGAGATAAAGTCAAAACAATCAAAACTTAATCACTGAAAGCAAGTTTGAATATGCATCTGTCCATAAGACCTGTTGTTCTGGTTTTAATTTGAAATAAGTCGCCCTACTTTGGTTTTCCTCATTTTCATAAAACTCACTGTTGTTAGTGATGACCACCCATTCCGCAGTATGTTCATTTTCAACATCAGAAGCAGAATAAAAGTGTTGCATGTTTTTACTTGTTTTTTCAGCTAAAGTGGCTACCAAAGGTAATAGGTCAAGATGATTATTGGAAATATGTAAGACTAACAAGCCATTTTCATCCAAGTGTTGCCAATATAACTGAAAAGCTTCCAAAGTTAACAAATGTACAGGAATAGAATCACTGGAAAAAGCATCCACCACTAAGACTTGGTAGTGTTGACTACCACTTTCTTTAAGTTCGTTTTGTAAAGTGATCCTCGCATCACCTAAACGAACTGACACTGTTGCTTTCGAATTTGATAAGTAACTGAAATAGTTATTAGCTGCTACCTCTACATCAGGATTTAATTCATAGAAGACATATTCATCTCCTACATTACCATAAGCCGCAAGAGTTCCTGTACCAAGGCCAATAACAGCGACTTTCTTTGCTTTATCAGCGGAAAATTTCTGCAAAGCTAATGAAACCCCTGTATCAAAGCGGTAATAGCTTGTAGGAATATGGCTGTTGGCAGAAGACAGTGATTGTGTGCCATGTGATGTTGCCCCATCAAATAGCATTCTAGTAGGTTCAGTGAATTCGTTAAAATCCTTTACTGCTAAAGTGCCATAGAAATTACGGCTATTAGAAACATCATCTTGATAGTACAAATGATGGAGCTTTACAAAATATAAACCAAACGCCAGTAAGCCAGCAATACTTACTAAACCAAGATATAAACTCTGTTTCTTTTCGCGTTTAAGCAACTTTTCATTTTTACTTTCTTTCCAAAGTGAACCAGAAAACAATAGATAAACCAGTGCGATAGCTAGCGGAAATTCGTAATACTGGCTAAATACTTGCTCAGCGACAATCGAAGTAAATACACTTCCGAACACCCCACCTAAAGCCATTATCAAGTAGAAGAGTGTAAGTTTGTTTTTTTCAGGTTTTAATCGGGCAAGTTCACCATGACATAACATGCAAGCACAAAACAAAATCAAAGAATAAATAGCGACTTGAGTAACGATATTAAACTGATTACCGATAAAGAACATTAATAATGCAGCAATAGAACAGCCAGAAAAAATAATAAACCAATATTTTTGCACATACCATTTGTCATTATTAAAACAAATAATGTAAGTGAGTAAATAAATGCAAAGGGGCAAAATCCACAAAAATGGTGTTGGTGGTATATTCTGAGTCATCGCACTTGTAGTAGAAACCATCAAAATAACACTAGCGGCTGAGAAAAGTAGCCAAAGTAAAATATCACCCATTGTATAAGTTATTGTTTTACTTTGTTCGTTAGGTATAGCTTTCAAAGGTTTAATTTCATGTCTATATAATTGATAGCTTGTTAAGAATATAAAGAGAGCAAAAAGACTGTAAAGCGTTGACCAAACCCCTGCCTGACGATCAAGCGTCATCAAGGGTTCTATTAGAAATGGATATGATAAAAGCGCTAACAAAGAACCTAAATTTGAAAGTGAATATAAACGATAAGGTTCATTGGTTGGAAATATCTGGCTATACCATTTTTGTATCAAAGGTGCAGTTGATGACAACATAAAATAAGGAAAACCAATACCGATAAACAATGAAAAAATGATTTCAAATTGCGGTGTATCCCCACCAAACGATGCATTACTTTCAAATGGAGAAATAGGTAAAAACAATAAACTAACGGCAATGAGAGAACAGTGAATAAAAACTTGGTGATTTAAGTGGGTTAATTTTGTTAAACAATGTGAATAAAAATAACCTAAAAGTAAAAACAACTGAAAGAACAGCATACAAGCTGTCCATATTGCAGCGCCACCACCAAAAAATGGTAATGCCATTTTGGCTAAAATAGGCTGGATTTGGAACAACAAAAAAGAACTGATAAAAATGGTAACTAAAAACTTCATTTATTGACACACGCTCTTAAAAAAATGCTTAATGCTAAAAGTTGTACTGTAAACACAAATCAGCTAACTTTCTGTAGTAATGGAGATTATTACATACTTACAGCCTTAAATAACAACAAGATTGTAACCTAGATACTGTCATTCCATTACATTATCTAAAACGCTACATATATGCCATTTTAACTCCCAATAAAACTTGGCTGGAAAGTTATAACGGCAAAAGCTTAATTGATATAAAATGACACGATAGTAAAATTTTAAACAGTGACAAAAAAGTTAGTACTTTTTCAGCGAGATAAAATCAAATATGAGTAATCCACAATTTGCCAAACTTGACAATTTCGATAATAAAATTTTGGCTTTGATGCAGCAATCAAACCGGATAACTTCTGATCAAATAGCTGAACAAATTGGTTTATCTCCTGCAGCAGTACAACGTCGTTTGAAACGATTGCGTGAACAAAAGATGATTCATGCTGACGTATCTATCATTAACCCTAAGGCAGTGGGCATAGAAGTCACGTTGGTTGTGCAAGTAACGCTAGAACGAGAACAAGCAAACCTACTCGACAACTTCAAAAAAGAGATGCGCTCAAACACGGCTGTACAGCAGTGTTATTATGTTACTGGTAGTACTGACTTTATTTTAATTGTTACCGCTAAGAGCATGAAGGATTATGAAGATTTCACCAACGAAGTATTTTTCAATAATCCAAACATTCGTAACTTTCAAACTAATGTTGTTATGGATCCTGTCAAGATTGGTCTTACTGTGCCTATAAATGCCTGAACCGCATACAAACTCTTGTTTATAAAGTTTATCGTTCTGGATTTATGAAGAGATTTGTTAGGCTGAAGCCTAACCTACAACAGCTTGATAAAAAAGCTAGATAGCAAGAGAACTCACGGTATCGAGTAGTATATTTGCCCCCGCTACCAGCGCTTCATCTTCGGTGTACTCTTTAGGGTTGTGACTAATGCCATCTTTGCTAGGCACAAAAATCATCGCTGAAGGACAAATACGCGCCATCATCTGGGCATCATGTCCTGCTCCTGAGGTCATTCTTTTTGAGCTGAGGCCTCGACATTTGGTAACCTCTTCTATAATCCCAACCAGTTTATTATCGAAGATAACGGGTTCAAACCTTGCCATACGCTCTATTGATACCTTAACGCCTTCACTTTCTGCAACTGTATTTAGGCACTTAATTAAACTATTTTCTGCATCTTTGAGATCATCTTCAACAGGGGATCTAAGGTCAACGGTAAACTGTGCTTTAGAGGGTATAACATTAATAATATTCGGTTCAAATTGCATGGCGCCTATCGTAGTAACCATCTTATCGCTTTTTGCTAGGATATTGTCCCTCAACGATACGATCACTTGGGCCGAAGCCATGCCTGCATCGGCACGCATTGACATGGGAGTAGTCCCCGCATGGTTGGCTGTACCTTCTATGGTTATGCGTTGCCAAGATATCCCTTGTAAGTCCTCAACCACACCTATGGGTATATCTAGCTTATCCAGTACCGGCCCTTGTTCAATATGCAACTCAATATAGGCTTTAGGTTGTAAGAAGCCGGGCTCATTCGCTCCAGAATAACCAATTCTGTCCAACTCACAACCGAGTACAGAACCATCAACACCAATGGTTTCTAAAGCTTTATCAACTTCAAGCCCACCGGCATAGACCAAAGAGCCCATCATATCTGGGGAATATCGTGCGCCTTCTTCATTTGAAAACGCACTAATAACAACGGGTCTTACTGGTATAAAGCCAGACTCTTGCAGGGTTAAAATCACTTCAAGCCCAGCTAAAACACCATAATTGCCATCATATATACCAGCATTTAATACCGTATCAATATGTGAGCCCATCATAATCGGTTTACCATGGATAACGGATGCGGGTTGCCATATGCCGTGAATATTACCGATACGGTCTATTTCAATATCAAGATTAGCTTCTTTCATCCACGCTATTAGCTGATCCCTTCCCTGTTTATCGGCATCACTAAACGCAATACGGGCAAGTCGTTCTTTATCATCTAAACCGATAGTTCCAAATGCTTTGATCCTAGATATTAATCGTTGTGAATTTACATTCATTTTGGCATCTCTTTTCAAACTCTAAAATTATTATTCATTTATCAACTAGCTTATCAGTTGTTTGTAAAGTTCATTGTCTGTTGCTCCTTCAGTGCCGATCACCAACACTTTACTCCTAGCATCAAGGTTCAATGCCTCAGAAAAAAGCTTTTGCTGCCGAGCAATAATAGCCACAGCCAAACCAGGAACCGCTGATTCGCCGGCTTCGATTGCTGGATCACCCCCGTTCCCTTTAGCAAGTAATCGCATAGTATCGGCAACGGCTTCTTCACTTAAAGTCATAAAATCATCAGCACCATTGGCTAGGATCTGCCAAGCTAACGGCGAAACTTCTCCGCAAGCTAAACCTGCCATCAAGGTAGTTAACTCTCCTTTAACCGACACTAATTGACCGGCTTTTGCGCTCAGTTGTAAACAATTCGCTTGCTCAGGCTCAACGATAATAAATCTAGGGCGGCGAGTGCCCCATAAATCCCAGAAATAACCAATAATTGCCGATGCTACCCCACCGACTCCGCCTTGAATAAACAGGTGAGTGGGAATATCGCCATCAAGTTGTTCAACAATTTCAGACAACATTACAGTATAACCAAGCGTTACATCCTTAGGCACTTCCATGTATCCGGGATAACTGGTATCAGAGACAATGAAACACCCGTTAATTTGGGCTTCTTGCTGGGCAATACGTACAGAGTCATCATAGTTACCATCAATTTGGATAACTTCTGCTCCAAAAGCTTCCATTGCTTTTTTTCGACCGGGTGAAACATCTTTATGAACATAGATAATGCACTGACAACCAAACATTTGTGCCCCCCAAGCCACAGAACGACCATGATTACCATCGGTTGCACAACTGACAACAATATCAGCCACTTGATTTGTAAAACTTCCCTTTAACAAGTTATCGATTGTTGGATATTTACCAATTTTTTTCTCGACTATTTTTTGTAATTGCCGAGCAACGGCATACGCACCACCGAGGGCTTTGAAGCTTTTCAAACCAAAACGCAGTGATTCGTCTTTATACCAAATTGAAGCTAAGCCAACGTCTTCAGCTAAAGCGGTTAATGAATGCAGAGGCGTAACTGCATAGCCTGGCCAGCTTTTAATATCGTCAATGACATCTTTCGCTTTGCTCAAACTGATCAAATCGCGTTGGACGTCTGAATATATATTGGCACGGTTAGCTTTTGGATTGGCGAAATGTGTAAGCTTGCCATTAATTTTTATCATAATCATCAATACCTTAAATTGATAGTTCCCTACCATAACTGGGTAAACCAAAGTTCAGATTTACCCTGTATTTATCTAAGGTTATATTTTATATAAAGTAATTGAGGGTATACCTAATAATTGTCACAGAAAATAAGGAATACCCTCATAATTTTTAATTAAAAGGTTTATTACCCTCTTTGCTTAATATAACTATAAAACTTGTTTGTTACGCCATTGGCTAAATGGTAATCGGCACAATGAATAAATCATCATCAATAAAAGTATTAAAAGTGGTGACCAGAGTAGCCCTGAACCTAGAATAACATCGGGGAATATATCCTGATCTAAAAATGACATTAATGCCAACAGTAGCGCCATACACATGCGCCAAAGATGACGTGCAATACGATGAGCTCCAGAAGTCCCTCCTCGCATTATCATGGTTAAATCCAAAATAGCAGCAAAGGCAGCAAAAGTTCCTAAGATAAAGTAACCTGCTAATGGCAGTGTACCTGTTAGTTCTTTAACATCATTAACAATATCCCAACCCCATTTATAGAAAGTGATAGAAACCAAAGTAATGCAAACAAAAGCACAAATTTCGAAGCGGCCTACTTTACCTGATTGCCGTTTAACGGTCGCCCAAGAAGTACTGACGAAATATAACGAAAATACTCCCATAATAGGGAATTCATCAAACTGTATTTCTAAGTAACCCGCGGTCACCGATAATATGATCATTGCAATAAAAAATATATTACCGGCAAGCTTATGAATACGTAGACCTTTGGGACTAAACAAGGCCATATAGCCAAAAAGTAATACTAAACTTCCGGCAATAATATGAAAAATCAACATGGTCTTCTCCTTATAAACAGCAATTTATTTAGCGCATTACACCGTCGACTAAATGCACTATTCGTTTACTACGCTCAGCAAATCTAGCATCATGGGTTACCATGCAGATGGTCCGGCCTTCACTATGTAATTCATCAAATAAATCCATAATTGCATTTCCATTAGCCGTGTCGAGGTTACCCGTCGGTTCATCTGCCAATAAAATTGATGGATTAACCACTAAACTCCTAGCAACAGCAATACGTTGTTGTTGCCCTCCTGATAACTGCGCTGGATAGTATTTGGCACGATCCGCCATATTTACTTTTTCTAGTGAATTCATTGCTATTTCTAAACGCTGTGCTTTTTTCATTTTTCGATAACTTAAGGGCAATGCGACGTTTTCTAAAACAGTAAGATCGCCAATTAAATTAAAGGCTTGAAAAATAAAACCTATCTCTTTATTTCGAATTTCAGCACGTTGATATACATCCAAATCGTGAACCTGATAGCCGTTAAGTAAATACTCCCCGCTTGATGACGTTTCGAGTAATCCTAAAATTGACAGTAATGTAGATTTACCACAGCCTGAAGGGCCAGCAATACTCACATACTCACCAGCATGAATATTTAAATCGACGGCTTTTATTGCACTCGTGACCCCAGCATCACTAATAAAGTTTTTAGTTAAATTTGTTAATTTAATCAAAGGTTGATCATTCATTGTCTATTTCCTTAATGTTTCTTTAAGCACGTAGTTATTAATAACTCCGCGCTTGTTATTTGTTATTTATTATTGCTCTCTGAGCGCAAGATTGGGCTGAATAGCCGTGGCTTGTCTAACGGGTAATAAGGTAGCAATGGTAGCGAAGACGGCGACCACTAATGCTGTAATTAAATAAATGGGTAAATTAAGTGATTCTGTGTCAAAGAGTATGGTTTCTAATAACGGTGATATAAACGCCATAATAAATGCTCCTAAGGCGATACCTATTGCACATAAAGAAAGGCCTTGTACAACAAAGTGCAAACGAATTCGTTTAGGATTTGCCCCCAACGCAACACGAATACCTATTTCTTTTCTTCGTTGACTGATGTTATAGGCGACTATGCCAATAACACCACTTAATGCGATAACAAAAGCTAACAAAGCAAATATAGTCACTAAACGCCCTACTAAGTTAGCTGATGACAAAGAGCCTTCTTTAAGTAAACTCAAGGTGCTAATACTTTGAATAGCTTGCTTAGGGTTAATTTCATGAATGGTGTCAGCGATGCCTTCGCTAATAACATTCAACGGCACTTTTGTGCGGATTAACATTTTCAACCAACTCCAGCGAGAATATTCCATGAACGTAGAATAAAAGGTTGCTACAGGGGCTGTATCAACACTCATCTCTCTGGTGTTTGCCACAACACCTCGTATACTCAACCAACTTTTCCCTTCATCTAATGATATTCGCTGCCCAATGGCGCTATCACCTTCGAAGAATAGTTCTGCAAATCGTTTATTGATTAAAATAGATCCCGGATTATTTTCATCATCACTTTCCTGTAAATAGCGCCCTTGTAGTAACGGAACATCAAGTACTTGGTGATAATTGTAAGAAACTACCGATCTTAAAGCATCAGGTCGTTCGCTGCTGTCTATCGGTGCGCGACCTTCTATTTGAAAAAAGCTTAACTGACGTCGACCTTCGGTCATTGGGAAAGTAGTTGTAAAAGCAACGCTGTCTATTTCCCCTTTACGTTCTAAACGATGCGCTGTTTCTCGAGCAAAGCGATGCCATTGCTTCAGTGTCCCACTAGAGCCACCGGGGCCCATTTGTAAGGCGACAATGTCACTGCTATTAAAACCTGTATCTTGGGTATTCAAACGATACAAACTTAAGCTCACTAACGTAGCACTAGTGATAATAATAAACGCTAAACTGAATTGCATAACAAGCAGTACCTGACGAAGACGGTTACTTGCTGTGCTTGCTGTTATATTGCCGCTGCCTTCTTTTAAGTCCTCATTAATATTACGTTTTTGTATAGCAGCTGTTGCACCACTAATAATGCCGGTTAATACTGAAATTATTAGACAAAAGATCAGCACCCCCCAATTAATTTTAACTTCACTGGCTAGTGCAGTGTAATAGGAAGCAAAATTTGCCAGTAAATCGATAGTAAACATGGCGATTACTAACCCAAATAAACCACCGATTAATGACAAAACTATACTCTCTGTTAATACTTGCCGAGCAATTCTTTTTGGGTTGGCTCCAAGTGCTTCACGTATCGCGAACTCTTGTTTTCGACTTGCACTGCGAGCTAGGTTTAAATTAGCGACATTGGCACAGGCGATAAGCAGCACCAATGACGTAATCGCCAACAGTAAAATAAATGTACCACTTGAATCCCCTGCCATTTCATCCTTTAGAGGGACCAAGGTATTACTTAACCCTTGACTCTTAGGGTAACTATCAGGGTATTCTGACGTTAGTTGTTTGGATATATGATTAATATCCAAACTCGCACTCTGTAAACTGCTGTTGGCTTTTAATTTGCCATACAAAGTGAGCATGGTACGGTTTCGATCATTAATAGCATCACTACTGCCTCGAGACGGACATGAAGATGCGGTGATCCATATATCACTCTTAACAGGGTACGCAGCCATAGGTGGCAGTACACCGATAACTTGATGAGCTTTATTATTCATCTGTAAGTTCATGCCAATAACGTTGACATCGCTACCAAACATTTCACGCCAATAATGATGTGATAATACAATTAAGGGTCTCGCTCCTTGTTCATCTTCTCCGGGTAAAAATGTTCGGCCTAAAATCGGTTTCACTTTCAGCATTTCAAAATAATCCCAGCTGACCGTACCCGCTTTCAAACTTTTAGGATCACCATGTCCCTGCAAGTTAAAGCTCATTTGATGGTATTCAACTAAGTGAGACAAATGTTTGTTTTTATCTCGATAGTCAAACATGGTTGCCACGGAAACTTGAACGTCATTCCGGTCTATTTTGTGATTATTGGTATTAACCTTTACTAAACGGTCCCCTTCAGCAAAAGGTAAAGGTGCCATTAATACGTTATATACCATGCTAAAAATTGCCGCATTTGCACCAATACCTAACGCTAAAGTAACGACAATGAGTGAACAAACGGCCGGCGTTTTTAAAAAACTCCTAAAAGCAAATTGTATGTCTTCTATTATTGTTTGCATTTCAGCAAGATCCTTATTTTATCGTGTAAAGAATATATCTATTGGCTAATTCAACTAGCGTAAGCTAATTTCACTGAGCTCATTATATTTATCGGTCGAAGAAACAATCACTTGCTCACCTACACTTAATGTAGAAAGCACTTCAATGTCATCAACAGAGCTACGCCCAAACTCAATTTTTTTACGTATCGCTAAGCGCTTATTTTCATTTAAAACAAAAAGACTACTCGTTGAATGATTTTGGGAGAACACCGGCCGTTTAATCGTTAAAACATTGCTTATGTGTTCTAGTTTAATCACACCAACAATTCGAAGGTCTGGCCGTGCACTTTTAAGTGATGCTTCGGTAAATGTCACATCAACTTTTACCACGCCTTGCTCTACCGACGGATTGATACGCCTTACGACGCCTTGAGTCATTTGACTACCTACCGATAACGTAACCGCTTGCCCCTTTTTAACATCTTTAACTTGGCTTTCTTGTACGTGTAATTGTGCTTTTAGATTTCCTTGCTGCGCAATACGCGCTAACACAGTACCCACTTTGAAAGGCTCTCCAGCTTGTAGGGTAACTTCTTGTAACACGCCTTTCGTGGTAGCTTTTACCAACAAATCATCGGCAAGCTTTTCTTGCAATGCCAACTGACGTAAGGTTTTGGTGGTCTGGGCTAAAGCTGCTGACATTTCGGCTTGCTTTAAAGCGGGCAATGAAGCAAGTAATTCAACTTCTAATTCATGCTGAAATTTAAGTTGCTGCTCTAGTAAAACTGATTCGTTGTAATCAAGGTTCGACACTGCCCCTGTTGATAATAATTGCTGATTCGCCTCCCTTCTTAACTTAATCATTTTATATCTAGCATTAAAATCAGCGACAACAATACGTTGTTTTAAAATCACCTGATGCCAGCGTTGTTGAAGAGAGTTATATTCAGCCTCAAGCACTTCTACATCCAATTGTGCTTCATCAACAGCTTGGGTCAATCTCGGATTATCTAGCACCATTATAACTGTGCCGATTTCAACGTTATCACTCGCTTCAAGCAATACCTCTTTGACTCGGCCATTAGAAGTAGCAGATAAATAATTTAACTCTATTGGAACTAAAGTACCTGGAGCGCTAACTTCTCGAATTAAATCCCCCTGTGTTACGGTAGCAATGATAAATTCTTCTGCTGATACTAAGGTATTATTGCTCATTGCATGAATACGACTCCATGCTACTGCCAAGATTGTTATTACACTTATAACAGTAAAAGTCTGCTTAATAGTGATATGTCGTTTAGCGTGTTTTTCTGGAATTTTCATTACCGCTCCCCCAACTAAAATACTCTTTGGAATAAATGCTTGATGAGAAATTTAGAGGAGTTTTGTTCAGTAACAAAGGCCCAATGTGTGCCAATTATTGAATTAATTTTAAATATAAAGGCCAATTGTGTGTCAATTTAGGATGAGAACCCACATATAGAAAAGTTAAAACACACTCTCAAGCCATTGTTATTTAATTGTTTTTACCGAAGTACAAAGGTGGAGCATTAATTAAGGTAGATCTTTAGCCATTTTTTTAGCGTAAAGCGATATTTCAGCTAATATTGTTGCCGGAGGATTAGGTAATAACGTTAACAATTCATATGCTTTGTCAAAATGTGCCTTAGCTGCTTGATGATTTAAGCGATGTAACTCACTTTTACCCAACTCAATATGCAGAGTAATATTATCCCGTACTCTTCGGTTCTCTAATTGTTCAAAAAGAAACCTTATATAACTTTGATGGCCATAACTTTTTGTCAAAGTTGTGGATGAATTAAGACTATTATTTTCAGCTTTTAACTGCATCAAAGCTAGGTGAAACAATTTACCATAATGACAAGGATCAGCTTTATCTTCTTCTTCAAATACACCTAATGATGCTGAATAACCAGTCCAGCACTTTACTTTATGGTCATCCGCTTTATTAATGGTTTCATTAATCTCATTTTCAGCACTATCTGTCATTAAAGACGGCAAATCTTTCGAATAAAATGAGGTTAGAATATACCAGGCGATAATAGGTAAAGTGATTAAACTTACGATAAGAGAAACTGGCCACTTATTACTTGCGGTAGAATAATCTGAGATATTTAGTTTTCTTTGTTGTGCGTTTGCTAACCTTATTTTATTTTTTTGTTCTAAGTCATCTTGATGATTGGTCTTAGAAAGAGCATTTTCAAAACAATAATCACGAAACTCATCATCATTCAAATTTAAACTTTGTGGGTCTAAATCAAAAAGCTGAAGTATTTTTGTCACATGGCGATCAGGCACAACTGGGTATCGTGGATTTCCTAAACGATCACGACTTGCAAACCATCGAGTTAACGACGTAGGGTCTAAACTCAAATGCGCTGCTAAGTGTTTACGGGTTTTAATCTCAGGGTTTAAACCACTACGCAATAAGATATTAAGTTTATTACGATCTATTTTCACAATAAAGTCCGATGAAATTCACCTTGTACTGATGGTTATAGTGTTTAGCTTCAATGGTGAAAATTATATATTTAATTATTGTTAAACAAAAGCATGTCTAGCTGTTAACTTTAAATATTTCCCTTTTGACTTCCGCGCAGATACTTTTCCCAGTTCAATGAGGATTGGCGACTTTCACACTACATTGCCTAATCATCATTGATGCATAAAAAAAGGCGACCTATTGGTCGCCTTACTACTTAAGTACTAAACGTTATTCTACAACATCAAAATGTACAATTTCAGTAAAATCATAACCTTTAAAGTTACCGGCGCGATCATAAATAGTTATTTCTGACATTCCCCACGTCCCCGGAGCAGAGCCTACAGGTAAAATAATATTACGGGTATAAGTATGCCACTGCGTAACATCATCGGTCGGAAATAATGTATGTGTATCATCATTATCCGCCCAAAAATGATGGTCAATACCTTGAGGGTCACGTAGATTCAAAGAAGCTTTTTTATAGCCAGAGTTATTATCTTTCACCTTAAAGGTGACAGTAACTATGGTTTCGCCATTTGGCGCATCAGGATTTGTTGGTACAGCATTAATTACAATATCATTTAAATCAAGTTCAGGTTGTTCAAGATCTTGATTATTAGTGATTAACTCTATCTTTTGGGGTAATTCATCAAGATTAATATCTTCTTCTCTAAGGCCACCATCAGGATTCGTGAAATAAGTACCACGTTGGTTCAAGGCTTCATCTAACATCTTAATGAAATTCATCGAATAATTAGAACTCGGCATATAATGCGGCATAACAAAATCTACGGTACAACGTTGATTTACATCATCATAATTACCATATTCCTCTACTCTATAAGTTGATAATATTTCATCATTCATGGATGCGTAACAAGGAGAATGTTCTGCCATAATATTATTTTCATCAACTAACCAAGTTGCATGAATAATTTGTACTTCTTGTCCTTCTTCTTCTGCAACAGATTTAGTTAATAAAGCGGTGTTTTCAACATACTCAGGTTTAACCGTGTCTTCTAATGGGTTATTTACATAAAGCTTCCAACCAAAGTCATTTGCCCCTTCCATACGCTGATTACCCACTGCGTCGGTAATAACAATTTGTGAGGTACGCCAAAACCCTGCTTTTGCGTATTTACTTAAAGTAAATATTCCTTGAAGAACGGTGCCTAAACTACCATCAGCTAAACGGTTCCCGTTTTCATCTACAGGGTAAAGATGAAGGTCTTTATATGTACCGATTTCACTAAAAACACGTAAATAGGCGCTTTTAGCCCCTTCAAGTTCTACATCTAAAGCATGAAGTTCTATTTCAATAGTAACGGGTTTATCTTCTTCTGGCATCCCATCAACATTAATATCCAAACGTTTAATTTTCCCAGGGAATACATAGTCAGGAAATAGGTTATACACTTGAAAAGTTAGGTCCTCACGAATTTGAGAAATATAGATACTGCCCTGCATAATACGGTCACGGACAAATTCATATTTCCCAAAGGCGCGAGATTTTAGCTTGTCAGGATTAATGATAAAATAAGAAATAGATTCTGCGATATCTTCATTCGGATTTTTTAAGTGCGCATAAGCTGAAACAAACTCAGTTTGTTTAGTAGTTGCCCAACCACTAACTGTACTAGAGTCTTCATACCAACCACCCAATTCAATCCAATCATCTTTTAACTGCTCATCAAATTGATTAGCCCATAAAAAATGGGCTTTTTCATGGATAACCAAACGATGCATATGTTCAACACTACTGGTATTAAAAGCAGATTCCATAAACTCAATGTAACCTGCTGATGACCAAGCTACCGCAGGAGCTTCTGGGTATAACGGGTGTGGCGTTCCGTCTAAGCGACGTAGTAAATATTTTAACTCTGGCAGTTTATGCATACCTTTGGGCATTTCTTCAAACATGTTGATTATTTGTACAATTTCATCAGCATGAAATTTTTGAAAACGACCAGAACTTTCATTACCTGTAGGGTAAGTTATATCAGCATGATCAGTGACTAAAGTAGACACTCCATAACGCTCTGTGAGTATTTTTTCGTAAGCAGCTTCATTCGTACCATTATCAGTAACAAAACGTACTAGAGCATGGTGCAAGCGCTGTGAATAGAATACACCTCGCTTACCTTCAACTTTAGCCATCTTAGGTGTTGCATTAACAAAAACAGCGTCAGAAAT
>MAAC01006600.1_pt1 | contig 22221 bp, 18 predicted proteins | sample 1115981 | NCBI WGS metagenome assembly MAAC01 (sample SAMN04961126, study PRJNA320927) | seawater metagenome | isolation source: sample BD02T64 sea water enriched with oil for 64 days | place: USA:Gulf of Mexico | collected 2013-07-27
ACACTCCGAAGGCGTGGCAGGGTCCCGCCTCAACGCGACCCCGCAGGTGGAACAATAACATAGTCGTAGTCCCTGCTGGAAGCGTCGGGGCCTTGTCTTCCTCTATTTTTAATTGGATAACAAGGCTATGAAAAAGAGTATTTCTACACATCACGTCAGCAATAACGCTGGCTACAATGCCAACGACAATGCTAGCTACAACGGATTGAATGGTTTAGATAAACAAAAAAGACCCAACTTTCACCATCAAGCAATAACACGCTACCCTCTCATGCCCACATGGCGCGTGTATCGCATTTCTTATTGGTCGCCTTTACAGGGCCCCCGCTCTGACACACCAAAGGAGGCTATAAAATGAGCGATGATACGCCAAAACTCGTACATGATGCAGAACCATCGCCCCTCACTGATCGTGAGATCGTCTGGGCTATGCAATCTCGATTAGAGAAACTGTTTTCATTAACACTAGTGACCTCTAATACTGAACTCGGTAAACAAACCCACGTTATTCAATCTCATCTATCCATGGCATCAAATTCGCTGGTGGATGAATTACAGATATTAGCGGAGGAACTCGCGGATCGGTTAACCTTGTAACGATTGATCTTGTAACGACAAACCTTGCAACAAACCTCTCGTGATCGTTTACCAATAAATCAAACATAAGCGATCACGAGTTTGTACGCAGGCTTGAACCTGCTTAAACCATTATATTTTTTGATGGCTAGGGCCATCTTGTTTATCTTTACAGCCTTTTCAAAGTGATCAAGCTTATGTGTCATGATCCACCACTCTGCGGCTTCCTTTGGCTGCTTTACCCTTCTACCCTTCGGCGCCTAACCCTTTGTTTTAGCTTATATAAATGAGGCTACAAGCTGGGATACCATCAAAACTCCTAAAGAGAGATTCTAGGGGTTTGAAGTCCCATTTTTTAACGACTACACTTGAATGCAAGGGTACCAATTCTAGTCATTACAATGCTCGCCCAGTCATGAGGGTTAATGGTTTTGCTACTTCGAATCTCCAAATTTTTTCTGTCCTCTATGAAGCTTCCCGTTATGTTGGCAAACATAGCAGGTGCGCTCCTTATTTTTCCCTGCACCCTATTCGCTGATAATCATAACATTGATTTTTTGGGCCTTAGCTTAGAAGAGTTACTTCAAGTCGACGTCATTACTGCTGGCAAAAGACCCCAGGAAATTGCAGATATTCCCGCTAGTGTGGTGGTTATAACCCGTGATGAAATCCAGCATCGAGGATACACGTCCTTAGTTGAAGTATTAAAGAATGTACCAGGGTTCTATGGTATTGATGTGCATGCCTACACCGGAACCGTTTTTGGAGTTCGAGGATTTTGGACAGAACAATCGCGCAATATTAAATTCCTGGTGAATGGCGAAAATATGATTGAGAACTGGAATGCTCAGTTTACCCTGCGTGGAGGAACTGCCCCCCCTGTTGAGGCCATTAATCGAATAGAAATAGTCCGAGGCCCCATGTCGGTTATCTACGGCAACGGGGCATTCTTTGGCGTTATTAACATAATTACCAACGACCTTGATACACAACAGGGTTCGGGTACCGAGGTGTCAATTCGCTACGGTAGTAAGAATACCCGAAGTGCTTTTTTACGGAGTTATACTTCAGGGTCCACTGATGAAGGTAAGGTTATGCGTTTTTCTCTTAACCTTTCCAAACAACGTAGCGATGGTCAAGATCAGCCTTTGGGAAAAATGGTGTCAACTCCAGAAGATAGTTTTGCATACCCTACGAACCCAGATGACTTGACGACCGATGGAAAATTAAAAATGGACAAGACGTATATGGATATCACTGCACGGCATGGCAATTTTACCGCAAATATGATTTATTCAGAACAGACGTCTGGTTTCTATTTTGTTTTTCCCTCTGTCAACCATGAACCCAAAAACGAAGTAGTGACCAATCATATATCATTACGCTATGACAACTCATTCTCAGAGGACTTTGATTATCAAGTAAAAATAGGTTCATCAAGCATGCGAAGCGTCGTGCGATGGGATGTAATCCACGACAATTTTTACGTTTATGATACCGCTGAATCATCAGCATACTATTTGGAACTAGATGGATTCTACTCCATAGGAAATGACATCGATCTAGCTCTTGGTTATAGCTACCGAAAAACAGATAAATTCTTGATTGTCTGGGACTACCCAGAGCTCTTGCCCTACCTACAAAATGCAGAAATTGAATTCTCGCCTGGCGCAGAACAAGTTGTTGATTCCTTTTATTCACAAATCGAATGGGCACCTTCCAACAATATGAAATTAATACTAGGCGCCCGCTGGGAGCGAGAAAACACGTACGAAATTGCGATTGTTTCTTCACAAAATACGGAAGATGAAGCAATCCGTAGCATAGGCAATGAAGATAGCAGTGTGGATATTATTCCCAGAGCAGCGGCAATATATTCACTGTCGGCACAACACAGTGTTAAGTTATTATACGGCGAAGCGTTAAACCGGCCTGGCCTATTTCAACGGGTTGATTCCTCTAGAACATCAACAATTCCGCTAAAAAATGAAGAGATAAAAACGTTTGAGTTTATTTATTCCGGTATGTTAACGGATACCTTTTCTATAACCACAAGTCTGTTTAGAAATGAATTGGATAACCTTACTGCGCGGGAATTCCCCACAGAAGGTGTCGACACCACCAGTATTGTCAGTAGCTCTGGTGAGGTGGAAACTAATGGGGTGGAACTGGGAGTAATAGCGCAGCTAACCGAGGCGTTGCGTCTTGATGTTAGCCTGACGCATCAGAAAACGGAGGATCAACGAACAGGATTTAGTAATATTGATTTTGGGTACTCCCCTGAAAAACTGGCTTATATTGCTGCTTTTTACCAATTTAGCGAAGAGATCAGCCTTAGCGTCAGTGCACGCTACATTGATGAAATGGAAGCCTTGTGGGTAGGAAATGCAGCAACAGGAGGACGACTCAGTGGCAATCCTGGCAGTGACAGTTACACCGTCGTTAATTTAGGTTGTAGCTGGCAAAGGTATATGGGGGATGATTCATTTCGCATTGGCTTATCTGTACATAACCTATTTGATAAAGAATATCGTTTTGCCACGGTGACCCTGAATGACTGGGCTGATAATGGTTTCGCAGGTGAGGAACGACGTTTTGATCTGACGCTTGAATATACCTTTTGATTTTCAATGGATGTTAATATCCAAATGAAAGGCCTACATTATCGCCCTTACCGGCTATTTTCTTGTCACACACTTCGATAACCTTTTTTCTTAAGCTCTCTCTTATCAACATTACTCCCCATAAAACATTTGACCCAAGATGAACTGCGTTATCATATACTAGATTCCCTATCCATCAAGAAGGTAGACCATGCTAGAACTCGTTTTTTTAGGTACATCATCAGGTGTTCCCACCAAAGAGAGGAATGTCTCCGCGGTCGCTCTCAAACTGCCTGAGCCAAAATCATGGGTACTGGTCGATTGCGGTGAAGGCACTCAACACCAAATATTGCATACCCGTTTATCCCTACAAACCCTAAAGGCCATATTCATTACTCATATACACGGCGATCATTGCTATGGCTTGCCAGGATTGATTGCGAGTGCAGGAATGTCAGGGCGCGCCGAGCCTTTGTACATCATCGCCCCAAAAGGCGTGCAATTGATGTACGAGGCCATTAGGGATAATACGCAACTTCACATACCGTATGACGTGATATTCATTGAGACAGAGGCAATGGGCTCCTACAGCCTAGGCGACACAGACGTAACGGCTCACAAGCTTTCCCATCGAGTGCCGTCTCATGGCTTTTGTTTTACTACCACCACTACAAACAACAACCTCGACATTGAAAGGTTAACTAATGACCGCATTGAAAGAGGCCCTGTATGGGGGAAGTTACAACAAGGAATGGATGTAACTCTACCCGACGGAACGAGTTTAAAAGCATCCGATTATGTTGAGACCACACAATCAACCCAGCGAATAGTCATCGCTGGCGATAACGACCAGCCTGCACTGCTATCATCGGTAGAGGGTAACATTGACGTGTTGGTACATGAATCGACATACACAGAGGAGTTATTGGAAAAGGCAGGCCCCGGCCCACAGCACAGTAGCGCTAAGAGAGTTGCTACTTTTGCAGCGGAATACGGTATACCCAACCTTGTATTAACGCATTTTAGTGCGCGGTTTCAGGCGACGTCTTCTCGGGGTGATTCCATTGATGATGTAAAGATTGAGGCAGAGAGTGTGTACGATGGGAACCTTTATCTAGCTAATGATTTCGATACATTTTCTTTGTCTACAACTGAAAACCTTATTAAGAACGAGTCGCAACACCCCGTAGACAATATTAAGTGATGTAAACGAATGAACTTAGTAACCAATAATGATGCTCTGCAACAACGACTGCCCTACTTTTCAGGCAAGTACGAATATCGCATTAAACTAACTATCAATCTCGTTCAATTCGACTCGTTCTTCAAACTATGCACGGAGTTAGATACAAATGCCTGATCAACGACTGTGTAATAGCATTATGCCAATACACCCGATGTTATGAATGTATCAAAAATGTGCAGCGACGCCTACCGGCCATTAGCGGACATTTAATCTTCGAAGACAAAGCCAGCTAGCTTCACATTAGCGATAAAGCGGTCATTCGATTCAACGCCAAAATTTGGAGCGTTTTTGTGTTGTGAGGAACGAACAACGCAGAAAACGTCCCTCAAGATTTTCTTGTTAGCTGTATTAATCATGGCGCGATTTCTCCGCCTTCATTAACACCCTAAATTCTGAAATTAGCAATTGCCTAGACTCAACTAAGGAAGTAGGTAAATCCCGGTGACTATTTCTGACAGATTCAATAAGTTGGAATAGACGCTCCGTTCCTTCTTCTGTTGAAATATCTACTTTGCCAAATGTCTCGTCATATAAATCACAACTTAGTGTGGTCGCCTCTTGCCCAAACTTTGCGATCTTTGCATAACTTGACTGTTCAAAATATATCGCATGCTTTCTTACTTGAACTGAAATTCCATCAGCAACTTTGACCAATCCAGTAGACCAGTCGTAATACTGTTGCTTCTTCTCTACCGGACTTGGGTATTTATTCTCAATTGGCTTAAATATTTCAATATACAAATCGTGCCAATGCATCATTGATTCATATATTTCTTTAATTGCGTCTGATCGCTGTGCGTCCAGCCTTGAAAGCCCCACGCTTTGCTCATGTGCATAGATTGATAATTCCGTTTTCAAGGCCGTAGATTTTTGATCCAACTCGAATTGGTATTTCTGTATCGTTTTTTTGATTTGCAGATCCAAGAATTTTTTTGAAAAATACCAAGCAACTCCTAATGCAATTCCTGCACCTCCTAAGGCTGAAATAAAAATTGTGAGCATATCTACGGTATCCTTTTGTACAGCTAACGCCTCAAACATGGGCGCTTTCGTCCTATGCCTTGACTTGTTAGGCCATTATTTTTCATTTAGTAACGAAACAATCATATTATTAATACGCTCACAACCTGATTTAATTGCATCTTCTAATTCTACTACGCCACCACTAATACCCAATTCGATTTTCATACAAGCAATAACACTTGGGAGTTGTTGCATATGTTCTGAGTGTTTGTTAATAGCAAACTTGAATAACTGCACTGCATCACAATCAGGGTCTTGTTTTCTTAAAGTTATTTCAAAAAGAGTTTCCGCGATGTTTGCCAGACATTCTAAAACTTTTTGCGATGTAACTGCATTGGCAGCTGTATACATTTGCCCAAATATAAATTCATTATCTGAAAGAACTTTATTGATTTCTGACTGATCATTATTTATATCAGCTGCCTTAACAATTAGTTGCGTTTGGCGATTAAGAGCGCCTGATATATTTAATAAAGTATCTTTTTTTAAGTCATTTTTGTGATTTTTATACTTCCAAATATTTGTCCCTACAAATGTTATTACAGCAATAATAATTGCTACTATGGAAATAATCTCTGGTGTTGTCATATTCATCCTTTTAGAGCCTAACTATCTATTGACCTGTTTCTCGAAAAACCAGCACAGCCTCAAAAGACCACTTTTGAGGCAAATCATGAGCCTCACAACGGTAACTAACCGTTTCCTTAGGGTCGTCACCCGCCATAATAAAACGAAGTATAGATGAGGAATACAGACAGGTAGTCAATGACCGTGAAAATGCCGTTTGAAGCCCCAAAGTAGCAAAAATGAAAAACGACGTCTACCGGCCAAAAGCGGTCGCTCATTTGTTTAGAATATTTGTAAGTTGAACATCTACTCTTCGCCCATTCCTGAGCTCGAAACTCTTCTGCGAAAGCTCGTTTTATCGCCAAAGCGGACGCTCCCAGGGTCAGGGTGGGTAATATATTTTAACTGGATAATATTCAAATATGCGTGTTATCTTGTTAGTATTTCTCGGATAATGGGTATACCGCTAGCTCACACTACGGTGTTATACGGAAAACGAATTAACTGCCAGGAATAAATATGACTCTCAGCACAAAAACCAAGAAGGTTATGTCCGACGGCTGGACGATAATAGAGACTTATATTCCTGACAAGGGATTAGAGAATGAATACTATTACGAAGGTAAAAAGGCTCCTTCTGTAAAAATGACCGATAAAATAAGTGAGCAATATGCTGCTTATACATTAATAGATAAAGACTTAAGAAGTGTCATTTTCTGGCTTAATAAAATAGAGGAATTAGAGCCAGAGCCGCTTGATAGAGTAAAGAATCCAGATAAGATGAATCTGATTAAAGGTCTCTTTGTTGCAGCATTAACATTCTATGGAAAATGTTTCACCTCATGTGAAGGACGGAAAGTAAAGTTAGAACGTGATTTTATCGATGAAGAGCACCGCGAAACACATGACCGTATAATGAAGCTAAGACATAACTTTGCGGCCCACAGTGGTGCAGAGAACTTTGAAGAAGTAAAAGTAAGTTTAGCACTTCACCCAAGTAAAAAATCTGATATGAAACCTCAGTTATATACCGAGCTTATTCAGCCAGATTATATTGCTGATGAACTAGAGTTCAATGCTTTAGCTGAAAGCCTTAAGGAGAAAGTGTTTGATAAACGCACATCTGTAGGGGAAACGGTATTTGAAAAGATTGTCATCCCTAAAGGTAAAATGTATTGGTATAAGAAGGCAAAAGCTAACAAGTAGCAGCAACGGACTTGTCAAACTGTCACTCAAATTGCGGCGCCATTTCAACAAGCCCCTGTGCTAGGCGTTATTGCCAATCTTGAGTGACCGCTTTGGCTCAAAATCATCTGTTTGCCATGAATACGCCAGTCGCCGAACTGTGAAAACAGCGGGCGTCCTATTTTCGGATGATTGAATTCCACTAACGTCGCCTTTGGGTCGTCCCCGCCATAATAAAAAGAAGTATAGATGATGAATACAGACAAGTCGTCAGTGACCGTGAAAAGGTCGTTTGAAGCCAAAGTAGCAAAAATGGAAAACGACGTCTACCGGCCAATAGCGATCATTAATGGGAAATGCCTGAGCGCTTACTTTTCACCCACATTTCACTTTGCCCCCTCTACTTCTTCCATGAAGCCTACAAAACGTGTAACGAAAATCGTCACTACAAATGCTCAGTTAGATATACAGATGTATGTGAATATCCTCGTTTTTTAGGTAGTCAGGTCTCGTGAGTACCTAAATGATTGGTCGCCGATTCACGCAGGAGGAAAAGTTAAGTTATTGATATTTAAAGGGTAAGACCGTTGAGGTGTCTCCATAATTGAGGGAGGAGGTCGCGTTAAGAACAGGCGCTCGCTTTCTACAAATTGGATGGTAAACTAATGGTAAATTATCAATCTAAATTGTTGAATTCCTTAAAGATTGTCGTAGCCGGATAATGAAATATGAATTCTAAAGAATATAAGACAATTTGTGCTAAACCTGATGTACTTCAGATTACGGTGCTAGAAAGAACTCTTGCAGCTTTGGAGAAAGAGGGCGCAAAAGAATCCAGCATAATTGAGAACGTTCTGGCTATCGAACCAATTGAAGTTCCCGAAAGCTTTAGTGGAGATGAAAGTAATCTCTACTTCAAAGTGAATTGCGGTGAAGACGAAGCTGAAGCGATAACTGATATTCTTTTCGATCTTGAAGCGTCATCTGTACCTGTAGATGGTATAGCTACGTCAGAGACATACCAATTTGTTGAGCTTGTTAATACTTGGAGTGAGCTAACTGAGTATGTTGCAAAAACGTATAACCAGGCACTGAAGAAAGACGCCGATAACAAAAGCAGCGTTTCTTAGCGAAGCGTTAGGCATAAGGGAATAGCATGTCAGGAGATACATACCTACGGAGTATTTTGAATCAATATGCTGTAAATGTTTCTGGTGCAGAAGCCGCTGGTACTGAAATTTACCCTGTTATTCAAAAGTGGGGAAATAGCTACCTTGTAAAGACTGAGTTTTCAGGTTCTCTAGCAAAGGGAACTGGAATAAGTATTGGAACAGACGCTGATATATTCATATCCGTTTCGTCAACTACACCTGGAAATTTAGCCAATTTATATGAAACATTATTTAATGCGGTTACTCAATCTGGATACACAGCTAGAAAACAGAATGTTTCGATTGGCACTACAGTAAATGGTTACAAAATAGATTTAGTCCCAGGCCGACGACAGTCACAGCATGGCAATGTTCACAGCCTCTACAAAAGTAAATCGGGAAGCTGGATTCAAACTAACATCAATACTCATATTAACCACGTTAAAGGTAGCAATAGAATAGATGAAATAAGATTGGCAAAAATCTGGAGGCAACTTAACAATCTTGATTTTCCTTCATTCTACTTGGAAATGGCTGTTATAGATTCATTAAAATATTCTAGTATTGGAAACTTATCAGATGATTTTTTAAAGGTTCTTGACTTTTTTAGGGATAGTTTAGCCTCAACAAGGTATGTTGATCCTGCTAATACGAATAATATCATTTCTGACGATTTGGATGCCACAGAAAAATCAGCAATATCCGCGCAAGCAAGGTTATCTCGAAACCAGCAAACTTGGGGAGGCATAGTTTGGTGATATGAATAAGGCAAAAGGGAAATCAGTAGTAGATGGAAAGAGTTTTTTAAGGTCTGCATTCGCAGCAGAACAAGAGGTATTGAGTGTACAGCTAAAGCTGTCTTCTGAATCCATTACTCACGATGGAGTAATGGGTGATGTCAATGAGCAACACTTCATAGAAGTCCTTAGGAAATATCTACCAAATCGATATGCCGTTGACAGTGCAATTGTTATTGACTCGAATGGCGCAACAAGTGACCAGATAGATATCGTTATCTATGATCCGCAATATACTCCAACTTTACTGGATCAACATGATCATCGTTTCATACCAGCGGAATCGGTATACGCCGTTTTCGAAGTGAAACCGACTATCAATAAGAACTATCTTGAGTACGCAGCTAAAAAAGCTGAGTCTGTTAGAGCTTTGGAACGTACAAGTGTGCCCATAACTCATGTTGCTGGTAAGCCAATCGTAAAAGAATTATTTCCAATACTGTCTGGTATCGTAGCCACCACTATAGATTGGGTAGAGGGTTTCTCGAGTGAAGCATTTATTCAAAATAATAGTGCCTTAGTTGATCTGCAAGCACTGGATTGTGGGTTGTCGGTAACAGGTGGTTGTTTTGATGTGTTTGAGGGGGAGCTTGCTGTGGGCCCCACAAACAACTCATTAGCGTACTTTATTTTTAGACTTTTACAGAAACTGAATAGCCTTGGAACAGTGCCAGCGGTTGATTGGAACAAATATGCAATGGTTATGAGTGAGCAAGATGCTTAACAAGGTGCTGCTAAATAATGTTCAAATTTCATGAAGAGTATATAGGAAAAATATGACTATCGGCACCTTTAATAGGTGGAATCCGGCTTGGGGCAGTACTTGGGCTTATCGGCTTTTCCAGCAGCATCATCGCCAGATCAACATGTTGTATTGGTCACATGTTGGGGCCAAAAGATTCGCTTTTGAATCAACGACTAACTTTAACAAGGAAGATCATGCAAGTGTGTTATTTACCCTGCCAGACGCTGATAATAAAAATCTTGATATACGCTTAGGTGAATGGGGAGATAGTTACTCTGAATTTGATAATTGGGTCAGATTGAATGCACTTGTTGGGATCACTGGGTATCTTGAAGTGTTTTTGAAAACTATTATTCGAGCTGCACTGGAATCAGATCCAGGTATTCTACATGGATCTTCTCGTACAGTTGATGGTGTAAATTACCTCAAGTCTAATCCTAAATACTCTCTAAAGGAGCGTGCAGATGACATTTCAATTGGAGATTGGAATCAGCGTATTGCAAAATATGAAAAGCTATTCGGTTCCGCTCCAAATACTATGAAATCATCAATTGCCAAGCTGGAAGACCTCCGAAGAACAAGAAATGGTGTTACCCATACATTTGGAAGAGCTAGTGATGATTATGATTCCATAATCGATGCGAACACTAAACCGCAAAGAAAGGTATCTGAGAAAAAGTTCGTTGAAACGCTTGCGTTGATAGGAAAAATTGCAAAAGAAGTTGAAAGAGATTTGGCTGTTAAGCATGTTGGAGACTATGAAACTGTATACTTCTATCATCAATGGGATAAAGAGTTTGATTCCAATCACCAAACAGAATCTAAGGTGCTAAAGAAGAAAGTTGGTCAGCTTCATAGCAGGGGTATGGGAAATACCTATTTCCAAGAGCTAATCAACTATTACAATGCAATATAAATTCGTATAAATATGAAATGCCTAACAAGCAGCTGCAATCTGACTCTGCAACCTGTCATTTTTGTGCAAAAACCGACAGTTTGCTACGCAGTTGAGCTGGGCGTTAGATTTTCGTTACTATTTAAGCTCGGAGTTTTATATGCCAGTAAATTGTTGGGCCTGTGATTATCTTTTTATTGAAGGTGATAGTAGCGAAGGTTTACCTGAATGTCCTAAATGTGGCTCTTCTGGGAAAGTAATGCACCCATCAGGTCAAGAGGCTCGCTTACAAGCTGGTCTATGTATAACATCGAGCCCACCTAGCGGTGGTCGTTGGGAGTGTAAAAGCGAAACTAAGCATTCATATTATAAAAAAGATGATGAACACCATTTTATTGATCGCACAATAGATCGGGCTAATAATCATTATTATGAGCGAATCATAAATAAAGAAACAGGTGAAGTTGTAAGAGAAGTAGATGAGCGCCTAACCGAACACCAAGGCCGAGGTTCAGCAAAACATAAAAAGAAAATCTAACCAAAAGCACCAACGGACTCCATAATCTGTCGCGGTTTTTTGCAAAGAAACGCAAAATCCCCGCCAAATTATTCCGCCGCTGTGCTAAGCGTTATTTCTAATGTCCGCTTTTGCGAAGTTTGCCTGTTTTCTTCCATACCCAACTTTGACCGCTTTGTGAAAGTAGGGAGCGTTTACAGCATTAGCTCGAGTGACCGCGCTGTAGGAACAGATAATGCCCTATTTTCGAATGAATGAATTCCACTAACGTCGCCTTTGGGTCGATAGCAGACCACACTCCTCTATATACTTAACTGCTGAAAACGATACGTATTCATACCCGCTAAAGCATCCAAAACCCTATCCATCCAAAAAGACTAGCAGATTGCCACACATAATAAAGGGAATAATAAATAACGTAATATGAATTCCAAATATCAACATCTAAGTCTCACCGCTGGTGATATGTTACTTCATGATTGAAGTTGCAGCTCTGCCGTCATCGAACTCATAGATTTAATACGCCAACTATCATTAAAAACAGCACCGCGCTCAACACAGATAAATTGCAGATGGCCATTAGGGCCAATGTCTTTCATCTTTGCAGCAAGTTCCGTATAAGGGTTCCAAACAATAGCGCTTGGACAGCAACTCCCCTTAACGTCGGCGATTGTTACCCCTTCTCGATCACATAAAATGGACTGCTCCTCACCAATACCTTGATAGACTCTATCAACTTCGTTTGTGAACGTAATGTCCTTCGCCTGAATGCAAGGCGTCAGTGCATCTGTTTGATCAAGGTATTCTTCCCTTGTTAATCCTGTCACACGGGTTGCGTCTAGATGATTGATGGCAAAGTAAGTGTGAAAAGCCCAGCTAAAAGGCATTTCATCACCACCTAAATTTACGACGGTTAAGGCTAGCTTGACGGAATCCCCTAGCGTCATCGAAAGCTTTAGCTGAAAACAATAATCATAGGTTTCCGCTTCAGTATCTTGGGTATCAAATAAAAAATCTAATTTCACTTCCCCGTTGGCAAACTCTTCGATGCTTTTTACGGTCCAATCATTATTTCGTACAAAGCCATGGTTAGGCTTTTGACTGTCCGTTGGGTGAGGCCCAAACCATGGTGCACAAAGGGGGATTCCGCCGCGAATGGGTACTCCTTGTTCAAAGACGGCCTTTGGGCTGAGCCAAAGTAAGGGCGCTTTGTCTTTAGGTTTAAACTCTAACAACTGAGCGCCGTAGGGAGATAGAACGGCATTGCATAGAGGGGAGTCTATCACCAACAGAGGCAGCCCTGGTGCAGTGCTTTTATAGAGCACTGTGCTATTGGACAGGGAGATGCTATTGATGTCAGTTGTAAGTGCCTGAAGATCGCTATCTTTCATAATCGGTGATCCTGTAACCATTTTTCAAGGAAGAGCTTAACGATCGGAAATAAAAAAGGCTACTCTTTAAATATTTTCGCATTGTCACCTTCAATAAATTCGTCGACATTTTCCCCAAACAATCTTGATGCCAAATATTGGTGAAAATCAACAACACTCTTTTCCAACTCAACTAACTTTCCACCTTTACCTAGTTTTGACTGCATACCTCGTTGGGCTCGCTCACAAATCCATTTATCTTCAGCAAAAAATGCTTCCGTAAAAGCCTTGCTCTGCTTATCTTCCTTAAACATGGATTTTGGAAAAATTGCGCCAGAGCGAATAACACTCTTATCGGCTCCATCAGGAAGCATTTGAATCCACGACAAGGAATCATAAGAAAGTATGGCGACGAAGGAAGGTGGAAGTATTATCGTAAGATAATGGCTGTAGGCTTCTGGATAACCCCCTCGAAACCACTTCATTAGCTTGCTAGAATTGTCCACCGATTCACCCCCAGTAATAGTCCATTCAGCGGATCCAGCCACATAGTAAGCGGTCTTAGTAGGGCCGACGGTTTCTAGAGTTTCTTTGTGAACTTTAAAGACATGGTACCCTTCAGCGGCATTTTCCATGGCCAATTTCCAATTGGCATCCCAATGTTCGAGGTTCCCACCCGAATAGCTATCAAACCGTTGGGGTTCGAAAATCGCGGTATAATTGTCAATACCCCTAAGTCGCTGCGACAAGGGTGGAGCTTTATCGTCAAGGTTAATAAACAGTAGTCCCGACCAAATCTGTAACTGAAATTGAGGTAAACAATGTTTTTCTTTATCGATACGGATACTGCCCGTGTGTGGCGCGCCCTTCAACGCGCCTTTGTCATCATAAGTCCATGCGTGATAAGGACAGATGATGTTACGGCCAACGTGACCAAAGCCTTCGTCCAATAACGGAGTACCTCGGTGACGACAGTTATTGGACATTGCCCGTAGCTCGCCATCTTGACCTCGCACTATTGCAATGGCCTCACCCGCAAGATTAAATGAAAAATAGTCGCCTGGGTTAGCAATGGCTTGTTCCGCACAAGCAAACACCCACTCTTTACTAAAAATCTTATCCGCTTCAAGTTTGAAAATATCGTCATTACAGTAGGTTGCGAAAGGCAAAGCAGTCGCCTCGTCCATGGAAGCCGCTGCCAGTTGTTGATATTGGGATAGTAGCTCTTTCATAACATCACCTCAGCACTTAAGAAAAAAGAAATGGAAAGATAAACAACACCCCTAATGCCAATGCCCGCGCAGGCTACTAGGATGGTGATTTTGGAGAGGATATTGGTCATGAGGTAACTCCCGTGTCAATCTATAAGCCATACCTGTGGAACAGAACTGTATCATAGCGAACACCAGTCTATGACACAATAGTGTTTCATAGATTTTTAGGGTACTCTTACAAAATTAGCCTTACAAAATAAGCCTTACGCCATACGGAGACAACAATGAAATCCAGCGACCCTAGAGCAAATCGCTCCCGGCAAGCCCTATTAGCAGCAGGCATTGAGACCTTATTGCTAAACCCTAATGCTAGTTTGTCTGAAATTGCTGCCCATGCCGAAGTCGGCCGGACAACACTCTATCGCCATTTTAAAACCAGGGAGCAGTTAATCCAAGAACTTGCACTTGAGTCTCTAGCACTCACCAATGCCGCTATAGAACCCATCATAAAGCAGGAACTTAAGGGGCGTGAAGCAATCGAATCCATGCTACACGCACTTATGCCATTGGCAGATCGTTTTCACTTTTTGCTGTCCCTGTGGAATATCGCCGAAGATGACCCTGAAGTAACTAACATCTATAACCGTCAGCTCGAATATCTATCACTACTAGTAGAGCAAGGTAAGCAAGAAGGAAGCATCACGCGCGAGATGACAACAACCTGGTGCGTAACCATGATTGATTGTTTGATATATGGGTGTGCATCGCTAGTGCGTAGCGGTGAGTGTGATGTGCAAACAGCGTCTACATCTGCCGTGAAAACACTATTTGGCGGCATTGGTGCTTAGGTGTCATCGAAATCGACACCAACCCCCCGAACACAGAAATCCCCGTTCGAGTGAGGTAGTATTAATGTAGTATGGACACATTAAAATAGACAGGACTCGTATCCCCACATGAAAAAGCTTCTTATGCTCCCCTTTGTGCTGCTTGCACAAATCTTTGGTAATGTCAGTTGGATAGCACCACCTTGGGTAAGCGCTATCAATCGCTCTCGGCAGAACCGGCCTTTTGTCTTTTATGGTTGGATTGGGCTTTTAATCGCATTTGCTGCCACCTATCTGTATTACGGCACATTACCCAAACCGATTACCGTCATGGCAGAGATTCAGCCGCTTAGCATCACTGAAAACAGTGACTCAGCGACGCCGGATAGGCTGTATATTGAGTTTAACTATGACGTATCCAACCTTAGTGACAACCAACCACACCCAGAGGGGGTGCCGTCGGTTGCAAGAATTGATTTAGCGGGAAAAGACATCACTCGTGGTATTAGTCTCTCACCGTCATTAAAAGGCACGTGGTCTTGGGTTAATGATCGTCAGCTTCAGTTTGTTCCAGAAAACGATTGGCCTGCAGGTGTAGAGGTTAACGTTAGCTTTGATGCGTCTATTTTTTCACCAGAGACACAGCTGACAACGGATACCTACTCATTTCAGACCCCAGCTTTTGAGATGTCATTTACCAACATCGAGTTCTATCAAGACCCTACCGACATTTCAGTAAGACGGGTTGTTTCTACCCTGTCATTTACCCACCCTGTTGATACAACGTCCTTTGAAAAGAAGCTCTCCATGGGAATGCGGCCCTCCGGTACTGGCGTTACTCAGCAACCGACAGCTTTCCAATACAATGTCACCTATGACAAGAACCACAGAGAGGCCTATATCCAATCGGTGCCGGTGGCATTACCGGATCAACCCAATTTTATGTCGATTCAGGTCGTCTCTGGGGTAACCAGTATATTAGGGGGCGAAAGCTCAGAGGATTCGATAGTAGAGAAGGTGTTAATTCCCGACCTCTACAGTTTTTTGAAAGTAAGTACGGCAAAGACGCAGATTGTTCGAAATGCTAACAATGAGCCTGAGCAAATGTTGATGCTTGAGTTCACGGATGACATTAGTGAGAAGGTGTTGCTCGATAAACTGTCGGTGGTTCTTCTGCCAAAACACAACCCTGCTAAGGGCAAGCGGTATTGGAGCAGCCCAAGAGAAGTGAATGCTGCGGTAATCGCTAATAGTGAAAAGGTGGCGTTACGATTAATCCCTAATGAGAGAGACGCGTCTAAGATTTATACGTTTGCGTTTGATTTGCCGGTTGGTCGACACCTATACCTTAAGCTTGCGCCTGGGCTCACATCGGTGAATAAATTTGTGCACGCCTCCTTTTATGACACCTTATTAAATACCCCCTCCTACCCTAAAGAGATCGATATTGCGGGTGAAGGCTCGGTATTAACCTATTCAGGTGATCATAAGCTCAGCGTCTTATCCCGTGGTGTGTCTGCTATGCAGTTCTCAGTGGGTCGGTTGCTGGACCATCAGATAGCCCATTTGGTATCTCAAACCAATGGTGACATTACTAACCCTCGGTTTACCAGTTGGCAGTTTAATGCCAAGAACCTGTCTGAGTTCGGTAGTGACATTGTGCGTATCCAGTCTCAACACCCGAGAGAGGCCAATTATTCATCATTGGATTTGTCTCGTTATCGACAAAACGATAATGGCCCTCAAAAGAGCACAAGCCAGTTTGGGTTGTTTTTTGTGGAGATAAAAGAATGGGATCTGCAAAGGAAGAGAACCGTTTATGGGGCGACCGATAGCCGCCTTATTTTGGTTACTGACCTGGGTGTGATTGTTAAAAACAATGCTCATAACGGTGCCAATAGCTCTCATGATGTATTTGTTCAGTCAATTGCATCCGGAAAACCCGTAGCCAATGCGACTGTGGAGTTATTGGGTAAAAATGGTATTGCTTTGTATTCACGCACCACAACATCAGATGGTCATGTGCAGTTCCCTTCTACCCGTGACTTTAGAAACGAAAAGCAGCCGACGGTGTATGTGGTTAAAAACCAGGATGATATTTCGTTTATTCCGTTTGACCGTCGATCACGACAGATCAATCTGTCCAAATTTGATATTGGTGGTGTCAGTACTAGAAATAATCACCGCTATTCTGGCACCAATTACGATAAAGGGTTAAACGCCTTCTTGTTTTCAGATAGGGGTATTTACAGGCCGGGTGAAAAAGTGAACATTGGCTTGATTGTCAAAAACCAAAACCTGTCGAATGTTGAGAACATTCCCTTGGAAGTGGTTATCCGAGGCCCTAGAAATAACGAAGTGTCGGTTAAACGACAAAAGCTGTTGAAGAATGGCTTTTTTGATATTCAATACCCAACCGATGCGACTTCCGATACGGGTAAGTACAATGTTTCGCTGCACTTGGTTAGGGATAACGGAGCCTCAGGCAAAAACAAAGGATATCGAGGACGGGAAATTGGCTCTACTAGTTTTAAGGTAGAAGAGTTTCAACCGGACACGATAAAAATCGAGAGTACGTTAGAAAACGCCCCGAAAAAAGGTTGGTATAACAGCAACAGTGTCACCGCTAAGATAAGTTTACAAAATCTATTCGGCATTCCCGCACAAGATCGAAAAGTGTCGGGCCATGTCATTATAAGACCGGCAAGCTTTTCATTTAAAGACTATGCCAGTTATACGTTCTCCTCACCCTTTACCTCGTCTCTTTCCAATAACCAGACATCATTAAGCACGAATGAGCCGTTGGAATCACAAAAGACCGATGCCGATGGTTTCGCCCGCTTTGATATTGACCTGCAACGTTATCAAGAAGGCACCTATCGACTTAAATTTATTACTGAGGGGTTTGATCAAGCTGGTGGTCGCAGTGTTACTGCCATCAATACGACCCTTATCTCTCCACTGGACACCCTTGTAGGGTTTAAAGCTGACGGTAAGCTGAATTACATCAATGCCAACAGCAAACGATCCATTGAGTTTATTGTTATCAACAAGGCACTGAAACAAATTGAGCAAGCTGATTTAACCTTCAAGCTGCTTGAAATTCAGCCCCTTTCAACCTTGATTAAACAGAGCAACGGCACCTACAAGTACCAAACGGTTAAACGTGAGAAAGAACTCAGCCGTTCGGCATTCTCCATCACTGAGGCGGGTCATCAATATACCATCGATACCGCTTTACCGGGAGATTTTGCCATTGAGCTGATGGATGCAAACAATCGACGGCTATCCCGTGTTGAGTATTCCGTTGTCGGTCATGGCAACATGGCAGGCAAGCTGGATAAAAACGCTGAGCTGCAATTAAAGCTGAATAAAGCAGATTATGTCGCCGGTGAGTTGATTGAGATGAATATTAAGGCCCCTTACTCTGGCGCGGGTCTTATCACCATAGAAACCGATAAGGTGCATCACTTTAAATGGTTCTCTACAGATTCTGACAGTACCCTTCAAACCATTCCTATTCCCGATACTTTAGAAGGCACCGGTTATGTGAATGTGGCCTTTGTTCGTGATGTCAGCTCTAAGGAGATATTCGCTAGCCCATTAAGTTATGCCGTGCAGCCCTTTACCATCGATAAAAGTAAACGAAAGATTGATGTGAAGGTTGAGGTTAACGATATCGTCCGTCCAGGCAAACCCATGGAGATTAGTTATACCGCATCACGAAAATCTAGAATTGCGCTATTTGCGGTCAACGAAGGTATTCTTCAAGTGGCGAAATATAAAACGCCTGATCCTTTGGGACATTTCTTACAAAAGCGCTCTTTGGATGTTGAGACCTTACAGATCCTGGATTTGATTTTACCGGATTTTGATTTGGTGAAGGAGTTATCTGCCAGTGGTGGTGGTGAACGCTCTAAAAAAGCCTTGGGTAAAAACCTCAACCCATTTGCGAGAAAGCTTGATAAACCTGCTGTGTATTGGTCGGGTATTCATGATGCGGGCCCACAAAGCCGAATGGTACGTTTTGATGTACCCAATACCTTTGCCGGGGAATTACGTGTTATGGCAGTGGCCGTTGGTGAAGACTCGATGGGCGCAACCCATGACTCCACCATTGTGAGAGGCCCGTTTGTACTGTCACCCAATGTATTAACACAGGCGGCACCGGGGGATGAGTTTATGGTGACCGTGGGGGTTGCCAATATTATTGAAGGTTCCGGTAAAGGGGCTGACGTGGCACTTTCTGTTGAGTCATCAAAACATCTTACTATCGTGAATGATGCCGAATCATCATCAAGCGCAACACTCGCCATTGATGAAGGTGGTGAAGGTCAGTTAACGTTTAAGGTGAAGGTAAATGAGATCTTAGGCGCTGCTGAATTACGTTTTACTGCGAGCCATAAAAATGAAAGCACCACGAGAACCGCTAGCTTAAGTGTACGACCTGCTATGCCCTATTACACTAGCTTTGATAGTGGCTTTGAGAAAAGCGGCACGGTGGAGCAAGCATCTGATCGACGTCTGTACGCGAATTTGGCAGAGCAATCCATCGCAGCGTCCGCAAGCCCGTTAGTGCTGGTGGGTGGGTTAACGTCTTATCTCAAGTCGTTTCCTCATGGTTGTACTGAGCAGGTGGTCAGTAAGGTGTTTCCTCTGATCGGGTTGGCAACCCACCCCGCCTTTGGGCCTCACCAAACCAACGTACAGTCTCACTTTTCTCATGTCATCACTAAATTGAGAGAACGACAACTAGGGGATGGTGGATTTTCATTTTGGCCTGGGCAGCATACAAGTGCTGAATACCCGAGCATTTATGTGATGCACTTTTTGATTGAAGCCAGGGATACGGGTTTTCCGGTTCCTAAGGATATGATGCAACGGGGCCAAGCTTATTTAACGGATTATGTTGGTCGTTCATCTGAAAGTCCGAGTGACGATTTAAGTGATGCTAGGGACAGGGCCAATGCGATTTATTTGTTAACTCGATTGGGTGTTGTTACCACCAACTATTTGGTTGATCTTCAAGAGTACCTTGAGAAGGACTATAAAGAAGACAGTAACAAGGTATGGCGTAAGGATTTGCTAGCATCCTACATGGCGGCGACGTATGCGCTATTACAAAAAGAGGATGAAGCTAACCGGTTAATTGCTGGTTACGAGATCGGAGCTGAAACACAACAACAGCTTGATGATTTCCATTCGCCCCTAGCGCAAGATGCACAACACCTGTATTTGTTATCTAAACATTTTGAAGCACTCGCAAGATCATTGCCAGGTGACAATGTGTTAGCCCTTACTGAGCGAATATTTAGCGGGGAATACAATACCATTTCTTCTGCTTACAGTGTTTTGGCATTAGGGGCTTACAGTAAGTTGGTGTTAGACAAACCCTTGGATGAAAATATTGTATTTACTGCGCAGGTTCAAGGTAAGAGCGTTGACTTAACAGCGTCTGCTACGCCCTTTTTAACAGCGAAGTATAAAACCGATGTGGAAGCTGTATCGATAAAAGGTAAATCACCGTTGTTTTTCCTTAACGTTCAGTCTGGTTTTGATAAAGGCCTACCTCAAGAACCTGTGAGAAATAACATTGAGATCATTCGGGAATTCTTGGATGAAGATGGAACAGAGATCACCGAGTTTGAGCAAGGTAAAGAGATTACCGTACGGTTAAAAGTGCGGGCGCTAGGTGGTAAGAAACTCACCAATATTGCGGTAGTTGATTTATTGCCGGGTGGTTTTGAAGTGATAAGAAGCTCGGTGGAAAGAACGGCCTATAACTGGCGAGCGGACTATGTGGACGTGCGCGAAGACCGGGTGGTTTATTATGGCAATTTTGATAGTTCACTGAGAGAGTTAACTTACAAGGTGAAGTTAACCGCTGCGGGTAGCTTTGTGATACCACCTTCCTTTGCTGAGTCCATGTATGATCGTTCCGTTCGTGCGGTTTCTAAGGCGGGGGTATTTACAGTGAACAAGGCACGCTAAGACCTAACATGGGATAAAACTTCTGAAAGCGAACGCTTTATTCCCTGTCTCCGTATACAACGCTGCTACACTCTGATGGTGTCATCGATAAACGGGAATACTTCACTGGGAGACAGTGCAATGATTAAGCAGTTAGGCAGTTTTCTCGCCGATAAATTCAAAAAGTGGATACCCGACCCCTTCGTATTCGCTTTGATCTTGACACTGATCACTGGTGTGTTGGCCTTACTCGTCGTGGATACCACGCCTCATAAAGTCGTAGAGGCTTGGTACAAAGGCTTCTGGATCCTGCTTGAATTTGGTATGCAAATCACGCTGATGTTGGTGACCGGCTACTGTATCGCACTGTCGCCCGTGGTGAGCAGAGCCATCGACTGGCTGTCGGATAAAGTGAAAACACCCGCTGCCGTCTATGGCTTTGTGGTGTTTGTAGGGGGTTTGTTTTCACTGGTTAGCTGGGGATGGATGGTGCTGACGGCTGTGCTCGCCCGGGAGCTGGCCCAAAGAGTCAAGGACATCGATTATGCGTATCTCACCGCCTGTGTTTATCTGTCTGCGGGGCCCTGGGTTTGTGGGCTCTCCAGCTCTATCCCTTTGCTGCTAAATACGGAAAATAACTTTTTAATTAAAACCGGGGTACTGTCTTCTACTATCGATATCCAGTACACCCTGGGCAGCACGCTCAACCTCACCTATATGGTCATGTACATTATTGCATTTCCCTTGATTATGATTAAGCTGCGTCCTTCCAAGGAGCGTACCATTGACCTAGAACAGCTCAGGGAAGAAGAAAACAAACAAGTCAGCCTGACAGTGGCCGAAGAAGCAGAAACCCTCAAACAGCCCGGTAAGACCCTTTCCGACACCTTAAACAACGACTCCATACTGCAAACGGCGGTATTGTTGTGCGGTTTTTGGTATATCGGCTGGCACTTTTACACCAAAGGTTTTGATATCAACCTTAATATTATGATCTTTATTTTTATTATGGCCGGCATGCTCTGTCACCGCACACCGGTACGTTACGTGGTTGCCATGAAGCGAGCTTGCGGCAATGTGTCTGGCATTATTTTTCAATACCCATTTTATGGTGGCATCATGGGTTTAATGATGTTTACAGGCTTGGCGGCCGCCATATCTCAATGGATGGCGGCACAAGCCACGGTGGAATCACTGCCGGTGATTGCTTTTCTCAGTGGCGCCATTGTCAATTTTGCTATTCCGTCCGCCGGGGGTGAATGGGCCGTGATTGGCCCAGCTTTTGTAGAAACCGCTAAAACATTGGGCGCCGCGATGTCCCCCGAGGCTCTGAACGCTTTTATTGCACGTATTGCACTTGCCGTTGCTTATGGTGAGAGCTCTACTAACTTGCTACAACCGTTCTTTTTGCTGATTATTCTTCCGGTAATGGGAGCAGGTGTGAGAATTCAAGCGAGGGATGTGATGGGACACCTGGCTATACCCTTTATGGTAATTCTATTGGTAGCCTCTATTTTTGTTACGTGCTTTCCCAT
>MAAC01015793.1_pt1 | contig 22209 bp, 22 predicted proteins | sample 1115981 | NCBI WGS metagenome assembly MAAC01 (sample SAMN04961126, study PRJNA320927) | seawater metagenome | isolation source: sample BD02T64 sea water enriched with oil for 64 days | place: USA:Gulf of Mexico | collected 2013-07-27
ACAACCCCACCAACAAAGCCAGGAGTGCCGCATAGTTCAAACCCATAATCAAAAAGGCGGCATAGCTGACAAAACCTACCGCCAGTATTTCAATGGCTTTACCACGTACATAATTAGCCATCTGCACATTCATCTCGTGCCAAATCTGCCACATAACTGGGCGCTCATGGGGCAATAAACCAGACATCAGTGCCAATAACTCATCCTTGTCTTTGAGCATAAAGAACACCAACAGTGGCACCAGCACCAGATAGACCATCATGGCCACCACGCTGGGGAAGGTGCTGAAAGAAAAACTCACCAATCGCTCAGCCATACCTGCCACCTCTCGGGACGCCTGACCCAAGAGCTCTTTTAACTGATCCTCTGAAATGAGGTGTGGGTATTGATCGGGAAGCAACAGCAAGACATCTTGCCAATGTTTGACCATGGCCGGAACTTCACCAGCCAGATTGGCTGCCTGGCGGCCAATCAATGGCAGCAAGATAATTAAAATAGCTAAAAATGCACCAACAAATAATAGAAAGACAAGTGTCACCGCCACCAGCCTTGGCACCTTACATGCCGCCAAGCGGTTAACCCCACCTTGCAATAAAAAGGCAAAAATGATTGCCGCCACAAAGGGCGCCAAAATTTCACCCATAGTCGCCACCACCACAAGAGCGACGACCAACAGTAACGTCAGAAGAACAGCCTCTTCCTCACCAAAATAGCGGTCTACCCAACTTCCAAGCACTTTCCACATAACACATCCCAACACTTGCAATACATACGCCTATGACGCAGGTTACGGAATCAATGCCCGCGCTTCAAGAACAGCTGTCAACCTTTTCAGGGCAAGTACGTTATTAAACCAAAAATGCACTAATTCTCATGAATTCAGTCATAGATTTACGCTACTATCTTTAAATACCCACGCCACACAATACCGAAGGACTTAGTTGACAGTGTTTCTCAAATGTTTGAACCGCTTTACCCTAGCAGCAGTGGCCATCGCCATGCTAACGGGCCCCACCTATAGCGCCGATATTAAGCTGCCATCATTGGGAGATAGCACCTCCGGTATTGTTTCTCAGCAACAGGAATATGAACTCGGTCGCGCCTGGCTACGCGCCTATCGCAGCCGAATCAAAGAACACGACGACACCTTACTGCATAACTACTTGGAACAACTCGTCTACAAATTAGCCGTATATAGCGAGCTACAGGATCATAGACTAGAGCTTGTCACCATCAACAACGCGTCAATGAATGCTTTTGCAGTACCCGGTGGTGTTATTGGTGTTCATACCGGCCTCTTCATTTACGCAAAATCTGAACATCAATTATCCTCTGTACTCTCGCACGAGCTCGCTCACTTAAGCCAACGACATTTTGCCCGCCGGTTAGAAACACAGAAAAGAAGCTCAACTGTCACCATGGCGGGAATGTTAGGCGCCCTGATCTTAGCGGCTACCGTAGGTGGTGATGCAGGCTTGGCAGCAATGACAGCAACCTCGGCCGCAGCCCGAGGCAGCGCCCTTCGATACAGCCGTCAGAATGAACAAGAGGCGGATCGTATTGGCATCCAAACCATGAGTGCAGCTGGCATGGATCCAAATGCAATGCCCGGTATGTTTGAGCAAATGCTCCAGGCCACCCGCTACACGGGCAGCAAGCCCCCAGAATTTATGCTCACCCACCCACTAACTGAAAACCGGGTGGCTGATGCCAGAAACCGTGCAAGGCAGTACCCGCCTAAACAGTATCTGGACAATATCGAATATCACCTGATGCGTATTCGGGCTCTGGTCGCCATCGACAAAAGTCCTAGTGTTTCTCTGAATCGCTTTGAGCATGAACTAAGCGGAAATAGCCTCAACAAAGAAGCGGCCCAATATGGACTGGTATTAACTCATACAATGCTGGGTGATTATTCAACCGCACGAAGCAATCTAAGAAACTTATTAAAAAAATCACCGGATCGGTTGACCTACCTATTGGCGGATATTGAGATAGACCGTGCTGATAAGAAGTTTGACTTTGCCGTCACGAAGACAAAGAAGCTACTGCAATATCATCCAAGCAGCTACCCTCTCAAAATGTCTCTGGCTGAAACCTACCTCAAAGCCAATCGTTTCTATGAATCAGAGGTCGTTCTGACCGACCTGACTCAAACCCGCCCAAATTCACCTCATGTCTGGTACGAACTGGCCGAAGTTCGTGGTCTGGCAGGCAATATTTCCGGGGTTCATCTGGCCCGAGCCCAATACTTTATTATTAACGGTGTATTCGACCGTGCACGAGATCAGCTTGGGTATGCTCAAAAACTATTGGTTCATGACTACAAACAAACAGCCATCATTGAGCAACAGCTACGAGACTTAGCGGCTTTGGAAAAGAAAATGGATGACCTCATGAAATAAACGACCGGGCTAATCTGTAAAAAATCCAAAGAACATCTAAAGGAAATCCTATCAGCCCAGCTCTGCTGATAACTGTAATTCACGAAATTCCAGCATTCGCTGTAATGACACCATCGCCTGCTCACCTATCACTGGATCAACATGGATTTCATTAGAACCTTGTTCCAGTGTTTCCATCAGGTTTTTCAAGTGATTCATCCCCATCCATGGACAGCTTGCGCAACTTCGGCAAGTCGCACCTTCGCCCGCAGTAGGTGCAATCATCAGCTCTTTATCTGGCGCCGCTTGCTGCATTTTGTGAAAGATACCGATATCCGTTGCCACAATCATTTGTTTATTAGGCAGTGTTTGCGCCGCTTTAATCAGCTGTGAAGTTGAGCCTACTGCATCAGCAATTTCAACCATCGCGTCAGGGGATTCGGGATGAACCAACACTGCAGCATCCGGGTAGACTGTCTTCAGGAAGGCAACTCCCTGTGATTTAAACTCCTCATGCACAATACAGCTCCCATCCCACAGAAGCATATCGGCACCGGTCTTCTTCTGAACATAACTACCCAGGTATTTATCCGGCGCCCAGAGAATTTTTTGACCACAACTATCAAGGTAATCCACTACATCCAGAGCAATGCTTGAAGTGACCACCCAATCTGCACGAGCTTTGACTGCTGCCGAGGTGTTTGCATAAACCACCACGGTACGGTCAGGATGCTGATCACAAAAAATACTAAACTCATCAACGGGACAACCAATGTCGAGAGAACAGGTCGCTTCCAAAGTTGGCATCAAAACCGTTTTTTCTGGCGTTAGAATCTTGGCGGTCTCGCCCATAAACCTCACCCCTGCCACCATCAGTGTAGAGGCAGAATGGCTATGACCAAATCGTGCCATTTCAAGAGAATCCGACACAAGCCCCCCTGTCTCTTCAGCCAACTGCTGGATAATCGGGTCGGTATAGTAATGGGCCACGATGACGGCATTCTTTTCTTCAAGCAGCTGCTTGATACGAGCCTTGTATACAGACTCTTCTTCAGCTGTATATTTTGGCTCATCATAAATTTGGTCTAGGTAACGCTCGACCAATGCCTGATGTGTGGGTTCTTCGGCGATATGTAGCTTAGAGGATTGAGTCATAATTCATGTATTGGTAATACGTGTTCTCCCTGATTTTACCATATCCTGACAGCCAAGCCGATAACCCCTAATGCGAACAGGCTAATTTTTATCGCCGAGAGAACGAGCATAAAAAAACCGTCCAAATGGACGGTTTTTTTATAAATGGTGGGCCGTGCTGGATTCGAACCAGCGACCAATTGGTTAAAAGCCAACTGCTCTACCAACTGAGCTAACGGCCCTCAGAAGAGGCGCATATCTTACTTATGGCCGACCAAAAATCAAGTGTTTATTTAACGGCAATATAACGTGTAGAGTCCTCAAGGCCCGCCTGCTCAAATCCGAGTTTTCTGAGACGGCAACTATCGCACTTACCGCAAGCAAGTCCGCCCTCTGTAGCCTGATAACAAGACACCGTTTGAGCGTAGTCCACACCAATTGCTATACCCTGGCGAATAATATCGGCCTTGGTTAAATTGATGAGCGGCTTATTGATTCTAAGGTAATGGCCTTCAACACTCGATTTGGTAGCAAGATTGGCCATTTTCTCAAAGGCATCGATATATTCGGGACGACAATCAGGGTACCCCGAGTAATCCACTGCATTCACACCGATAAAGATATCCTGAGCACCCAGCACTTCGGCCCAACCAAGGGCTATGGAAAGAAATACTGTGTTGCGTGCCGGGACGTAGGTGACGGGGATTCCAGACGTTTCCTCTTCTGGTACGTCGATATTGTCATCGGTCAATGCCGACCCACCAATGGTTCGCAGGTCGAGTATTATCTCTTTGTGTTCCTCGGCACCCATCAGTGCTGAACATCGCCGGGCAGCCGCCAGCTCAGCATGAGCACGCTGACCGTAATCAAAACTGAGGGTATAACACCTAAACCCTTGTTCTCGAGCCATGGCTAACACCGTGGTGGAATCAAGACCACCAGACACAAGTACCACAGCTTTCTTATCAGACTTGCTCATAGGGCCTCTTCATAACATATCAACGTCCAGGCTCATCATTCCAGAGTATTTTGTGCAGCTGGAGCTGAAATCGCACTTGCAGATGGTCTGCCAATATCCAATCTGCCAACTCAGTTGCATTCTGCTGACCAACACTGGGAGAAAACAGAATATTCTCCACTTTATCGGCAAGCTTCAATTCATCCATTTTTAACCTGGCCCACTCGTAATCCTGCCGATCGCAGATGACAAATTTAACCTGATCACCAGACTGGAGGTAGGCCATATTCTCATAAAGGTTACGATCCACCTCACCCGAAGCAGGGGTTTTCAAATCCAGTACTTTAACAACTCGAGAATCCACATCCTCAACGGATAGTGCACCCGATGTTTCAAGAGACACCTGATACCCCTGATCACAAAGCTCCTTCAACAAGGGAAGACAGGCCTTTTGTGCCAATGGCTCCCCACCCGTCACGCAGACATGGGCAGGCTGAAAACTGGCGACCTTTTCCAGTACCTCAGAGAGCGATTGTCGCTCGCCACCGTAAAAGGCATATTCAGTATCACAGTAATGACAACGTAGAGGACAACCCGTTAACCGAACAAAGACCGTAGGCAAGCCCACAGTAGACGATTCCCCTTGCAGAGAATAAAAAATTTCAGTGATACGAAGGGTTGTTTGATCCATAGGGCAATGACTGAACAGCGGAAACCGCGCAGTTTAACCGAAAAACCCTATCTTCGGGACTCTAGCTTTAGGAAATGTAGGTTTAGGGAATGTCGCTTTAGAGAATGCAGCTTTAGAGAAATGTAGGCTTAAAAAGCATCGCACTAGAGAGCGTTAGCGCTAAAAGTTCTCCTTTAGATAACTTTGCGCCAACCTCGCTGCATTGTCGTTACCACTAGCGGCCTTTTCCAGCAACGCCTTGGCCTTGGCTTTATCACCAAGGAGGTGATAGACCTGCCCCAACTTGAAGGTTGAATCCGGTGTCTTGCGATGAGCCGGGTAATTGTCAACGACTGTCGAGAAGGATTGACGAGCTAGCTCAAGCTGCCCCTGTAACACATAAATTTCTCCCAGCCAGTAATAGGAATTTGCTACGTATTTCCCATTAGGATATTTTGCATAATGCTCTTTAAAAAGTGCAATGGACTCCGAAACCTTACCCGCCTTCAGCTGATTGTAAGCATTGCTGTAGTGTTCGGTCTCATCAGGTGAGCCCGCCGCGGGGATACCAGCCGGAATACTAGCTGTTTCTGTAGAAGCACCAGCTGTCACAGGACGAGAGGGCTGAGCTGCACCGCCAACCGCAGCAGCACTGAGGCGACGATCAAGATCCATATAGTCATCCATTTGCCGCGCTTTTAGCTGAGTGACTTCGTAGTTCAACTCTTCCACCATGCCACGCAAGGTTCTTACCTCATCCTGAAGAACCTGTATCTGGTAGTGCACATCACCAGCCTGAGGCAATGGTATTGGTGCCGGCGCTTGAACTTCAGGTATTTGAGGTACAGGTGTTTGAGGTACAGGTACGGTGGTATTAACCGGTTGGTGTTGACGACTCCTCTCCTCAACGGGAGCCGCCGCCTGTGTAGCGATTGATAAGAAGAAACCAAGAAACACCAAACTGGCATGTACGCGCATGAGAGTAAGCACCCTATTAAATGGATTTAATCAAATTCTAAATTCTAGCCCTTGGGCAATGATTGATTGAACAACAGCCCTTTGGACAACAATCTATCCGATTAAAGCAAAAACGTCCGGCACTGTTTCCAGAGCCGGACGAATATACTCAAAAAGTCTGGCAGTTTGACTATTTTAGCTCAACGCGTCTATTCAAACCCCAAGAGGCTTCATTGCTATCCAGTGATGCAGGGCTCTCTTCCCCATAACTAATCACTTCAATCAACGCACCATTGACGCCTTCCTGAACCAGGAAGTCTCTCGCTGAATTAGCACGACGCTCACCCAATGCCATGTTGTATTCACGAGTACCACGTTCATCAGCATGTCCTTCCAAGCGAATATTAACGGGGGTAGAACGAAGGGTTTGCGCATGAATACGAAGAGCTGCACGAGCTTCCGGGTTTAGAATAGCTTTATCAAACTCGAAGTAGAAGGTACGAGCAACAGAGCTATCAGAATCCAGTGAAGAGCCACTGATACCACCAGAACCCACAGTACCAGTAGATACTTGGTTGCTAGGCACGTAAGCTGAATCACCGGAGGTGTCTGTTGTATCAGTACTGGAACAACCTGCAAGCAAAGCTGTCAGGAACGTCGCCATTACGCCATATTTGAGTAGTTGGGTCTTCATTATGTTCTCCTGTTATATATAGTGGGAGTTTATCAGTTAATGCTAGTAATAATTTCTTTTCGCTACCATACCAGTTATTTTGGGGACCATGCTGGTTCACGCACATCACCACGCCTGGCTGGTAACAAAAACTTCACTCCAGCATCTAAAGACACTGCAGCCAACACACCTTTATTCCCCTTCTTTGTTGCATAAAGCAGCATCGCTCCATTCGGTGCAACTGTTGGAGATTCGTCCAGATATGTTTGTGTTAAAACTCTCAGGTCTCCTGTGACCAAGTCTTGTGACGCGATATGAAAGCTACCGTTATCACGATGCACCATAACTAACGTTCGTCCATCTGACGCCAGCCTTGGTCTAGCATTATACGACCCCCTGAAGGTTAAGCGTTCTACCCGCCCTGTGGCAATGGCTAGCTTATAAATTTGTGGGGTACCGCCCCTATCTGAGGTGAAAATCAGCGCTTTTCCGTCCGGCGTCCAGTTTGGCTCCGTATCGATGGCAAAGTGAGTGGTTCTACGAGTAAATTTTCGCGTTGAAAGCTCATAGGTATAAATCTCCGGATTCCCATCTTTCGACAAAACCAACGCCAACGTCTTACCATTTGGCGACCAGGATGGTGCGCCATTCAACCCACGAAAATTGGTCAACTGCTCACGGGCTGCCGTGGCTAGCTTTTGCCTGAAAATGGCTGGGCGTCCCGTTTCAAACGAAACATAAACAAGCTCTTTCGCATCCGGTGACCACGCAGGCGACATAATTGGCTGCTTCGAATCAAGCAGCAACCGCTCCCTGGCACCATCCACATCAGCAACCATTAACTGAAACGTCATCTTGCCATTCACGGGTATCGCTGTGACATAGGCTACCCGTGTTGAAAAGGCACCGGGAATACCTGTCACGGCCTGGTAAACCTGATCACTAATATAATGAGCCAAATCACGAATTTGTGTCGTTGGACCTTCCACTACTTTGGTGAATACTTTTCTCTCACCATGAATTTCCATCAGACTGAAGGTGATCTTATAACGCCCAGACTGATTAACTGCCTTGCCTACCACCAAGTATTCGGTACCCAATATTCGCCAATCTCGGTAATAAACCTCCTTAGCTGTAGCTGGGAATGACAACATGTCACGACGAGGGGTTGGGCTGAACAATCCGCTGCGTTCAAGATCTGCCGATATAATTTTGCTCACATCCTCAGGCAATGAGCGTCCTGCCTGAGTGATTGGCGGTATGGCAATACGACTGGGGTTATCGACCCCCTGGGTAATTTCAATGGTTAACTCTGCCACCCCTGATAATGGCAACATCAAGGTAAACAAACAAAGACTAAGTATGGCGGCAAACTTTCTCACACCGGTTTTCTCACGCTGGGGTTTTTCGCACTAGTTCTTCTCACTATTTACAACCTCAAATCTTCCGGCCGGAATACCAACCGCAACTTACGGAAATCATTTTCAAACACTCTGGGAGGAAGCTCCTTTAATTTTTCGAACCTACCCACCTTATGTACCGCCTGTTCCGCTGAACGATCAAATGCGGCATTACCACTGGACTGAACCACCATCACGCTGACGACCTGGCCTGTGGGCACCAATTGTATCAACAACTCCACCTCCATTCCCCGACGAGCACTGGGTGGACGATTCCAGTTTCCGGCAACTCGATCAAAAATGTAGGCAGAATAGCTACTGACCAACTGCGCATCATTTTCTGCAACCAGAAACTCCTCTTCTTCTGCCAAGGCACTGGCTAAATCCTGCTCCAATTGTCGATCATCTGGTTTTGGTGTTGGCTCTACCTTCGCTTTTGGTTTTGGCTTTGATTTAGGCTGAACCTTGGGCTTCGCCTTTGGTTTCGGTTTCGGTTTTGGCTTAGGCTTAGCCTTTGGTTTCGGTTTCGGTTTGGCCTTTGGTTTCGGCTTCGGTTTGGCTTTTTCCTCAATCTTTATCAGTTTGGCCTGTATGTATTTTGGTGGGGCTATTTTCCTTGCACTCTTTTCAGGCTCCCAATGGGTCACCAGCATGGCAATAACCAACGCATGTATAGCGACACTCACTAACATGGCGACTGAATATGAAAAAACTTTGCCCGCTACCACGATGTTTATTTTTTTCCAGGTGGCTCGGTGACAAGGCCAACGGAAGGTGCACCTGCATTTTGCAACTCACTCATTAGTGCCACAACTTCACCGTAGTCAACTCGAGCATCACCCCAAACAAGTACTGGAGTCTTCGGTTGCTGTCGCAAAACCTTGGTTACTTTTTCAACAATTGAGGGTAATGCCTCCTGAACATTCTTGCCATTACCTAAATCAAGATAGTAGGAACCATCCGCTTTGACCGATACGATCAGCGGCTCCTTTTCTTGATTGTCCAAAGGTGCAGAAGGCGCTTGGGGCAACTCAACTTTTACACCCTGCATCAGCATAGGTGCCGTCACCATAAAGACAATCAATAGCACCAGCATCACATCGATATAGGGTACGACATTGATTTCAGCAACTAGCCGACGCTTGTGTTTTGTCTTCTTAATACTCAATGGCCGTGAACCCTGCGATGCAAAATGCTCGAAAACTCTTCGGCAAAGGTCTCGTAGCTACTGTATACAGTATCCGCAGATGCCGAATACCGGTTATATGCCAACACTGCTGGAATGGCGGCAAATAGTCCCATCGCCGTGGCGATCAGCGCTTCAGAAATACCGGGAGCAACGGTAGCCAAGGTGGCCTGCTGCACGTTCGCCAAACCACGAAAGGAATTCATAATGCCCCACACCGTGCCAAATAGGCCGATATAAGGGCTGACCGAAGCCACACTGGCAAGAAAGGGTAAATGGCGGTTGAGTTTTTCCTCTTCGCGAGACAAAGCCACCCGCATGGACCTCTCGGCGCCTTCCATCACCGCATCGGGATCGGCATTACTTTGTTGTGTCAGGCGATTGAACTCGCGGTAACCAGCACGAAAAACACTGGACAACCCCTCTGCTGCACCATGGGCTCCGCTATCATGGTATAGCTCGTTTAAATCAACCCCAGACCAAAAATTATCCTCAAAGTCTCGCAAGTTACGGCCGGCACTTCTAAGATACATACCACGCTGAATGATCATCACCCAAGAGATCATTGAAGCTACAAATAGTAGAACCATGACAAATTGCACGAGCAACGTCGCATCGGCAATTAGGCTCCACAAAGATAATTGTTCGGTCACCAGGTTACTCCCCTATCTATTCTTATACTCAGTCTTATACTCAGTCTTACACTCTAATCTTGCGCTCTATTCTTGTACGGCTGCTTTCAGTGTTTGTAGCATATCGGCGGGTATGGCCTTAGGCCTTTTTTCCTCATGATTGATACAGGCTACTTTTACCTCAGCTTCCACTAACACGTCATCACCTCTCATCACCCTCTGCGCAATAGTGAAGGAAGTACGTGACACTTTTATTAACTTAGCCGTAGCCACTATCTCATCATCAAGAATTGCCGGCTGACGATATTTAATATTCACGGAGTGAACAACAAATTGAAGGCCATCAAATAACGCTGGCTTATCGTAACCCAGCGCACGTATCAATTCTGTGCGAGCTCGCTCAATGTATTTCAGGTAGTTGGCATAATAGACAATACCACCCGCGTCAGTGTCCTCTACATAAACACGGATGGGTAGACAATATTCTTTGATCATTTATCCGTTAAATCCCATTGTTTATTAACTTTTTTTGGGCTGGGCAAGCCGAAGTGCTCATAAGCCATGTGAGTGACCATACGACCTCGTGGGGTTCTGATCATATAACCCTGTTGAATCAAGTACGGTTCCAGTACATCTTCGATGGTATCTCGCTCTTCACTAATCGCAGCAGCCAGGTTATCTACCCCCACCGGGCCACCTTCAAACTTCTCCATAATGGCCAACATCAATCGCCGATCCATATGGTCAAAACCACGGGCATCCACATTGAGCATATTCAATGCCAGATCAGCCACCTCAGTGGTGATATTGCCGTCAGCTTTGATATCTGCGTAATCTCTCACGCGCCGCAACAGGCGATTGGCAATCCTGGGGGTACCCCGAGAGCGACGTGCAATTTCTCTGGCACCCAACTCATCCAATGCAACACCGAGAATGCCGGCGGAACGGGAAACAATCGTGCTTAACTCCTCAACTGAATAAAACTCCAGCCGCTGCACAATGCCAAACCGGTCCCGCAAAGGTGAGGTCAGTAACCCGGCACGGGTTGTGGCACCCACAAGGGTAAAGGGAGGAATATCGAGTTTTATGGAACGGGCAGCAGGCCCCTCCCCGATCATGATATCGAGCTGATAGTCCTCCATGGCCGGATAGATAACCTCCTCCACCACAGGGCTCAATCGATGAATTTCATCGATAAATAACACGTCACCGGGTTCCAGGTTGGTCATCAAGGCGGCAAGGTCGCCCGCTTTCTCAAGCACCGGACCAGAGGTCGTTTTAAGACCAACCCCCATTTCATTGGCAATAATATGGGCCAACGTTGTTTTGCCAAGACCGGGCGGGCCAAATATCAACGTGTGATCCAGAGGTTCTTCGCGCTTTCTTGCCGCGCCAATAAAAATTTCCATTTGCTCTCGAACCGCCTGCTGACCCACATAATCATTGAGATTTAAGGGGCGAATGGCGCGGTCAAAGCGGTCCTCTTGGACGGAGACTTCAGGTGATATCAGGCGGTCAGTTTCGATCATGGGGAAAGTATATCTTCAGTCTAGGTTTTAACCATGCTTTTTAGTGCCAGGCGTATCAATTCCTGACTGGTTTGCCCATCCGCAGCGCTGGCATTCACCATACGGGCTGCTTCCTGTGGCTTATAGCCCAAGGCAATTAGCGCACTCTCTGCTTCTTTTACTGTGTCGGGTTGATGATTGGCAGAAGGCGATAACAAATCCAAATCAGCCCCATCGCCAAAGCTTGCCAACCGATCACGCATTTCCACAATCAGGCGTTCTGCTGTTTTCTTTCCCACACCGGGTAGTTTTACCAGAGTGGCCGTGTCATTGGTCTGAACTGAACGTACAAAGTCAGTGGCTGTCATTCCCGATAAAATAGCCAGCGCCATTTTGGGGCCCACACCACTCACCTTAATCAGGGTACGGAATAGTTCACGTTCACGAGTATCAGCGAAGCCGTACAATTGCTGCACGTCTTCCCTCACCACAAAGTGTGTGCAGAGAGCGACCTTTTCACCGAGCGCAGGTAAATCAAAAAAAGTATTCAGAGAAACCAACACCTCATACCCGAGGCCTTGAACATCAATCAGTAATTCTGGCGCCTGCTTTTCCAGCAGAACCCCTTCAATTCGCCCTATCACGTACGCTCCTCTAGACCTCGCTTCTTTCTACTTCTTTCAGTCTGCCTTTCGAATAACGGACTTGAATACCCATGCTGGCCTCTGTACGTAGCGTTTGAGCATGACAAAGTGCCACAGCCAAAGCATCTGCCGCATCCTCTGCGGGCGCAGCAGGCAGCTTTAACAACTGCTTGACCATGTGTTGCACCTGCTCCTTACTGGCGGCACCCGTGCCAACCACAGACTGCTTCACTGACCGGGCAGCATACTCTCCTACAGGCAAACCAGCCGTGACGCCGGCCACAATAGCTGCCCCTCGGGCCTGCCCTAACTTCAAGGCAGCGCGGGGGTCCCGAGCAAAGAACACATCTTCTACGGCCATCTCTGCCGGTTTATATTCAGCAATAATTTCAGCCACACTATCAAAAATCACTTTGAGGCGCGCCGGTAACTCACCGGTGGGTAAACGGATAATCCCGCTGGTGACATATTCCAGCTTAGAGCCATTGCTACCTGCGGCATTAATAATGCCAAAGCCGGTTTTGCGAGAGCCGGGGTCTATACCAAGAATAATAGTCATGCCATAAATACCGCCAGTACTGTATATTGCTACAGTATATTAACCAGTAAAAAAAACAAGCCCCAGATCAGGAGCCCCTGTTAAGAATGAGAAGAGGAGCCAGTGGCTTCTGTTTAAGGAACCGTGCTATTAAGTGTTTGTTTTTAAAAAGTGTTGATCTATGATCAGTAGAAAGGGATTGGAAAATAAAAACAGGGATCAGACTTCTTTTACCAAACAATAGAATTCTCCTGCTTACTCCAACCCGTTGTAAATAAACAAAAATAGCCTTAGCCAAAGATCATTTGTTCCGATATAAGGGGGCCAAAGTGATATAAGGCCATAGATAAGCTGTTATGCACTAGTTCATAGACAAGGGAAACTCGCAGTATGTCAGATCCAAAATTGTTCATCTCCTATTGTTGGTCTAACCCTGAACACGAAGAGTGGGTTCTACGACTTGGTACTGAGTTGCGCGAAAATGGTGTTAATGTCATTTTAGATAAATGGGATTTGAAAGAAGGAAACGATGCAAACGCCTTTATGGAAAAAATGGTTTCTGATGAAGAGATCAAAAAAGTCATATTAGTCATTGATGAGCTATACAGTGAAAAGGCTAACAAAAGAACCGGTGGTGTAGGGACTGAAACACAAATTATATCTGCCGAGGTATATGAAAGTGTTGACCAGGATAAGTTTGTTGCTGTAATTGCTACTCGAGACCACGAAGGTAATGCCAAGCTTCCTATCTTTTATAAATCCCGTATATACATTGATCTTTCTAATGAGGAATTGTACGGAAAGAACTTTGAGCAATTGCTGAGATGGGTTTACGACAAACCCCTAAACATAAAACCTGAAATAGGGAAAAAACCTGCTTTCTTGGAAGAAGATAATCAGGTTTCTTTAGGGACATCTGTTGCCTTCCGCCGTCTACTTGAATCCATTCGAAACAATCGTCCTCATGCACATGGTGCATTAGTTGAATATTTTAATCTTTTCTCGGAAAACCTGGAGAAGTTTAGGCTTGAGGCAAGCAATGGAGTTAACGATTTTGACCAAAAAATAGTGGATAGCGTTGAGCAATTTATTCCCGCAAGAAATGAATTAGTTGAAGTGTTTGGGGTTATCGCACAGTACGATCAGTCAACAACCACTGCACCAGTGATCCACAAATTTTTCGAGTCGTTGATTCCTTACCTAGGAAGGCCTGAAGGAATAACTTCCTGTCACAAATGGGACTGGGATAATCTTAAATTCATTGTTCAAGAAAGTTTTGTTCTGTGTATATCAATTTTATTGAAACATGAAAGGTTTGATGTGATTGGCCATCTATTAAATCAGCGTTACTACATTGAAAATGATGAGCGGTATGGTCAAAGTATTATGGCTTCATTTGGTGTGTTTCGAAACTATCTAGAGTCTTTAAATCATAGAAACAAGCGTTTAGAGCTTCGTAGATTGTCAGTTCATGCTGACATTATGAAAGAGCGCTGCACAGACTCTGGTTTATCATTCAATCATATGATGCAGGCAGATTTTGTTTTGTACTTAGTAGAAGCTATGCATGGCCTTAAAGAAGATCGTCGCCAAGAGTGGTGGCCAGAAACTCTGGTATTTAGGTCATTCCATGGAGGGATATTTGAAATATTTCTCCGTGCTGAATCGATTGAATATTTTAACCGCTTAGCCCCCGCCTTAGGTGTTAGCAAAAAGGCTGATCTTGAGTCATTTGTAGAGGGCATAAAAACTGATTCAATTTACATCCCAAAATGGGATTTTGAGAGAATATCCCCTGTAGAGTTAATGAATTTTGAGAACCTGTGTAGTCGTGCATAACAAAGCGTTACACAAATATATTCCACTCAATAAAAAAGGCGGCTTAGATAAGCCGCCTTTTCTGAAACAAACTGTTAAATTATTCTTTTGTTTCAGGCTCTTTTTCTGCGGGAGCTTCTTCAGCAGCAGGCTCTTCTGCAACTTCTGGGGCTGGCGCTTCTTCGGCAGCAGGTTCTTCAGCGGCAGCTTCTTCAACAACCTCTTCGGCTACGGCTTCTTCTGCAACAGCTTCTTCAACTACAGCCTCTTCAACAACTTCTGGTTCAGGTGCAGCCACGGCTTGTTTCACAATGCCTTCAGCCACGAGAATTTTGACTTTATCGTCACCATTGATAGGGCTGTTATCCGCACCAATAACGCCATAACGACCTGAACGCTTTTGATAAACTGTGTAGTCATCTGTTTTCTTCAGTACTTTCATCTCTATTTCTCCGTTGATTACTCGTTGTTGGACTACCTCTAAAAATGCACTTTTTCTGCGATTGCTGCGTCATCGCCGTGCTCAAATCCTCATGTATAACTTATACACTCCAGTTTTCCGCGCGGCGCTTCCTTTCACTCACAAAAAAATCACTATTTTTAAAGGCAATCCTGGGTTAAAAATTTATAAGGTTAATAATTAATTAGTCTGAGTTAAGAGCTCTCTACTCAATCCAGCTGCTCCATCACTTCAAGTGAAATGTCGGCATTGGTATACACATTTTGGACATCGTCCAGGTCTTCAAGACTATCTATTAATGCCAGTGCTTTTTCAGCACCATTTTTATCCAGCGGGACTGTGATAGAAGCCAGCATGGTGATCTCTGCATCATCAGGCTCGAAACCGGCAGCGACGATGGCATCTTTCACTGCGGCAAAATCTTCCCAGGCTGTCATCACATCAATGGATTGGTCGTCATTGGTCACAACGTCTTCAGCACCCGCTTCTAGTGCTGCATCCATGATTTTCTCTTCATCGGCACCCGGTGCAAAACTGATCTGCCCCGTACGTGTAAACAAATAGGCAACAGAGCCATCTGTACCCAGATTACCTCCGCGTTTGTCGAAGGCATGGCGCACATCAGAAACGGTTCTATTGCGGTTGTCTGTCATGCACTCCACGAGGATAGCAATACCACCAACACCATAGCCTTCGTAGGTGATTTCGTCGTAGTTGTCACCGTCACCGGCTCCGGCACCACGAGCGACGGCTTTTTCAACGGTATCCCGTTTCATGTTGGCGCCTAGCGCCTTGTCCACTGCTGCACGCAGACGAGGATTATCTTCAGGGTTGGGGCCACCGGCTTTAGCGGCTACCACCAGCTCACGAATGAGTTTGGTGAAAACCTTGCCCCGCTTGGCATCTTGAGCCGCCTTGCGGTGTTTGATGTTGGCCCATTTACTGTGACCTGCCATAAATAATCTCCTGACTTACCCGAACGACTGTTTTAGCAAAACAGTTTAAGCGGCACCTTTTTTAAGCATTACTTTCTTTTTCTGTAGACGTTTGCTCGCTTGCTGGTTTTTCGCTCGCGGGTTTTTCACGCAACTTAATATTCAGTTCACGCAATTGTTTTTTATCCACTGCCCCAGGCGCGTTGGTCAATACACAGGCTGCTGTCTGGGTTTTAGGGAAGGCAATAACATCACGAATAGAGTCACTGCCTGTCATCAACATAATCAGACGGTCCAAACCAAAAGCCAAGCCTCCGTGGGGAGGACAACCGTAGCTCAGTGCATCCACTAGAAAACCGAATTTTTCATTGGCCTCTTCATCACTGATGCCCAATACATGGAAAACTGATTTCTGCATATCCGGGTTGTGGATACGAATAGAGCCACCACCCAATTCAGTGCCATTCAGCACCATGTCATAGGCTAGGGACAGGGCATTTTCTGGATTACTTTCCAGCTCTTCCGGGGTACAGGCCGGACGTGTGAACGGATGGTGCAGTGATGTCCAGTTACCGTCACCGGTATCTTCAAACATGGGGAAGTCAACGACCCAAAGTGGTGCCCACTCACAGGTATACAGATCCAGATCTGCACCCAGTTTGCAACGCAATGCACCCAGCGCTTCAGAAACAATTTTGCCTTTATCGGCACCGAAGAAAATCAAATCACCATTTTCAGCACCGGTGCGCTCGAGGATGGCACCACGAACCTCGTTGGGAAGGAACTTCACAATCGGCGATTGCAGCCCTTCTTCCAAATCGTCTTTATCATTGACCTTGATATAGGCCAGACCTCTTGCACCGTAGATACTGACAAACTTGGTGTAGTCATCAATTTTCTTACGACTGATGCTGCTACCACCCGGCACTCTTAATGCTGTGACCCGACCTTTGGGGTCATTGGCTGGGCCAGAGAACACTTTAAAGTCGACTGCTGCCATCAGGTCTTTGATTTCAACCAACTCTAATGGAATTCTCAGATCGGGCTTATCGCTACCAAACCGATCCATGGCTTCGTAGTAGGGCATACGAGGGAAATGACCGAGGTCTACATCCAAAACTTTCTGGAATACAGAACGAATCATCTCTTCGTTAATGGCCATAATCTCTTCTTCAGAGGTAAACGATAGTTCAACATCCACCTGGGTAAACTCAGGTTGACGATCGGCACGTAAATCCTCATCACGGAAACACTTGGCAATTTGATAGTAACGGTCGATACCAGACACCATTAACAGTTGTTTAAACAGCTGTGGCGACTGTGGCAGGGCAAAAAATTTACCGTCGTGGGTACGGCTGGGCACCAGATAATCCCGTGCACCTTCAGGGGTGGCGCGGGTCAGAATAGGCGTTTCAATATCCAGAAAGCCTTTGTCGTCCAGATAGTCACGGATGGTTGCCGTTACCTCAGAGCGAAAACGCAGGTTCTTCAGCATTTCCGGGCGACGCAAGTCCATGTAACGATATTTTAAGCGAACGTCCTCGCCCACTTTATTGTGTTCATCCAGAGGGAATGGTGGGGTATCTGAGGTGTTCAGTATGACCAGTTCCAGCCCATAGATCTCGACCTCACCCGTGGGCATCTCAGGATTAACGGTTTCTGGCGTACGGGCGCGAACCTTACCCTTTACCTGAAGCACATATTCACTGCGCACAGTATCGGCACGTTCAAAGTGCTCACCACCATCAGGATCAAAAACCACCTGAACGATGCCTTCGCGATCACGAAGGTCAATAAAGATCACACCACCGTGGTCACGACGACGGTCTACCCAACCACAAAGTGTAATTTCCTGGTCAATGTTCTCAGCACCCAGAACACCGCAATAAGTTGTACGCATTATGTCTTCCCGTATTGATCAATTGAGGTTCGACAATTGAACCCCCAGCATGCTTGTTACACGCATTTCAGGTGCACCAGCAAAAGCCGCGCATTATACCCCATGAAAACGGGTGCTAGAAGGATGTATACAGGGTTTCCAGAGCTACAGCCTAACCGGCTTTCTAACCGGCTTGAAAGTCATCCCCGACCAACACGTTGGCCACGGACTCAATCCGATGCTCAAGCTCAGTTTGTGGATAATCCTTTGCCGACATCGCTCCCCAGATAGGATTTGGCCAAGCGACATCTGTCGTATAACGTGCAACATGGTGAATATGTAGCTGAGGCACCATGTTTCCCAGCGTCGCGATATTAATTTTGTCCGGTGAAAACACATCGACCAGTGCCTCCGCCAACATGCATGACTCCTTCATCAACTGCATTCGGTCCCGCTCTGAAAGGTGGTAAACCTCCGTTACCTTGGGCCGCTTGGGCACCAGAATGAACCAGGGGTAATTCGCATCTTTATGAATCAACAATTGGCACAACTCAAATTCTCCAACTGTCAGGGTGTCGTCTGCTAGCCTGGCGTGAAGTTCAAACATTTAAATACCTCTCCCCTTAAACGAAAAGCCCTAAGCCCAAAGACCTAAACAAAAAGCCCTAAACTAAAAGTCCGGTACCCGAAGCCCTGTACCCAAAGAACGCACCACCGTAAAATAACGTCTTTTACATCAATCGCCAACAACAAGTGGCTATACAAACGTCACTTTACGAAAGTTACTATACGAGAGCCACTATGCGAGCCAGTCAATACCTTATTGCCACCCAAAAAGAAACGCCAGCGGATGCTGAAGTTATCAGCCACCAGCTTATGCTGAGGGCCGGTATGATCCGCAAGCTGGCCGCGGGACTCTATAGCTGGTTGCCACTCGGATTGCGCGTGCTACGCAAAGCAGAAGCGATTGTCCGTGAAGAAATGGATCGAGCCGGCGCACAGGAAGTCCTAATGCCCGTCACACAGCCCTCAGAGCTTTGGGAAGAGTCTGGCCGCTGGGAACAATATGGACCAGAGCTACTGCGCATCAAAGACAGACACGGCCGTGCTTTTTGCCTTGGCCCCACCCACGAAGAAGTGATTACTGACCTTGTTCGCAATGAGCTTCGCAGTTATAAACAGCTACCGGCCAACTTCTACCAGATCCAAACCAAATTCAGAGATGAAATTCGTCCGCGCTTCGGCATTATGCGCGCCCGTGAATTTTTGATGAAAGATGCCTATTCCTTTCATATCACCCAGGACAGCTTGCAACAAACCTATGATGTGATGTTCAAGGCTTACACCGCTATTTTCAGCCGGCTGGGCCTGGACTTTAGACCCGTACTGGCGGACACCGGCAGTATCGGCGGTAGCCACTCTCACGAATTTCATGTACTGGCAGATTCAGGAGAAGACGATATCGCTTTCTCCACACAAAGTGACTATGCGGCAAATGTGGAAATGGCTGAGGCGTTGGCGCCTGAGGGTGAACGTCCTGCGGCAGCCGCTCAAATGAGCGAGGTAGCTACACCTGACCAGCACAGTATTGAAGAGGTCAGCCAATTCCTTAAATTGGAGAGCAGCCAAGTCGCTAAAACACTGATCGTATTGGGAGAGTCAGAAAACGAGTCAGACGGTAAACCAAAAGAGAACCAAACAGCACTCGTTGCACTGGTACTTCGTGGTGACCACGAACTCAATGATATTAAAGCCGAGAAATTTGATGGCGTAGCATCCCCGCTAACCTTTGCCAGTGAAGAACAAGTAAAACAATCATTGGGGTGTAGTGTCGGCTCCCTCGGTCCTGTCGGCCTTGAAATTCCGGTGATTGTAGACCGCAGCGCAGCACACTTGGCCGACTTTGTCTGTGGTGCTAACAAAGATGGCTTCCACCTAACCGGAGTCAATTGGGAACGAGACTGCTCATGGGAACAAGACGGCCCATTAACCAACAACCCACTGACACGCATCGAAGATATCCGCAACGTAGTGCCTGGCGATGCCAGCCCTGACGGAAAAGGCGTACTGGAAATTAAGCGCGGTATCGAGGTTGGTCATATTTTCCAACTGGGCACCAAGTACAGCGAAGCCATGAATGCACGGGTGCTCAATGAGCAAGGTCGCGAACAAGCCATGCTGATGGGCTGCTACGGCATTGGTGTCAGCCGGGTGGTTGCGTCAGCCATCGAGCAGAACCACGACGACAACGGCATTATGTGGCCAGATGCACTGGCGCCGTTTCAGGTTGCATTGGTACCCATCAATATGCACAAATCAGAACAGGTTCGCGAAACTTGCGAAACACTCTATCAAGAGCTACAAGAAGCTGGATACGATGTACTCTTTATGGATGAAGCGAAAGCTCGACTGGGTGTTATGTTGGCCAATATAGAGCTCATAGGCTTGCCTCACCGCATTGTTGTGGGTGATAGAGGCCTGGCTGAAGGGCAAGTGGAATACGGCAACCGCCGTGAGGGAGAAAATCAGAAAGTGGACCTCGCCGAATTACCCAGCTTCCTAAAACAGGCTATTGGATGATAACAACTGTGGGAAAATTGATTATCGCCGGGTGGCTCAGTGCCGCCCTGGCAATAAGCACCACCGCCATTGCCGATCAGCCGTTTTCTCCTGAGGCCGATCAAACACTCGTATCTCTACTTAAGCAGGCCATTGAGCAATCTGACAGCTTTGAAGATAAATTCGATGCGGAGGTTTGGCTGTTCTCCAAATCAAGTCAGCTTGAACGATATATACCTGACAACGAAGAACGGCTAAACCTGCTTAGAAAAATTCATCACGCCGCTACTCGGGCCGGTCTATCCCCTGAAGTCGTACTTGCTGTCATCCAGATTGAAAGCCGGTTTGACCACTACGCGCTATCTTACGCCGGGGCCCAAGGCTTAATGCAGGTGATGCCATTTTGGAAAAATGAAATAGGGCATCCCGAAGATAACCTGATCGATGTAGACACCAATTTGCGCTATGGCTGCACTATCCTCAAATACTATCTAGACAAGGAAAAAGGGAATCTAACACCGGCACTGGCCCGCTACAACGGTAGCTATGGAAAGACTTGGTACCCGGAAAAGGTCTTGGTTGCCTGGGAATATTGGCGATAAATGTCGACTTGAGCTGCGTTAAAAAACACAACAAATGTCCCCTGCTGAACTAGGTGGCGAGAACTAAAGTGGTGAGAACTAAAGAATCGAGCCAACTATTTTCAGTAACTTAAGCCAACCATGTTCAGTAACTGGGTTCAGTAACTTAGTTCAGCAACTTGAGAGAACTATAAGAAGTGCCAAAAAAAACGCCGCAATAAGCAGCGTTTTCTACTATCCCCTTTAATCAGGGCAAACCATCAAATTCAGCACCTTCCTTCTCGGGCGGTAGCAGATCTTCACGGGACATCCCCAAACTAAGCAGTATATTCGCCGCCACATAGATAGAAGAGTATGTTCCGACAAACACACCTACTATCAAAGCAACGGCAAAATTGTGAATCAACTCACCACCAAATAAGAACAGCGCAAACAACACCATCAAGGTGGTTAAGGATGTAATCAGTGTACGGCCCAGGGTTTGTGTCAGAGATTCATTGATCACAGACAGCGCATCGGACTTTCGTAATAACCGGAAATTCTCACGAATACGATCCGAAACCACAATGGTGTCATTGAGGGAGTAACCGACGACTGCCAATACCGCAGCAAGCACGGTGAGGTCAAACTCCATACCGGTCAACGAAAAGAACCCTAAGGTAATAATCACATCATGGGCTAGAGCTGCCACCGCACCTAAAGAGAACTTGTACTGAAAACGGATCGCCACATAAAGCATAACAATAGCCAGTGCGGCAAGCATACCAAGGCCGCCATCCTCGCGTAGCTCGTCACCCACCTGTGGGCCAACATAATCCACCCTGCGAAGCTCAATGCCGCTGTCACCATTGCCCAGTGCTTTTAGCACCTCATCGGACAACCCCGCTTCTGGCTTACCTTGCAATCGAATCAGCACATCACGCTCAGAGCCAAAGTGAACCACGACAGGGCTTTCAAACCCGGCTGCTGTTAGCTGTGTACGAATAGATTCCAAAGCTGCTGGTTGCTGGTAACCCACCTCAATCTGGGTGCCGCCCGTAAAATCCAAACCCAGGGTGACACCTTTAAAAGACAGGGATAAAAGGGAGCCAACAATCAACAGGGCAGAAACAATCGCTGCCAATTTTCGATGACCCATAAAATCTATAATACGTGGTGTTGTCATGGTCAGCTCCTAAATCCACACTTTCTTGATAGTTCGGCCACCATAGACCAGATTCACCAACGAACGAGTACCCACAATGGCCGTAAACATAGAGGTCAAAATACCGATAGAGAGAGTCACCGCAAAGC
>MAAC01009514.1_pt1 | contig 22204 bp, 21 predicted proteins | sample 1115981 | NCBI WGS metagenome assembly MAAC01 (sample SAMN04961126, study PRJNA320927) | seawater metagenome | isolation source: sample BD02T64 sea water enriched with oil for 64 days | place: USA:Gulf of Mexico | collected 2013-07-27
ACTATGCAAACACGACGCTTGCAACACAGCAACGTCGCTGCCTAATATGATCAAACCGATGAGATCGAAACGTAATCCATTCAAACTCTATCAGTTCCAATTACTCTGATGACGGACACATATGGGCTGAGGCGCACGCGGCTGATGAGTCTGGCGAAAAACTGACCCTGTTCGGCTTGGCAGCTGTCGCCCACAATATACAAAAGAGTGCTAAATTCCTGCTCCTTTTTGGCCTGAGAGAACCGGTTATTACGGGATAAGTGCGGCCAAAATCAGAAAATACACCCAAAACCGCGCCCTTCAGGGCCTTAAATCGCCGCACAACCGACTTTCAGCGCTCAAAATACTAGAAGCCGTCAGAATGTGCTGTTATGCTGACGGCTCCAGATATAAATTGAAACAAATGTCGACCAAGGAAATTTTAAAGTTGGATCACAGATACCGAAGCTTACCTCTCAATCCACTTCGGGCCTTTGCAATTGCTTCACGCCACAAAACCTTCACCTCGGCGGCTAAACATATGGGCATCAGTCAGGTGGCTATTAGCCGCCAGATTTCCATCCTCGAAAATTTTCTGGAGCTACAGCTTTTTATACGTGGTGCACGCTCTGTGAAACTCACAGAGGCCGGGCGCAACCTCGGGCAAGAAATCAGTGGCCTATTCGACGAGTTGGAACAAGCCACCCAAAGCGTCTTGTCGAATGAGCGAGAGAACATGATCAATTTGCGCATCTACCCAACGCTAGCTCAGCATTGGCTTTTACCGCGCCTGAATGATTTTCAGGCACTTTACCCAGCATATCGGATTCGGTTCGATACCGCAGTAGAACCCCTCGACTTTCGTGGCACCCACTTGGATGTCGCGATTCAACTTGGCCAAGGAACGTGGCGAGACGCCAGAAGCCGCAAGCTGTTTGATGAGGTGGTCGATGTAGTATGTAGCCCTAGTTACGCACGGGATCGAAACGGGTTCGCCACTAAAGCAGATTCAGAAGGGGCGGAGCTACTCCATGCCAAATATCGACGCAACGAGTGGGAAATCTGGGTTGCCGAGACGGGTATGTCACTCAACCAACTTGATGGTCAGGAGTTTGACAGCTCACTTCTTGCTTATAGCGCGGCGCAGCACGGATTTGGGCTAGCGCTTGGGCAAATTGATCTGCTTTCACTTGATTTAGAGGCTGAGCGCCTTGTGCGTCCTTTCGACAAGCCGGTTGCGACTGGTTCGTCCTTTCATGTGATCTGGCCAACGATGAAATCTGTCTCGCCGAAGGCGCGCCATTTCATTGACTGGCTACTGGATACAAGCGGTGAGCCGCGTGAGTTTTTCAAACGACGTCGAAAAGCCGGTCGCTCAAAATCCGATACCTAATTCACTGCCGGGGTTTGCGAACATACCCGCAAGCGCCTAGGCCGCAAGCTTGCGATATTCTGAGGGCGAATGGTTGTACCCATGGGACTGGAATTCCTGTTCTCGGTTGCGGCCATAGCTTTGGCGCAGCGGAGCGCTAGTTGTGTGACCCAATCTCTTCCTTTACGCATGCACTAAGTGGTCATCAATCCACACCTAGAAAAGCACTCTATCGAAGCCATGCAATCCAAAGTTTCTGATGCTTTGGTACCGACATCTATCTGCGCAGATTCTAAATTACATCTCTTACTGTAATGTTTCTGAGTATACCCACACGAGGAAAATACTGCTGAGCCTAACTAATACTTAACCTACAATGAGCACTTCCACGTTGCGAAGCTCTAAGAAAACCTCCACATGTTAGGCATAATGCTCAGACATTCCTTTAGGTTGGAGGAGGAGACATGGACGAGATTGAAAGATCACCGTTGGCAATTTGGCAAGCATATCTGAAAAAGGGCCAGCTATCTTACCAATGGAGCCCAGATGCAAAACGTGCTGTTTTTCATCCGCGCGTCGCCTGTCCTTATGGAGGGCAGCGTAGACTCGAGTGGCGAGTTAGTGCGGGGCTGGGCCGAATCTATTCGACGACCCAAACAACACCCACAAAAGGCGATCCATACAACGTCGCCCTTATTGAGCTTGATGAAGGGTTTCGGATGATGAGCCGGGTCGAAGGCGCTTCAGGCAGTCTGACTGAAATAGGTCGCCAAGTGCGGCTTTCTTTTGTGACCCAAGATGGGGTGGAAACACCTGTCCCCATTTTTCTGTTGGAAGCTGAAACATGAGCGGGATAAACGTAAGGGGGGCCACTGCCATAGTCGGTGTGGCTGAAAGCGATCTGGGCGTAGTGGCTGATGGAATGACGCCGCAAGATCTTATGGCACAAGGAATCACTCGTGCGCTTGCTGATGCTGGTCTGACACTCGCTGATGTTGATGGGCTGTTCTGCGCCGCGAGCCAGTTGCGAATGCCGACCCTGTCAATGTGTGAATATTTGGGTATCGCACCGCGCTTCATGGATTCCAGTTTTATCGGAGGGGCCTCTTTTGAAACGCTTGCCGCCCATGCGGCCCTCGCTCTTACAACTGGGCAGTGTGACGTGGCGGTGATCGCCTACGGTTCGACTCAGCGAAGTGCGCGCGGCATCTTCACCCCTCAGCGCGACCTGAACGCCTATGACACGCCTTATAACCCACGCCTTCCAATCACTGGATACGCTCTATCGGCTACTCGGCACATGTCCGAGTTCGGCACCACTCGCGAAGAACTTGCAGAAATCGCGGTCGCCGCACGTAGCTGGGCTAAAATGAACCCAGTAGCTTTCGACAAGCGCGATCTGACGATAGAAGGTGTCTTGACATCCAAGATGATATCAACACCGCTCACAGTACGCGATTGTTGCCTTGTTACTGATGGTGGCGGTGCCGTGGTCATGGTGCGCGCCGATAGGGCGAAAACGATGCGCAAGCCAGCGGTTTTCTTACTGGGTTATGGCGAAGCCCAACAGCATCAGGCAATCACATCGATGCCGGATCTAACGACCACTGGCGCGAAAGTATCAGGAAAGCAAGCCTATCAGATGGCTGGACTCGGGCCCAAGGACATCGATGTTGCACAACTATATGACGCTTTCACCATCACGACACTTCTGTTCCTCGAAGATCTCGGCTTCTGCCCAAAAGGCGAGGGTGGGCGATTCGTCCAAAACGGCGCCATAGCGCCCGGCGGAACCCTTGCCGTGAACACGAGCGGTGGGGGCCTTTCCTACTGCCATCCCGGCATGTTCGGCCTGTTCCTAATCATTGAAGCCGTCCGGCAATTACGGGGAGAATGCGGCCCACGGCAGGTCGTCGGGGCTGAAACGGCAATCGCACATGGCAACGGCGGCGTGCTCGCCGGTCAATCTACGCTCGTGCTCGGCACGCAATCAACGCTTTAAGGAGAGAAATATGAGTGGTAAGCTTCTAGACGGAAAAATCATTGTAGTCACTGGCGCAGGTCGCGGTGTTGGAAAAGGGATATCTCTCTGCTTAGCCCAAGAAGGTGCAAAAGTCATCGTAAACGACATTGGGGCTTCGCTTCGGGGAGAGGGCCACGACAGCTCCCCGGCCGAGGAAGTTGTGAGCGAAATTCGCGCCGCCGGTGGTGAGGCCGTGGTTTCTGGAGCAAGCGTTGCGACGCATGAAGGAGCTAATGCTATCATCGGCGCCGCACTCGACAATTTCGGGCGGATTGATGGTGTGATCCACAGCGCAGGCGTGTTGCGAGACACTATTTTTCACAAGATGACCCCCGAAGATTTCGAGAAGGTTCTTAGCGTTCACCTGTTTGGCGCCTTTTATATCTCGAATGCCTGCGCGCCGCATTTCCGTTCTCAAAAGAGCGGTGCACTGGTACATATGACCTCGACGTCAGCACTCATCGGCTCTATTGGGCAGGCAAACTATGCCGCCGCGAAGATGGGGATTGTGGGACTTTCGCGTGGAATTTCACTAGATATGGCGCGATTTAACGTTCGCTCTAACTGTATTGCGCCCCATGCTTTTAGCCGGATGATCGAATCCATTCCTGGTAAAACACCAGAAGAGCGGGAGGCCGAATTGGAGAAACGTCGTAAGACTACACGTGCTGACCAGATTGCCCCACTCGCGGCTTTCCTGTGTTCGGATGCAGCCAAAGAAATAACGGGTCAGATTTTTGGCGCGCGTGGCAACGAAATCTACCTTTACAATCAGCCGCGCCCAATCCGTTCGCTACACCGCGCTGACGGCTGGAGCGTGGATAAGCTCGCTGATATGCTACCAGCCGCACTCAAATCGAGTCTTACCCCGGCTGAACGTACAGGCGATGTCTTTCCCTGGAACCCTATCTGAGGTACGCCATGCTTAATATCGAAGAGCTCGAAAATTGGCAATTTCCAATACTTGAACAAAGCTATAGTGCGAGTGACACAATTCTGTACGCTGTATCGCTCGGCTTCGGTCAGAACCCACTCAATCGCAACGAATTGAGCTACGTTTACGAGAAAGACCTACGCGCCATTCCAACATTTGCCGCCCTTCTGTGTCATCCTGGACGGTGGACTGGAGCGCCAGAACTCGGCGTTACATTGGCGAAAACCGTGCATGGTGAACAACGCCTATTTTTGCATAAGCCACTTCCTGTCGAGGGTTTTCTGACCGCTCGCGCGCGGGTTCATGCGGTCGAGGACAAAGGTTCGCGGGGCGCGCTGATTCACACGGCCCGTACAATATTCGATGAAATCGGAGAGCCGGTGGCCAGCGTGTTACACAGTAGTTTTTGTCGAGCAGACGGGGGGTTCGACCGTAGTTTTGGTGCAATTTTGCGATCAAAATCCGTGCCCGTCCGCGCACCGGATGTAGTCATTAACCTTGAAACTCGCCCCGAAGCGGCAGTGCTCTACCGTCTCAACGGTGATCTCAACCCGCTGCATATCGATCCCGATTACGCAAAAATAGCAGGTTTTGAACGCCCAATACTGCATGGTTTGTGCACTTGGGGTCTTGCTGCGAGGGCAATTCTAAAGGGTGTTCTGGACTATGATGCTGCCTCGCTTCGCTCGATCGAGGCGAGGTTTTCGCGGCCTGTGTTTCCAGGAGAGACTATCTGTTTTGAAATTTGGAAGGAAGATGGGCTTTGCCGGTTTCGCGCGCGTGTCAAAGATCGTGATGTCACCGTATTGGATGCAGGCCGCGCCCTTTTGGGAAGCGGGCATGCCGCGCCCGATTACACCGTACTCGACGACGTTGCCCACGGGGGTAGATGATGGAGCATACCGCTTGCACTAATTGGAATGAGATGCCGGAGGCGAAATTTCGTGCGTATCTGCGCGATTTTATAGATGCCAACTGTTTGCTTGACCTGCGTCATGTGCGTCGCAGGCAACCACCAATAGTTACCATGTCTTGGTACAAGGCTCTCTATGAGGCTGGCCTCATAGCACCTGGTTGGCCTCTAGAGTATGGGGGGATGGGCCTCAGTCCTAACCGTCACCTCGCCTATATTGAAGAGATGGAAGACAAGGGTACACCTTGGCTGCATGATAGTGGCGTACGCAACCTCGGCCCTGCGATCATCGCCTACGGAACGGAGAAACAGAAGGTCACTTATCTCCCAGCAATTTCCGCAGGTGAACAGATTTGGTGCCAAGGTTATTCGGAACCCAATGCTGGATCTGACCTGTCGAGCTTGCGCTGCGCGGGTGTTATCGATGGAGACACAATCACGATCAATGGACAAAAAATTTGGACCACTTCAGCCAATCACGCTAGTCACATTTTTTTACTGGTGCGCAGCGATAACGGCCCGAAGAAACAATACGGGATCAGTTTTGTTCTTATCGACATTAAAACGCCAGGTATTACCGTGCGACCCATCTCAAACCTTAGTGGCGACGACGATTTTTGTGAAGTATTTTTTGATGAAGTGAAAGTGAGCACCGACTTGATCCTAGGCAAACCGCACGAGGGCTGGAAGGTTGCACGATCCTTATTGGGGTTCGAACGCATCTGGGCCGGATCCCCGCACCGCGCGATGAAAGCACTTCGAGAACTTGATGTTGTTCTCGCTACGACAGGCCAAACGTCAGATCCATTCTGGCAAGATCGTCGCACACAGGCCGAATTTGACACGCTTGATGCCCAAGATCTTTATCGTACATTTGCAGAGTTGGTGAGCGTTGACGGCGTGGTTGGCACAGAGGTTTCCGCCCTCAAAATCTGGTCTAGTGAGGTCTTCCAAAGAATTAGCGAACTATCCATGGAGGCTGCTGGCGCCGATGCAGCACTTCTACATTCCGAACACAACTATCTGACACCGGTTGACACTTTTTTTGAAAGCCGTGCACCAACCATATTTTCAGGCACCAATGAAATCCATCGTAACATATTGGCTCGGCGCGTTTTGAAATTAGGGGAAGATCGAAAATGACTGCCTTAGATCGTGAAACGTCCGATATGCTTGCCCATTCCGTTGCCGCGTACGCACGCCGGCCGAGTACCACTGCTGAAGAACATATCACCACATTGTTTGAACAAGGGTGGTTACAGATGGCATTGCCAGAAGACGCCGGTGGTTTGGGGTTTGGTGTCAATGCAGCAGCGGTCGTGGCGGGAGGTCTCGCGCTTGGGCTGTGCGCTGCGCCGATCACATCCAATTATCTGGCTGCCCGCATCATGGCGCTAGTCGCCCCTTCTTGCGCAACCGCTTTCTCTTTGGGGGAGAAAGGCGAAACCGTCGCTCTGGCCTGGGAAGACGGAGGCGACCCAACAATTCTTGACGCTGACGGCAGAATTTCGGGCAGTAAACAACATGTCGTGGGCATGATTAAAGCTGGGCATCTTTTGGTAACAGCCGACTACAAGGGGCATGCAGTTCTGGTTCAAGTAGACATAGGTACGGAAGGCCTCCTCTGCTTTGCTGCAGCACAAACCGATGGAGAAAGTCTAAACAACCTGCTTTTTGATCGCGTTTCATGCAACATGTTGGCCAAAGGAACTAAAGTCAAGGATGCCTTGCGTCGAGTGCGTGCCGAAGCGCGGCTCGTAATCGCCGCCGAGTTGATGTCGCACATTTCCAGCATGCTGGATCTGACGCTCGAACATTTGCGCACACGGCGGCAATTTGAACAAAGCCTCGGATCGTTTCAGGCACTACAACATCATGCCGTGGACCTTTACCTGCACACCACTATTTCGCAAGTGGTGCTCGATCGTGCGCTCGAGCAATCTTCCCTCGAGCTTTCCCCCGATAAGCTCGACCAAATTAGTTGTCGCGCCCGTGCACGACTCAATGATACAGCCATGCGGCTTGTTCGCGGTTCTATTCAACTATTTGGTGCGCTCGGGACGACCGAAGAATGCCTGCTCGCCCCCCATATTAAGCGAGTGCTTGCGCTCCGAGGGTGGCTCGGCACCTCGGCTGAATTGCGGCGCTATTACTCAACATTGGGGCACTGACTCCAACATCACAGGCAAAGAGAACCCAAACAGATGACATTGATTGATAAACCTAAAGTTACAACCCAGACAGGAACATCAAACCTTTCAAGCCTATTCAAGCCGCGTGTCATAGCGCTGGTTGGTGCTTCGAACGACCCATTCAAGATCGGTGGACGCCCATTGCGCTACATGGCGGCAGCGGGCTCTGAGATCAAAATGTACCCCGTAAATCCGATGCGGGCCACGGTGCAAGGTTATAAAGCCTATCCTACTGTACAAGCGATCCCCGAACAGGTTGATCAGATCATCCTTGCGGTGCCCGCCCATCAGGTCGAAGCTGCGGTGGCGGATGGGCTTGCCGCTGGCGCGCGCAGCATTGTGATGTTCAGCGGCGGGTTTGCCGAAACTGGAGTCGAGGGCATCATCGCTCAACAACGCCTTGTGGAAACGATACGTGCTGCCGGCGCGCGCCTGCTAGGACCAAACGCGATGGGGCTTTTTAATACACAGGAACGTATTTTCTCAACATTTTCGAGCGCATTGGACCGTGGTATTCCCGAATTGGGTCGCGTGAGTGTAGTGAGTCAAAGTGGCGCCGTTGGCTCCTATATTCAGAATTTGCTGATCTCGCGCGGGGTGAAACTCGCCAAATTTATCGCCACGGGCAATGAAGCTGATCTAGAGGCGTCCGAATGCCTCCAGTGGCTGGCCGAAGACCCTGATACAGACACTCTCGTCGTCTATCTGGAAACCTGCCGCGACGGCGAGGGCCTCAAACGCGCGTTGCTGACCGCTCGTCGCTATGGTAAGCCAGTTATTATGCTCAAGGCTGGACGTACAGAAGCCGGCCAATCTGTGGCCGCCAGCCACACTGGCGCAATGGCTGGATCGACCGCAGTATTTGACGCGGTGATGGAGTCGACCGGCGTTCTCGTAGCGCGTACTCTGCCGGAACTTGTAGACCTTACATATACATGCGCTAACGGTGTTGCGCCGCATGATAACAGCCTTGCCATTATTACAATCTCTGGAGGTATAGGCGTGATGGCTACCGATGCAGCAGTGGAAATTGGTCTCGACATGCCGCCAATGCCAGAAACCGCCTTAACCAAAATCCGCGAAATCCTACCACTCGCTGAAGGCCGGAACCCGCTCGACACCACGGCGGCAACAATTGGCGACAGAACGATCTTCATGTGCGCGGTCGAATCCATGCTCGAAAGCCGGCCTTACGGCTCAGTCATGCTTTTTGTTGGCAACGCAGGCCTCAACGCACATGATCCAAATATTATGCGCGACGGGCTGACGATACTTCGAAATAAATTTCCTAACACCCAGCTTGCTATTTGCACCCAAAGCACACCGGAAAACGCGCGCTGCTTTGAAGCGACCGGATGGCTTGTGTTTGAGGACCCCGAAGCCTGTATTCGCTCGTTCGCTGCTGTTGCACGCTTAGCCTTACAACAATGCATGAGCGACACCGCGCCATTAGTTTTGCCGACACCCACTCGATTGCCCAACCGGCTCGATGAAATTGCCGCCGCAGATATTCTACGCGAATTCGGTGTTCCTTTTGCCCGCTGCGGTACAGCAACCACGGCTGAGCAGGCCGTGATCATAGCTGAAGATATCGGCTATCCGGTAGTGCTTAAAATCCGCTCGCCCGACATCGCGCATAAATCCGAACTTGGGGGGGTGAAGGTTAATCTTTCCAATGCCAGGGCCGTACGAAAGGCTTTCACCCATATCCTAAAAAATGTCGCACGGGGCGCTCCAGAGGCCGAAATCCTTGGGGTGACGGTAAATGAATTGGTCACGGGCGGGCACCAGGTCATCCTTGGCACTCATCTGGACCCTACTTTCGGACCGATGATAATGGTGGGGCTAGGAGGAATCTACACTGAGGTGATGAATGACACAGCCATGCGCCCCGCTCCTGTCTCAACAAGTGACGCATTGTCGATGATTAAAAGCCTAAACGGCTTTCCAATTCTTGAGGGCGCGCGCGGTATGGAAAAAGTCGACATTGACGCGCTTGCCGAAGCTGTTTCTGCACTTTCGGCGTTTGCTGCCGCACAGGGCGATACACTTGAAGGAGCAGAGGTAAATCCGTTGGTTGTTCGGGCGAAAGGTTGTATTGGACTAGATGCGCTTATAATTTCTGCGCTACGCTGAATTACACGGCATAGACGAAATGTTAGAATCGGCTGGGTATGTACCCTGCCGGTTTTTTGTGGAACCTACAAATTCGGTATAGCTATGTAGAGTGTTGCTCCACCTTGATCTAAAGTGTAAGCGACACCCCGCCTAGCCCTTAAAATTCCACGGCATTCAGTTTACAGGTTTCGATCAGGGATGCGAGCATGGCCCAGTTTTGGGCTCCGGCCTCGTGATCTGCTGACCTGCGCCCCTAAAACTCCGCCAGAATGATGTAGAGTCCGCCCAACAAAAGGACGGACAAATGAAGAAGCGATTCACTGAAGAACAGATTATTGGGATCTTGAAAGAGCAAGAGGCTGGAGAACGGACAGCGGATGTCTGCCGCCGTCATGGCATCTCGCAGGCCACATTTTACAAATACAAATCGAAGTATGGCGGCTTGGAAGTCTCGGATGCTCGCAAACTGCGGGCTTTGGAAGACGAGAACAACAAACTGAAGAAGCTCTTGGCGGAGCAAATGCTGGGTAATGCCATGCTTCGGGATGTGAACTCAAAAAAGTGGTGACGCCTGACGTGAAACGAGAAGCCGTGGCGCATCTATGCCGGGGCCACGGTGTCAGCCAACGTCAGGCGTGTGATGTGTTGCAAGTGGATCGCTCGACGGTTCGATATCGATCTAAACGACCGGATGATGCCGAGTTGCACGAAGCTATCAAGTCTGTGGCCTGTGAACGGCATCGGTTTGGTTGTCGTCGTATCCAAGTCATGTTGCAAAGACAGGGAATATTCATGACCCATAAAAAGTTGCCGCGTATATATGAGAGGAAAAGCTGCAAGTCCGCCGCAGAGGCGGTCGAAAGAGAGCCCTGGGCACACGCAGGCCAATGGGAATGCCGGACGCTGCAAACCAGCGTTGGAGCCTTGATTTCGTCTCTGACGCGTTCACGTATGGCAGGCGGTTTCGCATTCTGACTGTTGTGGATGACTTCACACGCGAGAATGTGGCCTTGGTCGCTGACACATCTTTGTCTGGAGCCCGTGTTGTTAGAGAACTGGAGAATATCATAGCGGATCGGGGTCGTCCCAACATGATCGTTTCGGACAATGGAACCGAGTTTACCAGCATGGCAATCCTGAAATGGGTGCAGGGAACAAGCTTGGACTGGCATTACATCGCACCAGGTAAACCTACTCAAAACGCATTTATCGAAAGCTTCAAAGGCAAGCTACGGGACGAAAACCTGTTCAGTTCTCTGGATGACGCTAAAAGCGTGCTGAAAGGCTGGAAGGAAGATTACAACCACCACAGACCACATTCATCCTTGGGAAATATAACACCACAGGAATTTGCACAGAAAATGAGGATGGACAAACTGGCCGCTTAACGCCATCAATTTAACTCAAAGGACTCTACGTCAAGTGGAGGAGACTTGGGGCGCAGGTCAGGTGCCACTGATCATGCCTATTCAAAATCTTCACTAAGGCTAACCAGAGGTTAAGGCGCGTAGATATTTTGATATTGTTTTTCTCAGGCGACTTATGTCCTACTCGGGTTGGGAGGAACAGCTCCGCCGAAGGGTCGCAAACCGTTATAGGACGCGCTTTAGAGGCTGATGCTGTTCAGAATGAGCTTTTTAGGAGCCCCGAATGAAGCAGCCAGTACTACAATCTCCGGTTCAAATGGCACTTTCGGCCATCGGAATTTCGCTATTTGCTTACATGATTTATGCGATGTTCTGGAACCCTTTCAGCACGAGGGTGCAGCATTTGGCGCTCTATCTTCTGGCGGTCCTTCTGATTTATTTTCTTGGGGATGTCTCGAACCCTGAACGCAAACCGATCCTAAAGGCTTGTGATTGGTTCTTCGGACTAGCAGGGGCAGGTGCCCTACTTTATCATATTTTCGCTTTCGAGCGGATTGTGAACGGTTGGGGCGCGAACTTTCTCAACACTTGGGATTTCGTCACCGGGGGCGTACTTGTCATTGTTATACTCGAAGCCGCACGGCGTCAAAGTATTAGTTTTTCGTTACTATCCATTCTCAGCATTTTGTACATCATTTTCGGCCAACAATTGCCGGGAATTCTCGGCCATCCGGGTATGGATTTGAAGCGATTTCTTTACATGACGGCCTACACATCAGAAGGGATATTTGGTGTTGGGCTAGAGGTCGCTGTATCCTATCTGTTCATGTTTATCTTGCTCAGCTCTGCGATGGAGAAGACAAAAACAGGCGAATTTATTATTGGTTTGTGCAATGCGGGCTTCGGTCATCGAGCAGGCGGGCCTGCCAAAAGCGCAGTCGTGGCCTCCGGCGCTCTCGGCAGCTTTGTGGGTAGCCCTATTGGGAATGTGGTAACCACTGGCACGTTCACCATTCCGCTGATGAAACGAACGGGTTACCCGGCACATAAGGCGGCCGCGATCGAGACCGTGGCATCGGAAGGCGCGCAGATTTTGCCGCCGGTGATGGGTGCAGGGGCTTTTTTGATGGCTGAGTTCACCGGCATCCCCTACGCCACCATTGCTTTAGCTGCGACCATTCCGGCGCTGCTATATTTTGTTTCGGTTTTCACGGTCGTCCATGTCGAAGCAATGCGCATGGGGCTAACAGGTCTAGACCGTTCTGAGTTGCCCAAGGCAAAACAAGTCTTCATGGATGGCTGGCATTTGCTGTTGCCGCCGTTCCTGCTCCTCTATCTGCTGCTCGTTGCTAAGTATACTCCGGCTTACGCAGGGATGGTCTGTCTCATCACCTCAGTTCTAGTTGCGTTTCTACGAAATCGTACGCGTCTGAGCTTAAAGGATATGTTTGACCTAATAGACGGAGGCGTGCGCCGGGCAGCAATGATCACCGCCCTACTGACCTCCATTGGTTTTATTCAACAGGCCATGGTAACCACTGGTCTCGGCCCGCGTCTGACTGAAGTAATTCTGATACTTGGCAATGGTGCAATGTTCTGGACGCTGGTGCTCTCTGTGATTGTCGCGACGGTCGTAAGCATGGGTACGCCTGCCAGTGTTTCCTATGTTCTGCTAGCCACTTTTGTTGCACCTGCGCTAACTGAAGCTGGCGTCTCGCTGCTTGCTGCGCATTTCTTCCTTTTCTACTTCGCGATTAAATCTGGCTCTACACCACCAGTGGCCGTGGTCGCGGTGGTTGCGGCCGCGATTGCCGAGGCTAATTGGTGGAAGACGGCTATAACTGCATTCTTTTACTCGATCCCAGGTTTTTTGATAGCGTTCCAGTTCGCTTATAACCCGTCGCTGCTTTTTGATGGTCCACTACTCGATGTGGCGATGTCAGCTAGTTCATCGCTAATCGGAGTGATCGCGATCGCGATGGGACTGCTAGGCTGGTGCAACTACACCCTCACAGGTTTTTGGGGAATATTGGTCCGCTCCTTTTTGGTTGGCGGTGCGATCTTGCTGGTCAAGCATGGTGCTCAAACGGATATCTTAGGGCTTAGTTTAGTCACAATCACGTATATTACCACTCGCTTGTATCGACCGAAATCTGCGGGTCACCTAACTATGTCAACCATATGCCAAGAAAAAGGCAAACTAGAGGAGAAGAAGAAATGACAATCTATAAATGTAAACTACTAGGGGGTGTTCTTGGAGCCATGCTGGTCGGAACTATCGCCGGAAGCGTTGCTGCGCAGGAAAAAATCGCCATCGGCACGGCTTCGACTGGTTCAAATCCTTACGTTGTCGGGTCAGTTATGGCTAAATTCATAAGTGAGAACAGCAATCTAGATGTGGGCGTGCAATCCACGGGCGGATATAATGAAAATCTTGGGCTGGTGTCGGCTGGCCAGGTGGACATCGCCTTCAACTTTGTGCCTGAGTTGGTATCTGCGCGAGCGCAGGAAGGTAAATATGAGAAGGCCCAAGGCACAGATCTTTTTAAAAATCTTCAACTGTTGTTTCCAGTTTACCTTGCGACTTATCACTACGTCGTTCGTGAAGACTCTGGCATCACCACTTTCGAAGAGCTCAAAGGTCACAAGCTCAACGTTAATGTTCCGTCCACTGCGAGCTATGGTCTCAATATGAGCCTAATCGAAGCGTTGGGTTACGGGGTAGACGATTTTCAGATCGTCAACCTGACGAGTAAAGACAGTTATGATGCGCTACGCAACCGGATTACAGATGCGAGCGGCACTTCTATCGCCATTGGCGGTGGCAAACTTCTAGAGCTGGCGGCGTCGGTGCCGGTGCGGTTACTGGACATTTCTGACGAGGCATTCGCCACAATGAACGCCAAATATAACAACTCGCTGGTGCGAACAACCATTCCAGCGAATACCTATGCCGGACAGACGACGGAGAATCCCACCTACTCGGTTCCAGCTGCTTTGTTCACCCGTGCGGAGACGGATGAGGATGTAGTTTACGAATTCACCAAGGCTTATTGGGAAAATTGGGAGAAAATGACTGAAGATGCCCGTACGCTTAGAGACGTAACCGTGGAGCTTGCGGCAAGTATGGATGCTATCCCTGTTCATCCCGGTGCTTTACGGTATTTCAAAGAAAAAGGTTTGATTGATTAAATTCTCTCTAGGGTCCGGACACTTAAACGTTCGGGCCCTTATTTAATTACTTGCTTAGCGTACATCGCACATCAAATATAAAGTGTGGACCCATGAAAACCTCTCCACTTCCACAATCTCATGGACGACAGATCATTGCAGATTTACGAGCCAAGCTTCGGATACCTGTCGTAGTTTCACCGATGTTCCTCATTTCAAATACCGATATGGTGGTAGCTTCTTGCAAAAGTGGCATTATCGGCAGCTTTCCTGCACTAAACGCGCGCCCCCAATTAGAGTTTGACGTGTGGCTGACGCGCATTAAAAAGGCGCTAGATGTGGCCCGCGCCGAAGGTATTAATCCCGCACCCTTTGCTGTAAATTTGACTCTTCGCAAAACAAATACGCGTCTTGAAGATGACATCAACACATGTGAAAAACACGAGGTGCCGATCCTGATCACCTCATTGAGTGCGCCCGATCAGGTCGTTAAGCGCATCCACGCCTATGGTGGCCTAGTGTTTCACGACGTGACTACAGTTAAACATGCCAACCGTGCGTTGGCGGCAAATGTAGATGGTTTGGTCTTGGTATGCGCCGGTGCGGGGGGACATGGTGGAACGCTCAACCCTTTCGCCTTCCTTGCGGAAGTGCGTGACTTCTACGATGGCCCAATCATTCTGGCCGGAACTTTGTCGACTGGAGGACAGGTTCTAGCTGCTGAAATCATGGGCGCAGATTTAGTTTATATGGGTACTCGATTTATCGCTACACGGGAAAGCTCCGCGCTTGATGAGAATAAGGAAATGTTAGTTGAATCGTGTGCATCGGATATTATCTATACACCCTACTTTTCCGGAACACCTGCAAATTATTTGTGTCCGAGCATCATTCGCGCCGAGCTCGACCTCGAGAAAGTTCACCAGGCTACCGTAGGTGTATCTAGCGCACTCGGCGAACGTCAGTTGCGCTGGAAAGACATCTGGGGAGCCGGTCAAGGTGTTGGTCAGATTACTGACCTACCCGATGTGGCAGCGCTGACTGATCGACTGGCGGATGAATACGTGAAGGCGCGAACCGACTGGGCACGTTCTCTCTCCGGCAGGGAAGTGTAATGGTCTTCGGCGAGATAAACATTCAAAAAAGGAGAGCTAAATGGCCGAAGTAGAATACCGCAAAGAGGGTAGTATTGCTCGGATTACGCTCAACCGTCCTGACCGCAAGAACGCTCTGGCGAACGACATGCGCAGGGATCTGCGCGAAGCATTTGAACAAGCTAACGAGGATGACGAAATCCGTGTAGTGCTGTTGGATGCAGTGGGCAAAACCTTTTGTGCTGGGGCAGATGTAGGGCACATCACTAAACGCGATCCAAAAGGATCTCGCAACAATTTGCAACGAAACGCACACCCTCTAATCCGAGCGATCTACAACACGGAAAAGCCAGTGATCACATCGGTCCGTGGGGCCTGTGTGGGCATCGGATTGAGCATGGCGCTCGCCTCGGATTTTATCATAGCATCTGACAACGCGCGTTTTTCCTGCATTTTTACCCGACTTGGTATGGCACCAGATTCCGGTGCAGTATTCTTTTTGACGCGCCTCATCGGCCAGATGAAAGCTAGGGATTTAGTTTATAAGGCTAGCTTCTTTTCAGCTCAGGACGGGCATGATCTTGATATCATTTCTCGCGTGGTTGCCGATGATAGCCTGGAGGAACAGGCAGTGGCTTTTGCCAATGAATATGCAGATTCTCCGACCTATGCAATCGCCATGGCTAAGAAAATGTTTCAGATGTCACTAACACCCAGCTTAGAACAATTCCTTGAAATCGAAGCACTGGTGCAACCGCAAACTCACCAAACTTACGACTTCAAAGAAGGTGTGAATTCGTTCAAAGAAAAGCGAATGGCGAAATTTATCGGGCGTTGATGGTTCCGATTCGGTATCAGAGGATTGAGCCATCAGTTGGGATTTGATCTGGCACCCGTTTTCACTTTCTGTAATTCATGCAACTTTAGAGTAAGCGCTGTCCCGCTCCCACCATACGCCGACTGGCTTAATCTGCGAGTCCTACCTTTCTGATTATGGAAAGGAGCTTCTCTAATTGGGGCGACGTGAGCGGTAGATCAAATTCGCGTAAATCCGATCCAGACATAAATATGCTTCCTGCACCTATTAGAACGCCGGCTATCAGGTGTTCATCCGCCTCAACCTTGGCGACGCAATCAAGCAACGCTATTCGAACGTCCGAGGAACCCGCATTGACAGATGGGTTATCGATGACTAGGAAGCCAACGCCATTTTTGCGCTCGAGGCGGACTGTACCACTCATGTCTCTAAGACCCGCATCAATGCATCCACGGCCAAGACACCTTCTCCATCAGGTAAGATCAGCAACGGATTAACTTCAGCTTCTTCGACCTTCACGTTTGAAATGTGTGCCAGTTTCGACATTCCGACAATTGCGTCAGCCAACGCGTCAATGTCTCCTTTTGGACCACCACGAAATCCTTCAAAAACTTTCACAACAGCCAGCTCGTGGATCATCTCCATAGCAACGGCCTTGTCAACCGGAGCAAGTCGCATCGTCGTGTCGCGAAATAGTTCTGTATAAATACCACCAGCGGCGAGCACTACGATTGGGCCCACTTGTGGATCGCGCTTAAACCCAAGAAGCACTTCTCCAAGCCCCTTGGTCATCTGTTGTACAAGAATGCGCTGCACCTCATGCCCATTCATTCGCTCCGCAACGTGGCTGCGAATCATTTCGATCGCTTCCGCAAGCTCATCACGACTTCCTATATTCAGGACAACACCTCCGGCTTCCGTTTTGTGTGGAATAGCAACATCTAAAACTTTAGCCGCGACCGGAAACAAAAACGGAAAGTCCGGGATGGGGGGGGTTGTGCCCAACACCATATGTGGAGCAGAAGTGACACCTACCCCCTTCAGCAAACCGTATGAGTCCGCTTCATCTAGCGTACGGAACTGTTCGGATCCTTGTGCATCTAGTTCCAGCGAAGATGCTCGGGCGAATGCTCGACGGTGTAATGCAGCAGCTACAACATCTCCACAGGTCTCAGGAGACTGGAAGGCCGGAACATTCGATTGCGCCAGAAGGCGCATAGCATCCGGAGCGTCTGGTACAAGATAAACAGCTAAAGGATTTCCATGGCCAATTGCTGCGTCAATCGCGGGCTGCACCGCCAGTTCAGGATTGAATCGGGCAGACGACCCGATACTCACAAGTACGAGATCGAATTCCGGTGACTCGCGTAGAATATCAAGAGCGCCCTTCATCACGTCATACTGCGTACCCGCTAACGTCAAATCAATAATCCGGCCTTCGCCTGGTTCGATCCCGTTCAACCGCAGCTTCGTACGGGTTTCCTTGCTAGGCGCCACTACATCAACACCACGAAGTGCCATTTGCTCGACAGCCATTGCTGCTCCACCACCAGTTGTCGTAATAACGCCAACCTTACCACGCCGTTTTTCAGTAGTTGGTGGAATCTGCTTTAACAAAGACGAAGCCTCAATCAAACCTTCGAAGGTTTCTACGCGCGCAATACCACACTCGGCAAGGAACGTTTCCGCAACCTCATCGGCACCCGCCAATGAGCCCGTGTGCGAAACAGCTAGCTCGGCGGCTTCTTTCGAACGCCCCAATTTGAATGCCACGACTGGCTTTCCTCGTTTTGCAGCCTCACAAGCGAACGTGCGCAAACTCTCTGCATGCCGCAAGGTTTCCAAAAATAGCACGTAGCTTTCCACTTCTGGGTCATCAAGTGTTGCAGAGCAAATTTCGCCAATTGAGAGATCACTTTCTCCGCCGACTGACACGAGGCCTGCGAAGCCAATCCCCTTGCGCTTGCCCCGCGATACTAGAGCTCCGATCAAACTTCCACTATGCGATGCCACGAAAATGTTACCTGTCGGCAATTCTCCTTCTGCGAAGGCTGCATTTGCAGTGAGCGTGAGTCCTGTATGTACGTTAACAACGCCAATGCTGGAAGGCCCAATCAAGCGGGTCCCACCACGTTCCAGAATAGCTTCAAGATGCACTTGATTTTCCCGCCCGCTGTCTCCTGCCTCAAGAAACCCGGACGACAATATCGTCGCAACCGGCACACCGAGCGACTGACACTCGCTAAATGCTTCTAGCGCTATTTCTGCATCTGTCAGTATGAAAACGTGATCAGGGCGTTCAGGAAGGTCCGTCAACGATGGCCAAGCAGGCTCGCCCTGTACCATTTTTCGGCGAGGATTCACTATCTGGATATCACCGGAAAACCCCGAACGGCGCAAGAACTGTAGTGGTCGCCCCGAGGTCTTGGAGGGATCATTGGAAACGCCAACAAGCGCAACGCGCGATGGCTTTAACAGCGCTGAAGCCCAATCATTTGTCATTTTAGTACTCACTTTTATGGGTCAGGGGCGCTGGCTGAAACGGCGATCGAATACATTTTCAGCAATGCGATTCTTTAGCATCTCGATTGAACCGCCCGCGATCATCCAACCACGAGTGCGTTTGACGCAATACTCCACCAAGTTATCAGTTGAGAAGCCATAGCCGCCCATGACTTGGAGAGCTTCGTTGGAAACCTCCCAACCGGCGGTGTTGCAGGCTAATTTTGCCATGGCTGTGTCATTAGCTGTCGGAAGAGCGCCATCGGGAATCTCCGTCGCCCGATCTAGAAACATCTGAGCCCCTTCGAGTTTCATTGCCATATCAGCAAATTTCCACTGAATGCCCTGAAACTCGGAAATGGCACGTCCAAATTGTTGCCGATCTTGGGCATACTGCTTCGCTTCCTCAAAAGCGTACAGACCAAGAGCCAAAGCGCGTGCGGAGTTACCCAACCTCTCTATGTTGAACCCCGAAATTTGCTTTTTGAAACCACCCGGTCCCAACAAAAGGTTTGCCTTTGGAATCCGGCAGTTTTCAAAGAAAAGTGGGCACCATTCTTCGCCACTCATGAAACTTGCGGGTTTTCCCACAATAAAACCTGGCGTCTCTCGCTCGATCAGTACTGAGCCAATACCGTTCAATCCCGGCCCGAACCGAACATAGACCAGAAACAAACCAGCCTCGGGACTATGTGTGGAGAATACTTTGGATCCGTTGATGATGTAATGGTCTGCATCTTCTCGAGCTGTCGCCTTCAGTTCCGTAACAGCCGAGCCAGCATCGGGCTCACTCATGCCAAGGGAAATGAGAAGTTTTCCGGCCAGAAGATCACCAAGCCAGCGCTCCTTTTGCTCGCCTGTAGCATACTCTGTGAATGTACGGATTGGTCCGAAATTTCCAGCCTGCACAACATCTGCGCTCTTGGGGCAATACTTCGCAATAGTTTGGATAGCGAGCACGGCGTCCTTCAGAGAACCCGCGACGCCGCCCTCCTCCTCCGAAAGAGTGATTCCCATAAGCCCAAGCTCCCCAAGTTTTTGCGCTACATCCCAAGGATACTTCGGTGAATGCGCGCGCTCTAATGCGCCCGGGGCAAGTTCACTCTGCGCAAACCGAGAGATTGATCCAACCATTACCCTCTGCTCTTCCGTTAACGGTCCTGCCACTTGACTCAATCCTTTGCGTAAATTTCTTTCGTTGCATCTTACAAAAAATGCACTCTAAAGAAACCACAGAGACATCAGGGATGGCAGATGAAAAGTTAGTGCGGGTCCATATGAACGTGTGGAACTTATTCAGATTTCTGCCCATAGGGGCACGTCTCGACATTGTCAGAGGAAACCCGCTTGAGGCGGGCAGGGTGACGAAGTAACCTTTTCGGATGACCAAACCTAACCCATTCCGTTACTTCAAAACGTCGCCCGAGATCATTCGCCTTGCCGTAATGCTGTACGTTCGTTTCCCTCTATCGCTTCGAAATGTGGAAGACTTGCTTCACGAACGCGGAATCGATGTCAGCCATGGGACTATTCGGTTTTGGTGGAACAGATTTGGTCCTATGTTCGCAGCTGAGATCCGGCGGAAGCGGGTCAATCGGATGCGTGCCTATTCAAATTGGCAGTGGCATTTGGACGAAGTCTTCGTGAAGATCAATGGCGAGACGCACTACTTATGGCGGGCTGTGGATCACGAGGGTGAAGTTCTAGAAACCTATGTTACAAAGCGGCGGGATCGCAAGGCAGCATTGAAATTCCTCAGAAAACTGATGAAACGTTACGGTTCTCCTAAGGTAATCGTCACAGATAGGCTTCGCTCCTATGGTGCAGCGATGAAGGTAATCGGTAACGTTGATAAGCAAGAGGTTGGCCGCTGGAAGAATAACCGGGCAGAGAATTCACACCTTCCGTTTCGACGACGAGAGCGAGCCATGTTACGGTTCCGGCGTATGCGAAGTTTGCAAAAGTTCGTCTCCGTTCATTCTTCAGTTCACAACCATTTCAACCAGGAACGCCATCTTTATTCACGAGATAATTTCAAACTCAATCGCGCCGCCGCTCTCTTCGAATGGCGGCAGCTTTGTTCCGCATAGGTTCTGCCACATTGCGGGAAACTGAGACTAGTTCGAATTAGTCTGACAGCACCGCCAGATACCCGACATAACTATTTATTATTGTTAAATATTAAGCGAATTTTCAATAATTAACACCCATTCTATCCCCCATTTTAAATATGTGTGTTACAATATGGACATATTGGGGGGTATGCCCCCTAAATCTCTAGGCCGTCCTATCTAAATACCGGCATTCAAAGCAAAAAAAGCGCAGGCGCGAAATTCGAAGTCAATTATCCGAGGATACATAGCAACTATGTTCTAGCATTAGAAAAGGAGCTGCAATCATGACACGCGGAAGAAAGCCGACACCAACGGGACTTAAATTGGTTACAGGCAATCCGGGAAGACGGCCCATCAATCATGGCGAGCCGATAATTGAAGCAAACGAAACTCCCAAGCCACCCGCGCATATCACTGGAATTGCGCGAACCGAGTGGGATCGCGTAGCTCCTGTCCTTTTCAATTGTGGGGTATTAACGGAATTGGACGTCATGGCTCTGGCTGTTTATTGCCAATCATTCAGCATTTATGTGCAAGCGTTGGATGCGATTGACGCCTTTGGTAAAAAGGAAAAATTGGTTTGTGAACTTCTAGTCAAGACTACTTCAGGTACCCTCAAGCAAAACCCTCTTGTTGGAATAGCAAATAAGGCTGCAGCCGACATGGTTCGCTACGCTACAGAATTTGGAATGACACCAAGCTCACGAACTAAACTGGATATGAACAAATCTACACCCAGCAACAGCACCGCCGCCAAGTATTTGTCCTAACGGTTCTGTGGATTGTTTAATGTTACGATGCACTAGTGTCTGGCACTGATGCATCGCTGCATTCCAATTATTCAATCACGAAAGCGGTTGACCGGACAGAAGTGCTTTAGCCATAGGTTTTTTCTACTGGGCCGAAGTTTTTCAGTCTTCGAACAATGTACTGGGATCTACTTCGCGGTTTAGAACTTTCAGGAAAAGCGACTGACCACTACTCCCTGGAGCAAATGCACGAGTCGTAATATCCTGGTCTGTCAGTTCCAGATCATGGAAGAATTCATAAAACTTGTCTACTGAAGGTACTCGACCAAATTTGCCGTCGACTGCCTTAGGATAGGCGTGTTCCTTGAGATAGACCATGAACGCTTTAAACGCATTAGTTCGAGGTAAAATATTCCCTTGTCTTGTGGGGTCGTTCCATGAGTCAGGCCATTTTCTTCTAATCGCTGAAAAATAATTGTTCAAAATCTCAGCGATCGTCAGGTCAGCTTCGTCATAAAAGAGTCCCCGTAATGGAGTTTTACTTAGCTGTTGCAGTGTGGGTTCAGAAATCTTTTTTCCAGCCAGTAATCGGTTTCTATCTTCGAGGGGGGTTTCTGAAATCAACTTGACCAAAGACTCTACGAACGAGGCTTGAGTTATTGTTTCCCCAGTTCTTCCCGGCGTAGCCACACCAAGTCGCTTTATTCTCTTGTAGAAAGGTCCATTTTTTTCATCATCGGTTGTCCGTCATCAGAGTAATTGGAACTGATAGAGTTTGAATGGATTACGTTTCGATCTCATCGGTTTGATCATATTAGGCAGCGACGTTGCTGTGTTGCAAGCGTCGTGTTTGCATAGT
>MAAC01019430.1_pt1 | contig 22174 bp, 20 predicted proteins | sample 1115981 | NCBI WGS metagenome assembly MAAC01 (sample SAMN04961126, study PRJNA320927) | seawater metagenome | isolation source: sample BD02T64 sea water enriched with oil for 64 days | place: USA:Gulf of Mexico | collected 2013-07-27
ATCCTCGGCTCCGATCACGTTGACGCAGTTCTGCTGGAAGACGGCACCACCCATGGTGCTGATCCTGTGGTCATGGCCGCTGGGATCCGCCCGGAAGTACGCCTAGCCAATGACGCGGGCCTACACGTAGAACGCGGCATTCTGGTGGATGACACAATGCAGACGTCAGATCCTGATATTCTGGCACTTGGCGAGTGCGTGGAACATAACAACACGATCTATGGCCTGGTGGCACCGCTTTACGACATGGCGAAAGTGCTGGCACGGACTTTGATTGACGAGCCTGCTGGCTTCGTCGCCCCGGCAGTTTCGACCAAACTGAAAGTCACCGGCGTTGATCTGTTTTCGGTTGGTGATTTTGCCGAAGGCGAGGATCGCGAAGAAATCGTGTTCCGCGACCCGGCACGCGGCATTTACAAGCGCATCGTCCTGCAGGACGACCGGATCATCGGCACGGTGATGTACGGCGACACTGCTGACAGCAGCTGGTTTTTTGCCAAACTGAAGTCAGGCGAAGACATCAGCGATATCCGCGACACCTTAATATTCGGACCTGCCTTTCAGGGGGGCGCAACCGCGGACCCTTTGGCAGCCGTTACAGCCTTGCCGGATGATGCAGAAATCTGCGGCTGTAACGGCATTTGCAAAAGCACAATTATTAATGCGGTCAAAGACGGCGCAACCGACCTTGCCGCCGTCAGGGCAACGACCAAAGCATCAGCGTCCTGCGGAAGCTGTTCGGGTCTGGTTGAACAGGTCATGGCCAGTACCCTGGGCGACACATTTGTTGCGCCCGCAGTTCAGCCGGTCTGCGGCTGCACCGACCTAACCCATGAAGACGTACGCCGGATCATCAAAAGCCAAGCAATCAAAACCATGCCTGCCCTGATGCAGGAATGCGGTTGGAAAACCTCCTGCGGCTGTCATACCTGCCGCCCAGCGCTGAATTATTACCTGCTTGCCGAGTGGCCGATCGAATACAAAGACGACGCCCAGAGCCGGTTTGTGAATGAACGCAACCATGCCAACATTCAGAAAGACGGCACCTATTCCGTGCTGCCGCGCATGTGGGGCGGGATGACCACTCCGGATGAACTTCGCGCGATTGCGGATGCCGCCGACAAATATGATGTTCCCGCAGTGAAAGTCACCGGCGGACAACGGATTGACCTGCTTGGAGTGAAAAAACAAGACCTGCCGCATATGTGGGCCGACCTGAACCGCGCCGGAATGGTGTCGGGGCACGCATATTCCAAAGGTCTGCGCACTGTCAAAACCTGCGTCGGCACAGATTTTTGCCGCTTTGGCACCCAGGATAGCACCGGCCTCGGCATCAAACTGGAAAAACTGCTTTGGGGCAGCTGGACACCACACAAAGTTAAGCTCGCCGTTTCGGGATGCCCGCGCAACTGCGCCGAAGCAACCTGCAAAGACGTCGGAATTATCTGTGTCGACAGCGGCTATGAGGTCAGCGTTGCCGGTGCCGCCGGAATGGAGCTGAAAGAAACCGAAGCGTTGGCAAAAGTTGCCACCGAAGAAGAAGCAATTGAGCTGACCGTCGCTTTTATCCAGCTTTACCGCGAGCGCGCCAAATACCTAGACCGGGCTTGGAAATGGGTCGCCAAAGTCGGGCTCGACTGGGTGAAGGAACGGGTTGTGGACGACCTAGAAGAACGGGCCGCCCTTTGTACGCGGTTTGAACTTTCGCAATCGGTTTACCGCAAAGACCCTTGGGCTGAACAGGCCACACAGCAATATCGGCGCAACAAATGGTCAGCCTTGACTGACCTGACTCTGGAGGCTGCAGAATGAGCAACTGGATCGATATTGCCGCCCTAAGCGAAATTCCCAAACGCGGCGCCCGCGTGGTGAAAACCCGCCTTGGCTGTGTCGCGGTTTTCCGCACCGAAGACGACCGAGTTTTCGCGATTGATGACACCTGCCCGCACAAAAAAGGCCCGCTTTCCGAAGGCATCGTACATGGGGCTTCTGTGACCTGTCCGCTGCACAACTGGGTGTTTGACCTGGAAACAGGAATGGCACAGGGCGCGGATGAAGGTCAGGTCGCCACGTTTGATGCTAAAGTAACTGATGGGCGTGTTTTGCTCGACGCGAGCCGCCTTATGGCCCGGTCAGCTGCATGACACCGGTGTGTACAACATGCCCTTATTGCGGCGTCGGGTGCGGGTTGCTGGCCTCGGCGGACGGCACCATCAAGGGTGACCCGGACCACCCCTCCAATTTCGGCAGGCTTTGCTCCAAAGGGGCGGCGCTTGGCGAAACACTGGATCTTGAAGGTCGGCTGCTGGCCCCACGGATTAGCGGAAAGAACACAACTTGGAACGCAGCCCTTGATCTAGTTGCGGATAAATTCAGCGCCGCAATTCGCAATCACGGGCCAGACAGCGTTGCATTCTATGTTTCAGGTCAGTTGCTGAGCGAAGATTACTACGTCGCTAATAAGCTTATGAAGGGCTTTATCGGCTCCGCCAATATCGACACAAATTCGCGACTTTGCATGGCGTCAACGGTTGCTGGGCACAAACGCGCCTTTGGCAGCGACACCGTTCCGGGCAATTACGAAGATCTCGAACAAGCCGATGTTGTTGTGCTGACCGGCTCAAACCTCGCCTGGTGTCACCCGATCCTGTTCCAGCGCATTCAGGCCGCGAAAGCCGCGCGTCCCGAAATGAAAATCATTACCATTGATCCGCGCCGAACCGCTACCAGCGAAGCATCCGATCTACACTTGGCGATCCGTTCCGACGGTGACACTGCACTGTTTGGTGGTCTGTTGGCTGAAATCGACCGACGCGGCGCGGTTGATGCCGCTTATCTGGCCGCCAATGTAAATGGCTTTGAACAGGCGCTGACGGCAGCCCAGGCTATGGACCCGACAGAAACCGGGCTCAGCCCGGAAGACACCCAAGCGTTTCACGACCTATGGATCAGTTCTGAAAAGGTCGTCACCGTCTTTTCGCAGGGCGTGAACCAGTCAGTCGGCGGCACCGACAAAGTAAATGCAATCATCAACTGCCACCTGGCGACGGGCCGGATCGGGCACCCCGGCATGGGGCCGTTTTCCGTGACCGGGCAGCCCAATGCCATGGGTGGGCGTGAAGTCGGCGGCTTGGCAAATATGCTGACCTGCCATCTGGATATCGAAAACCCCAACCACCGAGAAGTCGTTCAGGAAGCTTGGAAATCACCTACAATCTGCACAACACCCGGCTTAAAAGCTGTTGACCTATTTCGTGCCTGTGAAACGGGTCAGATCAAAGCACTGTGGATCATGGGGACAAATCCGGCTGTGTCGATGCCGGATGCGGATGCGGTTGCGGCTGCCATCGCCAACGTGGATTTCACCGTCGTGTCCGAGGTGATGGAAACCACCGACACCAGCGTTCTGTCCGACGTTCAACTTCCCGCCACAACCTGGGGCGAAAAAAACGGAACCGTCACAAACTCCGAACGCCGTATCAGCCGCCAGCGTGCGTTTTTGCCCGCCCCGGATGACACCCGGCCCGACTGGGAGATTATATGCGATGTTGCCCGCCGGATGGGATGGATGGAGGCGTTTTCTTACGCTGGCCCGTCTGAGATCTTCCGCGAGTATGCGGGCCTTTCGAGACAGGCAGCCGCATTGGGCAGTGATTTTGACATCAGCGGCCTGGCTGACATCACCGACGAGGAATATGCTAGGTTTTCGCCGGTGCAATGGCCGGTTCCGGCCCAAGGCTCCGGCACTGAACGCTTTTTTTCTGACGGCGGGTTTCACCATAGCGGCGGCAAAGCACGCATGGTGCCAATTACGCTTGCAACACGACCGCAAACAACAGACCCGGCATTTCATCTGAACTCCGGACGTATCCGGGATCAATGGCACACGATGACCCGAAGCGGAAAGTCTCCGCGTCTGAACCGGCATCTGGCAGAACCATTTGCCGAGATCCACCCCGACGATGCCGAAGCTTTGGGGCTTACGTCCGGCGAATTGCTGAAAATTGTCGCTGAGCCTGGCCACTCGATAGTGCGGGCAGTAGTCACGGATGGTGTGCGGCTAGGTTCGATTTTTGTGCCAATGCACTGGAGCAATGCCAATGCGCCGACCGGGCGCGTCAATGCCTGTATTGCCGGTGCAACAGATCCTGTCTCGGGTCAGCCGGCATTAAAAGGTGGTCGGGTTAAATTACGCCGCTTTAAAGCAAGCTGGTACGGGTTTGCAGCATCTATCGCCCCAATGAATTTCCCTTGTTCCTATGGCGCTAGCGCCCAGACCGAAACCGGATGGCGTTACGAGCTGGCCGGACTAACAGTGCCTGAAGACTGGGAACATACCGCACGTCAGGTACTTAACCTCAGTTCGGGCAGCACTAGCATGATGTGTGATACAGCACGCGGCACAGTCAGGGTTGCAATTCACGATGGGCTAGTGCTGAAGGGGATGTTTTTTGCCTCACCACGGCCGGTGACCGTGGCGCGCGACCTAGTTATCTCACGCGTTAACAGCAAGGTATCAGCACTTACGGCGCTGGCCGGATTGCCGATGTCAGATCAACCAGATCCAGGCCGCATCATCTGCGCTTGCTTCAACGTGGGGATCAACACCATCCGCACGTCAATCCGTGACGGTGCTGTAACACTTACTTCCCTGGGAAAATGTATCGCTGCAGGCACCAACTGTGGTTCTTGCAAACCCGAATTACAGACGCAGATCGATGCAACCCAAACCCTTACCGCCGCAGAATGATTGGAAAACAACATGCAACAACCACACGCCACGACCCGCAGTGACCAGCATCGCGCCCTAGGATTAAGCACATTCGCCTTCACAGTTTGTTTTGCCGTCTGGACCATTTTCTCGATTATTGGCATCAAAATAAAACAGGATCTGGGTCTTAGCGACACGCAATTTGGCCTTCTAGTGGCAACGCCAGTTCTAACTGGATCGATCAGCCGGTTGTTTCTGGGGATCTGGACCGAGCAGTTCGGCGGGCGTATCATATTCCCCCTGCAAATGCTAATTACGGCAGCGGCGGTCTGGATGTTGACCACGGTCCAGACATACGAAATGTTTTTGTTAGTCGCGCTTGGGCTAGGGTTTGCGGGCGGGTCTTTCATTATTGGTGTTGCCTACGTTTCCCGCTGGTTCGAGAGCAAACATCAAGGCACCGCGCTTGGTTTCTTCGGTGTCGGCAATGTCGGCGCCGCCGTTACAAATTTTGCAGCACCCTTCTTGGTGGTCGCTCTTGGGTGGGAAGGAACAGCACAGGTCTATGCAGGTGCACTGGCAATTACTGCGGTGCTGTTTTACGTCTTCGCGAAACCCGATCCGGAATTTACACGCCGTCAGGCGTCCGGCGAAAAACACATTTCGCTCGCAGCCCAATTGGCACCCCTGAAGAACCCTCAGGTTTGGAGGTTTTCCGTCTATTACTTCTTTGTGTTCGGGGCATTCGTTGCGCTCGCGTCTTTCCTGCCGCGTTACTATGTCGGTGCCTATGGACTGGAACTGACCACAGCAGGAGTCCTAGCAGGCCTTTACTCTCTTCCCGGATCGGTCTTTCGCGCCCTAGGTGGCTGGATGTCCGATAAATGGGGCGCTCGCTTTGTGATCTATATGACCTTCTTTGTATCGTTGATTGTTCTGTTTGTTATGTCATATCCGGGCAGCCACTACGTTGTCAGGGGCATCAACGGCCCGGTCGAATTCGATATCAACGTTTCGCTGAGCGTGTTTGTTGTCTTCAGCGTAATCCTCGGGTTTGTCATGAGTCTGGGAAAAGCAGCGGTCTACAAACACATCCCCCACTATTACCCCAATCATGTTGGATCTGTAGGCGGGCTGGTCGGTATGATCGGTGGATTGGGTGGGTTCATATTGCCAATCTCGTTTGGTGTCTTACTAGACGCCACGGGGATCTGGACTGCACCTTTCATGTTGCTGTTCTTGCTGGTCGCGGTTTCCACCCTCTGGATGCATGTCGCCATTCGCAAAATAGAGCGCATTCGTCACCCGAACCTAGCAATCGAAACGTTTACATAGTGATCACGCTGCACGAGCACCTTCTGGAGCGGACAACGCTATGCAGAACAATACCTCAATAGATTTGCATCCAAACATGCACTAGTATCTAACCTAATCCACCCAAGTGCCCCCAGCAGGAGCAAGTTATGACCAAACAAATGCAAAGAGTTCTAACAGCTATCGATGCTGCCAATGCAGCAGATCCGTTGCATGAAGAGGGGCAAGCTGGGGCAATGCTTTATGGACAGCGGATGAGTTCCGAGTTGGAACGATTGTTTCCCGAGGCACCGGATTTGTTACGCATCGCAGCTCGTGGTCAGCATGTGGAGCGTTGGAAACTAGCGCGCGCAGACTATCCTGAGGGACGCGCCGGCTATCTTGACTGGCGCAGGGCGCAAGCCGTGCATCATGCTGATGTTGTTGGTGGCTTTATGAGTGCGGCCGAGTACACGGCCGAAGACATCCAGACTGTTGGCCAGATGCTGCGCAAAGAAGGGATCAAGCGCGACAAGCACGTACAGATGTTAGAGGATGTAATTTGCTTTGTTTTTCTGAAATGGTACTTTGCCCCCTTCGCCACCAAACATTCAGCTGAAAAAATTCAGCGTATTGTCGAGAAAACCGCACGGAAAATGTCTGCTCAGGCACGTGCCCGGGTGCTGGCAGAATTCGACCTCCCCGAAGATCTATCCACTGCGTTTCGGGATAAAGGGACTAACGCTATTTAGTCGGAGCTAGGCCCCAAAAGGTGGTGTCAGACGAATTCGAACTCGCCTCTGCTTGGACAGTATTGCTGCCCTTTACGTCACGCCAAGTTGGCGCCACTCAGCGAGTGCCGCGGCGCGGTTGAGTTTGAAATTTGGCCTAGAGTAGAGGCTACGCTCCAAATTGAAATGGTTGTAGGCCGAGGCATGAACGGCGTGCAAACTTCGCATTCGTCGGAAGCGCAGCATGGCACGTTCTCATCGGCGAAATGGCAAGTGGGAATTCTCGGCCCGCTTGTTCAGCCAGCGGCTGGTTTCTTGTCGGGCAACATTGCCAATGATCTTCATCGTAGCACCGTAGGAGCGCAGCTTAAGGAAACGTGTTTCGTCGCGGATCATCACAAAAACTTCGTCCAAATGCCATAACCAATTCGAATGTGCACGCATCCGACTGACACGCTTCTTGCGGTTCTCGGCGGCAAACAACGGGCCAAATCTGTTCCATCAGAACCGCACAGTTTCATGGGTGATTTCGATCCTGCGCTCATGTAGCAAGTCTTCGCCATTCCGGAGCAACGGTGGAAATCGAACAACAGCATCACTGCAAGACGGATAGTGTCGGGGCTGGTTTTGAATTACCTGAATAGATCTCGTTTTGTCATGGCTGGACGCTAAGGGAGCAACCTGCCCACCTCAACCAGTTTTGCTATGACGGCAACTATGAAGACATCTTCGGTCAATCAGCCGATCGGAACCTGACGCGCGGCGCACCTTTGTCAAATGCGATGATTACGCGGACAAAACACTAATCAGACACGTGCGAACATCCTGGTCGATCTGTTCTCTGGATTGCCCATAAGATGCATCATGGCCCACCATGGTCGCAGGCCATTGTGGTGCCTGATAGAAACGGCACAGCCCCGCGAATGTGTCTGTGTCCCAGCCGTCGATCCGCGGAACCAAACGGCTCTCCAAGAAACCATTATAATCCAACGGTAGCGTATCAAGCGCAGGCAGGTAGGCGACAGGTCGGCCTCCGCGCAATGCATTCAGTATAACACCGCTATTGCCGCAAATGATAGCATCACAGCTACCAATGTCTTCGGCCAATGGCGTGCCCAATGTCACGGTAATCCCCGGCGTCTTATCCGTAAGATCTGTCAAATCAGTCTCTAATAGAGTAACCGGGTGATGCCGGATCAGTATTTCTATGTTTGGATGAACTGCTCGAATCTCGGTCACCAATCGGGAAATTGTATCCTTGCGGGTCAGCGCCGTTAGAAAAACCCCCACCCTCTGCAGTTCCATAGAATACGCCATATCTGCAGTGTCACCGGGCTGGCCTATATTCACACTTGCCCCACTAAAACGGCTGCGCAGCTCATAAGTTTTGCGCACCACATCGCCATAAAAGACGGACAGATCCGTTAGGACCGGCGGAACATAAGGACTGTTACGCGGCACCGGCGCATGGTTCACATAAACCACGCGACGCATCTTTTGATGGGCAGCCGCCGCAAGGCCCACCGCTTCGGGGCTGTAGTTGCTTGCAATAATTGCGCCCATAGAGGTAGGTCCAGATTCTAATATTTCTCCAAATCGGATGTAATAGGCCAGCGCACTTGCTATGCGGCAGGCAGGCATAAAACTATAGCACCGCGACAGACGCCCCAACAGGCACCATAGTCTTGGAATGCAGCCGATGATCCGCACCATCGCCATTATCTGCGCAGGCTTTAATACATTGCGCAAACTGGGGCGCACCATCAAAACTGGTAAACCAAGTACAAGTGCCGTGACACGTGTGATCGTGTATGCCTCATTGGCAAAATTCGCCATGGCAAGCGCACGAATTTCTGGTGCAGGACGTCCAGCAACAGCACCTGCACATTTCAGCATATAAAGACACAGCATTAAGCGGCGGATGACCGACGCACCGCCAAGGCTATACAGACGATCAACCCAGCGAATGATACGGTTTTTTGCCTTAATCTCTTCAAACACCGCACTTCGGGTATCCGACGTTTCAACCTGACGCACAATCAACATCGCCAGACCTAGCGTATATCGACCTGTCCTGTCGGTTTGCGTGGAATGATCGGAGGTATCGCGCATGTCGGCCTTCTTGTAATATCCCAAGTTCCTCAAGCACAGAAAATATATCTGCCCCGTTTCGGTCACAAACCCGGTCTAACGTGATAATTGCAAGTCAAAAGTGGCAACAAACAGGGGATTTTAAGATCTTATTGGGGCGCATTCAGAAACAACTTGCGATATCTGTTTCGATGATGTCATCGTCAGACAAGCCATCGAAACGAGATGAACTTAATGAAAACAAAGCGCACTTTGGCCAAGCAATCGCTCTTTTACGCCGTTGCCAACGGAGTTGAAGCGCTTGTACCATTCCTACTTGCACCCATTTTGACCAGATCTCTCGGCACAACAGACTACGGAATTTGGGTGCTTTTTGTCACTTATGCGACCTTCATGCGCCCCCTAATCGGCCTGACTGCCCAAGATGCGATCCGCATGAGATTTTACGATTTCGATCAAAAACAGCTCGATCAGTTCACGCACACAGCGCTTTTCATCATGACCAACGTTCTGACCTTTGGACTTATCGTCGTGTTCCTGTTTCAGGATGTGATCGCTGTCGCTGCTAAATTTCCCGCAGTCTGGCTGGTCAGCATCGTCATTGCCGCGTTCTTGTTCGAAGTTTTCTATACCACCTTGGCACTCCAACAATTCCACGGACGCAGATGGTTGTTTCTCTACACCCAAATCGCGCAGGCCGTGCTGAGCATGACATTCATCTTAATCTTCCTATCTTTGGATTGGGGTTGGCAGGGCGTCATCTTGGGGCGCATGCTCGCTTTGGGTGTGACGGTCATTTTTTCTCTAGGTAGACTTGGACTTAATCCGGCAACGTTGTTGCGGGTGCCACCCCGTTCATTCTATCGCAACATTGCATCCTTTGGATTACTTTACGTGCCATCGGGGATGAGCGTGATGGCCATGGCGATGATCGACAAAGTAGTCGCAGCCCATGTTTTGGGGGTCGCAGCTAGCGCTATTTACGCGGTCGCGGCACTCTTTGCTTCAGCTTTTTGGGTTGTAAACAACAGCTTTGTGCTCGCTTGGACACCATGGCTTTTTCGGCGTTTGCGCGGAGATGACCCACAAAAATTGCGCGAAGTCCTGTCGGTGTCGGGACTCTATTTTATCATCGCATCCTGTGCCGCTGCTGCAATCTACGCATTCTCACTGTGGTTTGCGCCGATCCTCTTGGGCGAGGCCTTCCACACAGCCATCCCGTTGATGAAATACATTATGATCGCTATTCTACTGCAAGGATTTTTTATGCATAATATGAAGTTTCTACACAACGACAGACGTGTCAGTGTCATGTCGCTTTGCAGCCTATTGGCCATCGGCCTTAACATTTGGCTTAGCATGGCTTGGGCCGCCGAATATGGTATCAAGGGCATCATGCAGGCCACCATCATCTCCTTCGGCACGGCCTTTGTTGTTAGCGGCGTTCTTGTTATCATTCACCTTACACAATCCTCCCAAAAAAAGGTCAGTCCTGTTGTTTAGCGACAAAAGCATTCTCATCACAGGTGGGTCCGGTTCATTCGGGCGGCACTTATATGAAAGCCACCGTCGAACGGTATGAACCAAAGCGCCTAGTCATATTTTGCGTGAGGAATACGAACAATCCGTTATGCAATCCGGCTATAGTCAGCCCTCATGCGGTGTTTCCTTGGCGACATCCGCGACAAAGGTCGTCTGATGCAAGCAATGGAAGCTGTAGACATTGTTATTCACCCGCAGTTCTCGCCGACACCGGATAACAATGTCTACCTACAAGGCAGTTGCATCTGTGAACCTTTATGGAGCAACCAAACTAACAGCCGAAAAGTTACCATTTCGACCAACATCCAGGCCGGCAAGCCTAGCACGCGTATCTCAACTGTACGTTATGGAAACGTGATCGGCACACGCAGTTCAGTCATTCCATTATTCCAAAAGCTACGGGACGAAGGTGTAGATGAGCTCACAATCACCAACTCCAAGATGACGCGTTTTCTGCTCACCTTGCAGCAAAGCCTCGACTTCTTCATCGACTGTACCGCAAGCATGTAGGGCGGCAAAACCTTCATTCTCAAAATCCCATCCACCAGGATTGGCGCAAAACCCGAATCCGCATCGCAATCGGTAGCATTGCCCCTGTTGCACTCAAAATAAAACTCAGCACTGCCCTATCCTGCGGGCAAGCTGCCCAACCTGATCATCACGGTTCTCCTCGCTGGGCATACATTCAAGTTCGATGTGGTTGCACAGCTCTCTGCCGACTATCGAGTCACATAAATTTAGACGCGGTCCACGCCTTTTTGGGGGTCAGCTTTGAACATGCGACAGCATCAAGGTCGGCGCACACCTGCTAAGCATCTCCGCCAGCTTAAATTTTCATCAGCTAAAATCCACCACCACCGTCGAAGGTGGGGTGATCACGTCCGAGAACACAACCCTTGCAAACGATCAGGTATAGCTACGAAATCACCAAGAACCCAATGAGATTCGAAGATGGCGACTGGTACCATGTACAATACATACTCCTAGGTTCAACTCCCGAAGTTGTGACATCCAATCTGTCTTTTTGCTAAGCCAGTTGAACAAGCTCGACGGCTTTATGGCCTCACAAAAAGCTCGTGCAGACCGGTACCGTGCGTTGCTTGCTGGCCTGCCGCTCCACCTACCGATACAGATGGATGCGCCTAGCTGGCACCTTTTCGCCGTCTGCATCTGCTGCACACAGACCAATCTAACGCGCAAGGCCCATGTGCGTTAGATCCCCATCCACACTCTACCGCCAATTGGGTTTTGGATCGGATGGTTTTCCAATGTCCGAAGACGATTACGATACCCGCCTCAGTTTTCCGGTGTTTCCGCAGATGACCAATGCACAACAGGATTTCGTGGCTGACAGCATCAAAGGCGCGTTTACGCAAACGTAGCGTTGTTGTGAGGCAGGCCCGAATAGGGTCATTACGGCTGCTCAGCAAAATGCTTAAAACGTTGGCTGGGCAAACCATTCTCAGGCGCGCTGGAATCATTCTGCAAAGTCGCGATTGGATTTGCGTCCGAGGCTCTGAAAGCGACGTACTGTCACGTTACGCTATGGCAGCGCAAACGGCGAGAGCGGATGCCATCGTGCGCATACCATCAATTCCCCCTTTTCTCTCCGCTTATTCTCGACGCCAGACAGCAACAGTTCGAGCTAGCAACAATAGACTACATGAGCATAAACCTCCCCACCCGCAGCTTTCCAGCAGGACCAGATTGCAAAATCATGCGCAGCGACATGCTCTTCTAGGCCCTATCCCAAGCGGCCGATCCATATGATTGGGAACACGCCACACCTTATCTTTATCGAAACCTAGACAGCTTCAGGATCCAAGGATTTACCTGCAAAGAAGACCTACAAGACATCTGGATCACACTTGATAAAGCGCAGGACTACGACACGCCTCGTGGACCTGTTTGCTGCACACCCAGAACTGGCTGACCCAAACTAGGACGTCTTAGCAGTCGTAAATGCTTATTTTTCGGATTGAACGGTCCGGATCGCAATCAACCATTCAAGCAATGCAGCATAGAGTGGCACCACAAATTCCGTTTCAACATGCAACCGGCGTGACGCAACATTATTGGTATGAATATGGCTCGTGACCTGCACGACGTCACAATGCGCACAACATAACGCCCGCTCAGCCGTCATGTAGGCCGGCAAACCAAGCCTGCGACAGTAATGATCCGGCATAAGATAGACCGACAAAGCTGCACTTTTCCCACCTGCGCCAATATCAAAGCGTACAACAGCAATAAACGTCTCGTCTCGCTGGATCATCAACAACAACATGTTGGCTCAGCCAGTTTGGCTTGCAACCAGATTTCGTGGGCAGCAAATGTCGGCATGTCATGAGAAGACAGGTTAAACTGCCAATACGCTGGGACAATAAGCCGCGCAAAAACATCAGCAGCATCAGAGGCAGCCACCGGACGGGCCTGTAACGGGTGACTACGGATGGTGGCGCCGAGCGGATCGCACTGCAACCATCCACCAGTACCCAACCACATCGGACAAAATCTGCGCACGTTTCAACGTCATCGCCAAGCGCCATATTCGCGTTACACATAGCCTCTAGGGTCTCCGTGCCATGGTCACCGCCCCACGCAATCACACCCTGATAACCATCCCCTTCACCTGCGGTTCCTGATTATCCCCACAGTACAACCACTGTCGGGACTCCAATATACAAACGCTCCCACGGTATCACGCCAGCGGCAACTGCGACATCGGATTGGCACAGTGAATCTCCAATCTTCGTATGTGATGGCACATGGTGAACCTGAAAATGGGGCAAGATCGCGTAAAGGTTCATTTCAGAAGAGCTGATGCGGGTCGGTGGCTCAACCACCACACCAACCTGCGCGGCAAGCGGCAGAGCTGGCATGCTCCAGCATCAGAAACTCCATCGCCTCGGGAAAGCACCCCAAGACAAGTGATCATGCATCATCGGCTGTCATTAATGTGACAACCATATCAAATACCAGCAATATCTCAGGCCCAACGAAGCAGCGCGGCCATAATGCCCCGTGCCAATACCATGTCCCGCATCTGCACGGACAGCGATGTTAATTGGAGCGGACATAATATGTGAACGTTACTAACGCTGCATCATGGGTCAGCACTGGTTCATACGCAGCAAAAACCTCCTGAAATTCTGGATCTTCGGACAAAACCTGTTCCCATGAAAACTGCAAAAAATGCAACGGCCATTGATAACTTGTATCAAGAATAAGAACATCAGGGGGCTCATCCCGCCACAGGCTCATCAACTGGCCATGAAGCAACCGGGCACCCGGTGCATCCAGCGCAACAGCCGGCGGAATCTGACCTCTGTTTTGCGGTGTATCAAACGGTTTTAGCTCCGTACTAACATAGGGTACGTTCATCAAGGGTGTCCACCGAAGACCGTCTTGCGCAGCAATCACCTGATTGAACGGCGACGGATGTTGCGCCAACAATCCCACACGTTTGTCCGTAAGCGAGATGCCGGCTGCTTCCAAAGCGTCCACAACCTCCAACACGCGGACTTGATAATCGCGGGTCTTTGCGAATTGGTGTTGAAACGGCACAGCCAGCACAATGGCAGGTAATATATGCAACCATTTAGGGAGTGCAGCACCAACCATCCACCACCAGGCCATAAACGCCATTGTCACAGGAAATAGATGATGCGTGTACCAACGTTCCTGCAGCCACGCTACGATCACCACACCCACAACAGCCGCAAGACCAAGCAAACGTTGCTGCTGTGCAATCTTGAACCGAAACAAGAGCAACCAAATCACAAAACCGGTGCCAGTCACATTAAACCCGGCTTTCAAAGCCGCTGCCGGGTCCGTCAAATTCGCGCCAATGGCGCCACGCATAAGCGAAAGTGCCTCTAGTTGCGCGGGATTAAAGCCAAGCCACACCAGCAGATAAATAAACACAACACCTGCTGACACTAGGGTTTCAATGCGAAACAAGGTTAGAAAACGGCGATGCTCGACTGTATCCGCGACTTCGATCAAGAATACAACAATCGAATACAAGTATTTGAAAAGCAGGGTAAACCCCATCCAAAAACCCAACAGAACACGCAAACCACGGCCAACATTTATGGCCTTATTACCTGCGGCACGCAGCACCAGATAAGGCCATAAACCAAGAATAACGAGGTGTTCACGCAGGCCAAAGATATTCTTATAAAGAATTGGTAATACCAGCAGCAGCAAAAACGGGACAATGAAAAATGCGGTGCCAGCGCCCAATGTCCTTTGACGGATAACGAAACCAAGTAGCGCACTGATCAGCACGGCAAAAAGGGTCTGCACAATAATGGCGTTGACCAGTCCAACTCCGGTCCAGCCCCCCCAAGCTGCTGCAATTATGTACCAAAAGCGTTCAATCGGGGGAAAGTAAGCACTGTAGAGATCAAAGCGCGCACCCATCTCCAATGCCAAACGTCCGCTTAAAACACCGCCAGCCAAATCCTGATGAAGTGAATAATTGGTCGCATACAAGGTCAGCACAGCAGCGAAAGCCGCCCCAACTACTGTCGCGCAAAGTATCAATTTTTCCACATTAGCATCCCGGTCAAATCACAGTCGCGCATTACGATTGCGTTAGTCACCCTCTTATGCCAGAAATTTAGCGACACCTGCAACAGCAGCAGTAATCCCCCAAAGGGACTATTTGGGGGCCGTCCGACTAATTCTAACTCCTCTCCATAAGGCCAGCATCACTGTCCTTTATGCCACGCCAAGTTGGCGCCACTCAGCAAGAGCAGCGGCACGGTTCAGCTTGAAATTTGGCCTGGAGCAGAGGCTGTGCTCCTTGTTGAAATGGTTGTGAACAGATGAATGGATAGATGCGAATTTTTGCACGTTCTCGTCGTCGAAATAGCAAGTGTGAATTCTCTGCCTGGTTGTTCAACCAGCGCCCGTTTTCTTTGCCGATCTGCATTGCCTATGACTTTCATAGCTGCGTCTTAGGAGCGCAGTTTATTGGTTGCAATGACATGTGGTTGACCAAAGCGCTTCATTATTTTCTGAGGGATTGCAACGCTGCTCTATGATCACGGAGCTTAGTAACATAGGCCTCCAGCACCTCACCCTCGGGTCAACAGCCCACCAAAGGAAGTGGGTTTCGCCGTTGATCTTCACAAAAACCTCGTCCAGATGCCATTACCAATTCGAGTGTGACCGAATGTTCTGAATCCGTTTTCTTGCGGACCTCCGCGGCAAACAACGGGCCGAACCGGTTCCACCAAAACCGCATCATTTCATGGCTGATATCGACACCGCATTCGTGAAGTAGATCTTCCACATTCCGGAGCGACAGCGGGAACCAAACGTACAACATCACCGCAAGGCGGATAATGTTGGGTCGCGTTTTGGCATAACTGGGCGCTAAGGGATTGACCTGCCCTTCTCAACAGAATTTCCTCTAACAGAACAGACTGAGGGGGTCACATGCGCCGCATCGTTTCTGACATCCTGAACAATTGGAAACGGGCGCCTAAAAGTCACCCTCGCAGCCCCACAAATTGCTGACGCCCTAGGACAAAAAACAGCCAGTCTCGCAGAGCACTTAAACAGTATCGACGTGCCGTTTTCCTGCCGTCGGCGCGGGGCTGAAATGAAGATCATCGCGGGAGAGCAAACCGCGGCCCCCGACCCGACAATGGTCCGGGCGCTGCGCAACGCACATGCTTGGGTCGGAAGAACACGAAAAGGCTCCACGATGAAGCAGATCGCAAACACCACATCCGTTTCCGAAAGCTACATTGCCCGCATCATGCCACTGGGATTTCGCGAAATTCCGTAATCCCTGCTCACGCCGACAGCTTCCCTGATATCTCCAGATAGTTCCCTACCCAGAAACAATTACCCCCTGTTATCAATCCCTGGTGATTTCCAAGTAACCATTTGTTTTTGATAAACAAAACATATCACTCCATGCATAGACCTGTGTCAGTTTGATAAATTTCCCTGTAAGTCACCCTATAGCAGAGTAATCTCCCCCAAACCTCACCGGCAAAAATGGCCTACTGAGACGGATGGGAATTTGCGGGGCAATAGTACGGTGCGTCTCAGTCGAAAAACCACACGCGTAAGCGCCTGAATTATCCGGGTAATTCAGCACCAAAACCACAGGGACAAATGAACGCGCGATTCACGAACGAACAGATCATTGCGATGATCAAAGAGCAGGAAGCTGGCGAGAAGACCGCAGATGTATGTCGGCGGCACGGGATCTGCTCGGCGAGGTTCTACAAATACAAATCGAAGTATGGCGGCATGGAGTCGCCTGACGCGAATAGGTTGCGGGCTTTGGAAGATGGGAACGGCGAGTTGAAGAAACTGCTGGCTGAACGGGTGCTCGACAATGCTATGTTGCGAGACATGAATTCAAAAATGTGGTGACGCCAGTCGGGACGCGGCAAGCTGAGGAACAAATGCCTGAATGAGACGCTGTTTGGTACATTGCGCGATGCCCGCACAACGCTTGAAGAATGGTACGAGGGTTACAACTAGCACAGGCTCCACTCGGCATTAGGAAACCAAACACCGATGAAATTCTGAGAAAGGCCAAAGGCAAAATGGTCGCTAAAGGTCACAGAGTTACCCCCAAGACACCGCCCAAGCTAGAGGGAACTTGGGGCTCAGGTCATAGAGGCTGCACTCCGAGTTGAAAAGATTGTAGACCGGGGCATAAACGGCGATGAATTTTTGCAAACTTTGCATTCGACGGAAGCGCAACATTGCACGCTCACATCGTCGAATAGGCAAGTGGGACTTCTCGGCCCTAGTGTTCAGATGCCAGTGCCAGTTCGAGTGTGCACGCATCCGACTGACAGTCGGTGTCAGACTAATTCGAACTAGTTTGACACCACCCTTAATAGTCTGCTCGCCCATTCCATAGATTTTCGTAGACAGCAGAAATACCATGCGTTTCCTTTTCAATGGAGTGGTATTTTTCAGCAGATTTTGTTGCAAGCAGGGACGCTTCCGCCAGGTTTTTTGGGAGAGACAACCAAGCCTCAATTGCCTGAGCGCTGTCGCTTGCATTTCCTACGGGTACCACTTTGCCAACCCTACCCATATTTGAAAACTCATTGAAGTACCCGGTGTCAGAGGCGACAAATGGCACCCCACTGGCTAAAGCCTCTAAGGGTGTCATCCCGTATCCCTCATAGCGCGGAAGTGCCACCAACAGGCTTAATGCCCGCATCAATACAGGCATTTTATCCGGCTCAATTTCGCCTACTAACAGCAAGCGATCTGACAATCCGGCCGCAGCGATCCGATCTTGTAATTTCCTCTGAAACCCCTGATGTTCTTTGGCCGCCTTTCCCACAACCAAGGCCACCAAATCAGGATATTTGGGTAAAACACGCAGCATAGCATCTACAAAAATATCTGTACCTTTTTCCGGTCTCACACGCCCTACGGCCGCTAAGCCAAATTGCCCGCCATAGCCCAACGCCTGCCATGCAGCCGCCCTGTTTTTTGCGGGCTTAAACCGTGCAGTATCCACACCATGTGGAACAATCGCCCGGACATGGGGCACATAAACTGAAGCCTCTTGTGTGGTCGCGATCACTGCATCCATTTTTGAGATCAGCAAACGTGGGTAAAGGGAATGCAATCGCTGCGCGGCCGAAGTAAAGACAATCTTAACGGGCAACCGCAAGACATCACGGGCCCAAATCGCCGTGCGCATTTCAGGATTACGCCGAACATGCCAAATCACGAATGGCTTACTAAGCCGCTTCGTACAAGACATTTTATACGCATCAGCCTTTGAAATCGGAGCAGCGCAGCCGGGTAAACTATAACCTACCAACCGCATATCAAACTGATCTTGCTGTACTCCAATAACACCTGCAGTTGTGGCCGAAACCCCAGTAAAGTTTTTATTAAAGTTAGTGACAAACAATTCTGGAAATGTCATTCATCGGGACCTTTGGTTTCAGGGAACTCCGCAGGCGAAGCTGCGGGCAGATGCATCAGCATAACTAAATCATAACTTACTTTGAACCCGCGCCACTCTAGTTATTGTTATTCGTCTTGCTTTAGGCCGCATTTATTTCAAACGCTTAGAGCCCTGCTCAATTAGGCCGTTCTCAATATTGTGGCCACAATCGTTCGCAGGTCGTGCACATGATAGTGCACAACACGATTGCTATTCCAAGTGTTTCAGGATCAGCTGCAATGTTTGTTTGACGGCACTTTCCTCAGTTGAGACTGCGTTTTTAGCGGCAGAAATCAGCGGTTTTGCAATGTCATTGTCTTGTAAGCGAATTATCTGGTGTGCCAGCGAAACCGCATCGAATACTTCTACAGAAGCCCCTGCTTGAAGCAGACGGGCATATAGATCAATGAAATTTTCAACGTGTGGTCCATGTAAAATTGCCGACCCATGTGCAGCGGTCTCATAAGCATTGTGCCCTCCGATGGGAACTAAGGATCCTCCGACAAATGAAACCGGCGACAATTCATACCAGAGCCCCATTTCGCCAAGTGTATCTGCCAAATAGATATCAGTATGAACGTCAATGGTTTGACCAAGCGATCGCCGCGCGACCTGCCATCCATCTTTGGTCAGTTCCGCCGCAATTTCTTCTGCCCGAACTGGGTGACGGATCGCAATTATCAGCAGAAGCGATTGCAGTTGTTTGCGGGCGATACGGTGGGCCTGCGACACGATGGTTTCTTCGCCGGAATGAGTAGACGCGGCAAGCCAAAGTGGTCGACCACCTAGCTTTTCTTCGACCTCCATTAACTCGATACTATCAAAAGGAAGGTTGGAGGGGTTGCTTTTCAGAGACCCTGTTATATGCACCTTTTCTGAAAGAGCGCCGAGTGAAGTGACCTTTTGTTTATTTATGTCATCTGATACGGTTATACATGAAAACCGTCCCATCAATGCGGCAGATAATTTAGGTAATTTTTGCCATCGTTTCAAGGACTGTCCCGATATGCGTGCATTTACCAAAAGCATGGGTATCGCGCGATTATATGCCGAATAGATCAATCGTGGCCAAAATTCACTTTCTATCCAGATGGCAAGATCCGGCCTCCAATGATCAAGATATAACCGAACGGCTTGAGAAGTATCCAGCGGCAAGAACTGTGTAATGCACCGGTCGGGTATCCGTCCCGACAAAACATTTGCGGATGTAACCGTACTTGTTGTTAGAAGGACAGTTACATCTGAGCGTGCACGCAACAGAGAATCAATCAGTTCGAGAACAGATAGACTCTCGCCGACACTAACTGCATGAAACCAAACAACTATGCCGTCAGGGCGCACAATACTCGGTTGCCCCAGTTTTTCCCGGTACCGTTTCGGATCTTCCTTGCCGGCCGCAAGTCGACGCTTCAAGAAATAGCCGGCAAATCCGGATATTACCCAAGTAACGGCTAGGTATAGCCCTAACAAGAACGACCTTGCCGGCTTTGCGCCCGAATTCAGAACTTTATGCGTCCCCATAGTTATGATCCCACAATTGTTTCACGACGAAGGATATTCCCCCATTTTAGTGGGGTCTGCTTGTAGAACTTCGCAGCCATTTTCAGCCTCAAGCGGGGAGGATCCCTCTGTGTCCCTTTTGGGGCCGTGGTTGTTGTAAGTCCAGAGTATCCGTCTTAACCAAGCCTCTTTTCCCCTATATGCGGTCTTCCCTGATCCGCGTGTTCGCGTGGATAACGAGCTTTCACATGTGGACCTGACGCTCTCTGGCACGGTGCAAGGCTTGCAAATCAAATGGTTCAGCATTCTTAACTCCGACGAAAGACACCGTCGGACGGATCGAAGCCTCGGCGATGGCCTCTGCGTCCCGATGATCGTTCTTATGCAGCTTCGCGCAGGGCTGGACGTAAAGGGGAGACAGAAGGCGCGGGTCACGACCGTGCTGCATGCAAAAGCGACCAACTTGATAGCGCCACCGCATGCTTCCCGCAACGACACACGGTTCCAAATTCGCGAGGAAACCCAACAAACGAATTCGCTGGATATGATTGCGGAAAACAACCGCAGTAACAGCCCCCCGTTAGAATGCTCCTTTTCCTCCACCGATCTTCGCAACAATAGCTGCGTCTGGGTGAAACCCATTAGGTCAGAACGCCTTCGCAGGCGTGTCTACAAAAACAGCAACGAATCCAGACAGGGATATTCATTTACATCGCAATGTTCTGCAATCCAAAACGCAATCATCGAGAAACAAAATGCTTTCGTCCGTCGTATTCGAAAGGCAGCAGAACGTGAGATCAGATGGCACTTGGAAAACTAGGAGCTATTCAAATTGGGGATTGCAACACAGGTCAAAATAACTAGAGATGCGTTGGGTTGGGCTTCATAGGTGACAGGCATGAACTTCCGAAGGAAAATTGCGGACAGCGTTTGGCTAAATCGTGCGGTCGAAACTTTTTTTTCTGCGTGGATTCAATTCTCTTACAGAACGTCAAAGTGGGATCGGATCGGGTTCGAGGACATGGAAGAAGCGTTGCGAAATGGCGAGCCGGTAATAGTCGTGCTTTGGCACCAGCGGCTAATGATGGCTCCCTATCTTTTCGACCCTTCACTCGGCCCAATTTGCACTCTCACTTCGTCGGGAAGGGCAGGACGGCTTGCAGGCAAAGTCATGGAACGTTTTGGGCTCAGAACAGTCGCGATGTCCTCGTATAAGCGCCACATCGCGCTGACTCGCGAGATTTTGGGTAACATGCGCCAAGGTGTATCGGTTGGAATAGCCGCCGATGGGCCGAGAGGCCCGGCTCGGATCGCATCGACTGTTCCGTTAGCCTGGGCTCGCGCCTCGCGTAAACGGTTGTTTCTTGTCAGCTTCTCGGCCCGGCGTGTGCACGCCCTACGGACCTGGGACCGAATGTGGCTCCCCTCCTTCTGGACAGGTGGCGTATTCCAATGCCAAGAATGGTGTGAAACTGTCCCGCGCTCATTAGATGACGCGAAAATCGAAAAACTGCGCCTGAGCCTGCAGGCGGCGCTTGATGCAGTTACCGATGAAGCAGACCGCGCCACCGGGCGCCTACACTCCGCAGAATGACATCTCAACGCGCCGCGGGGACCTGTCAGAGGGAAATCTGTTGTGAAGGGCCGAGTGGTTTCATAGCCTGCGAGCATGACAAAATGCGACCCATTCAGGTATTTCAAAACCTGTCCCGATATCATCCGCCTTGCAGTGATGTTGTACGTCCGGTTCCCACTATCGGCCCGGAATGTGGAGGATTTTCTGCATAAGCGCGGGGGTGATATCCGCATGAAACGGTGCGGTTCTGGTGGAACAGATCTGGCCTGTTATTTGCCGTCGAGGTCCGCAAGAAGCGTGTCAGTCGGATGGATGTACACTCGAACTGGTCTCGGCATCTGTACGAGGTTTTTGTGAAGATCAACGGCGAGAAACCCATTACCTCTGGCGGGCCGTTGATCACGAAGGCGAGGTGCTGGAAAACTACGTCACGAAATGCCGTGATCGCAAGGCTGCGTTGAATTTCGTCAGGAAATTAATGAAACGCTTTGGCACGCCACATGTCATCGTGACTGACAAACGCGCTCATACGGTGCTGCGATGAAAGTCATCAGCAGCGCAGATCGACAAGAAACCGGTCGTTAGCTGAACAACAGGGCCGAGAATTACCATTCATTGCCTGGCAGTGGTTTATTTGAAAACCACGAGAAGGGGCCTTTTCGACGACGAGTGTGTGCCATGCTCCGCTTCCGTAGAATGCGAAGTTTGCAAAAACTTGTCGCCGTGTATGCCTTGGTTTACAGCCTTTTCAATTCGGAGCGCAGCCTCTACTC
>MAAC01009858.1_pt1 | contig 22149 bp, 20 predicted proteins | sample 1115981 | NCBI WGS metagenome assembly MAAC01 (sample SAMN04961126, study PRJNA320927) | seawater metagenome | isolation source: sample BD02T64 sea water enriched with oil for 64 days | place: USA:Gulf of Mexico | collected 2013-07-27
ACGGGGCGCTTCTGGGAGGGCCGTTTTAAATCACAGGCCTTATTAGATGAGCAAGCGCTGCTTGCCTGTATGGCCTACGTTGATCTCAATCCCCTGCGGGCTAAAATGGCAAAAAATCCGGAATGCTCGCATCACACCTCCGTGAAAAAACGCATCACCAAAGCTAAAACAGCCCACCAGATCAACCACCCCCAACAGCAAGAAAAGAGTTTGATGCGCTTTGCCGGCAATCCACGCCAGGACATGCCCGAAGGACTCCCCTGCCGTCTTAGTGATTATCTAGAACTGGTCGACTGGACGGGGCGGATCGTTCGCAGCGATAAACGCGGTGCTATCGACAATAATATACCGCCAATCCTCAGCCGTTTGAATATCACCGCCGATCACTGGCTCACCCTCAGCACCCAATTTGAGGGGCGCTTTGGTCGTGTTATTGGCACCTTTCACCATCTTAAACAGGCCTGTGCGGCCCTAAACTATCGGCGTACACCCGGCATAACCAGCTGCAAGTTGCTGTTTGAAGGGCCTTAGTCAGTAGCCTGCCATACACTTTCTCCCCCATTCCGCAGTAGGAACTAACAGCACTACTCATCACTGCACCACACCCCGGCTCAAGGGGTCTTCACTGCAGCCAAGTGGCTTAAACCTACAACTTCACACCGATCAATAGAAAAAATCGAAGATAACTCGATGAGAGTTCACCGCAAGAGTTCACCGCACATCTCTTGTTTTTGAGCCGAAAATATTAGATGGATGTCCTATGTAATTTCGCCAGCATGCCCGACAGCGATAACGTTTTTGTAATGCGCCGCCTGGAACATAATTTTATGGCCGCGATTAACTCCATTATTTAAAATAAAGCCAAAACGAAGCCAGTGTAAGGCGGTCGGATTGACAAACTGGTTAAGCTTTGCTGGCATTGAGATAAGCTATCACTTGATTAGCATTTTCATTTGGTGGAAATACAGGATAAAAAACCTTTTCTATAATTCCGTTATTGGCAATCAATGTTACTCGTTTAGATAAAACCATACCATCAACTTCAATAGTAGGGATATTCATTGCGCTGATAAATTCTAAGTTATTATCGCTTACTAAGGGAAATGGTAAATGGAGGCGATTAGCCGCCTCTTTTTGATACTGAGTGTTCTGCGTACTTAAACCATAAACTGAAGCATTAAGTGCTTTTAATTCTGAATAATGATCTCTAAACGAACATGATTGAGGAGTACAACCTCTTGCTCCAGGAATCTCATCCCAGCCATCAGGTAACGCTTTGTCAGGCTGCCCAGTCATTGGATATAAATAAATCACCACTCGATCTTTGATTGATGAAAAATCAATGACCTCACCATTTGTAGTTTTTAATTTTATTAAAGGAAGACTGAGATTATGCAAATGATCACAGGCACCATCATCTTCTGGTTTTGGTAAATCTTGAGGTAGATCTGTTAGAGTTTGCAAAATTTTCCTTAGAAGCTTAACGCCTCAAGCAGGGGCCGCTGTTAAGCGGTCCCGGCGCGAAGCGCCCTTGCTGCCTTGACTTGTTATGGTGCATTTTTACCCCCAATCTCCTTCGTCTGGATAAGTTCATTGGGGCCAGCTTGAACGGCAGTAAAGGCTCCGGCAAAAACAATCATTGTCAGAAGCAAGATTACACGCTCTGAATAGTAAACAGAGAGACCTAAAGCAATAATGAATGCAGGCACAGCATACTTCATTATTCGGTTTACTTTTCCCTCCTCTGGTACGGCAAGATATGCATTACAACTTGGACACAGAAATTTCTTCGCAGGATCTCGCCAATCCTCGCAGATCGACTCCTTATGCCTGAATAGATGACCGCAGGCAGCACACGCATACTTTCTTTTATCTGAGACAAAGGCCCACATACTCTGAATCTACTCCGGTGCCTCAAGCACCATAACGTTTAACCAACGTGCCACGCGCTTTTCGCGTGGTCACTTTCGGTTCATTGTTGTTTGCTGACGTGAGAAACAAAGACCTGAACACCTTCAGGCAGTCATTCTTCGTCAGTTTACTGGAAGGAGCGAGAAAATTAACAGGAAGTGATAGCTCAAGCTTTGCCTTAAGACTAAGTGCCTGTCCCTTGGAACAAATCACTTAGTCTTAAGGTCGAATAAAGAGTAGTGGGCTGTCAATTTCTTATCCAAGACTTTTTTCCTCTAGAAGAAACAATCAATATACTGATTGCATATACAGTATTATTGCATTCCTGTGCTATCCTCTATATTGCACTTATCGCGCTCCTGAACGCAAACAACATTTGTATACTGCGCATGCGCACTTTGCCGAACCTGAAATTCGGCAAGCACCCACAAGCCATTGATTTAAAATGAGAATATAAGACAAGCCCGATTCCCTCCCGCGCTAAACGCGCATGCACAGTATTCCACTTCCCCTTGCGCAGTATCCACCCTTCGCAAATCCATAAGTCATTGATTATTATAACCTTTCAAAAAACAGCGGATTGAAATTGCGCAAGCCCAAGAATGATAACACGCAAAATTGCTTGCACAAACTCAATACACTGTCTATAAATACAGTGATCACAGCAATACCTGGTATTTACATGCCCAGCCCGTTTATCGAGAGTGTTCGTAGCAATATCCGCTTGCGGGGCTATAGCATTCGCACTGAAAAAGCCTATCTCTACTGGATTCGCCGCTTCATCCATTACCATCACATGCGCCACCCAACGACAATGGGAGCAATTGAGGTTAAGGCCTTTTTGAGCTGGCTCGCTGTAGAGCGCAACGTCGCAGTAAACACCCAAAAAGTCGCTCTTAACGCCATCGTGTTTCTCTATCAAAAAGTACTCAACCTGCCTCTCGGCGAGCTCGGTTTCACGCTCGCGAGTAAACAACGCAGCCTCCCTATCGTGCTTAGCCCCGACGAGGTGGCAGGTATTATCGCCCAACTTGAAGGTCGCAATCGGCTGATTATCGCGCTGTTGTACGGTAGTGGCTTGCGCATTAGCGAGTGTCTGCGTTTACGTGTACAGGATGTTGATACAAGGCGCTATGCACTGACGGTGCGCGATGGTAAGGGTAATAAGGACAGGCAAACTTTATTGAGCCCCACCTTACTTGCGCCGCTGCAACAAGAAATCGCCCTCGCCATCGACCTGCAGCGCCGCGACAACGAGGAGGGCATCGGGCCTTCACTACCCGGCGCACTGGGGCGCAAATACCCCAATGCCTTTCGTAGAGCACACTGGGCATTTATATTCCCATCGACGACCTGGTCCCAACACCCAATTACTGGTACCACCTGTCGCCACCATTTACACCAGTCGGTCATACGAAAAGCCCTCGCACAGGCTGTACGTAAGGCGCAGATCTTCAACAAAAAGGTCAATTGCCATACCTTTCGCCACTCCTTTGCCACCCATCTACTACAAGGCGGTACCGACATTCGCACGGTGCAAGAATTACTGGGGCATAACGATGTGAAAACCACGCAGATTTACATCCATGTACTGGGTCAGCACTATGCGGGCACGCGCAGCCCTCTCGACAACTTACAAGTACCCTCGGCATAAGCGCGGGCTAGCCACACTGAGCCAAAATTACAGAAGTAACACCTGCCCTTCTGTTCCGCCCCCAGTGTTACCTACCGACACTTCACCGATAATACAGGCCTGCGGATAACCCGCCTTGTGCAGCGCTTGTAGACAACTGTCGGCGTCACATTCGGCAACGCTGGCCAGCAAGCCACCAGAGGTTTGGGGATCGAATAAGAGTGGATAAACTGGGTGTTCGCGCCATTGTTGGTCATTATTAATAGCGCGACGACTGTGACTATTTTGCGACTGCAAGCTACTGCTGATACCCTTGGCAAAACAATCCAGTGCACCCTCGAGCACCGGTAATTTATTGAGATGAATACTCGCCCTAAGCCCCGCTGGTTTTAGCATTTCTAACAGGTGGCCCATTAAACCGAAGCCGGTAATATCGGTACAGGCACTGGCGTGATGGCGATAAAAAATGTCACCGGCCTGCCGATTAGACAGCTGCATACCGACAACGGCCTGGCTGATCCATTCGCCCCTTGCCGCCAATTGGGCGTGGGCGGCAAATAATGTTCCGGTACCTAGGGCCTGAGTCAAAATCAATTGATGGCCAGTTTTTGGCTGACTTTTTTGTAATAACTGCTCGGCTTTACAGCTGCCATTAACCGAGAAACCCAGGCTCAGCTCGGCACCCTCACTGGTATGACCACCAATTAGGGCGCAGTTGTTGTCGTTGAGCACCGCTACTGCGCCACTCATTATTTGTAATAAATCGCGCTCAACAATGGCTTCCGCCCCATAGGGCAGCGTGGCAATAGCCAGAGCGCTGTGGGGCTGGGCATTCATGGCAAACAAATCACTCAGCGCATGTTGGGCAGAGATTTGGCCGAGCACATAGGGGTCGTCAAGCAGCGCACGAAACACATCAACACTCTGCACCAGTAAATGCCCGGCGGGAATTTCTATGGCACTGGCATCATCGGGGCTATTTAATCCCAACACTACGCCGGCATGCTCGACGGGAGCTAAGCGCTGCATAACCCGCTTCAGCACAGAAGCCCCGACTTTGGCACCGCAGCCACCACAGCGCATGGCTGCCCTCGTAATAGCGGCCTGATTATTATCGGCGCTGATAACGGCGGCAGCAGCTGGGTTAGCGTCAGCCTCCTCGCTCATAGCTAGGTCGTTAAACATCCCCATAAAGCGCCGATCGATACGGTCTTTCAAACGCCACACCCACTTGCCGCCAAAGCTGGGCATGGAGCTACCCGGCTTACAGGCGAGGGCCTTTTGCTCACCACAGGCCAACAAACTGAGAAAGGTTTTTTGCGGGCGAAAGGCCTTCAGCGATTGCTTTAAAAGTGCCTTGCGTAAATTATTAAACAGTACCGGCCCCTGACGCACGGCGAACACACCCGCGCGCGGTCGGGAGTAATTCTCTTGCTGGGCGATATCCCCAGCGGCAAAAACAAAGTCGTGGCTGGTCGACTGTAAAAATGGGTTAACCCGAATAAAGCCCTGCTGATCAAGACCCAGTTCCGTCTGCTGCAACCAGTCTACGGCGCGAGCATTAGTGCACCAGAACAGGCTGTCAAAACTGATGGTAAGATTATTTTCGCCGTGTAATAAATTAGCTGACACTTTTGTAATGCGCGTATTGGCAACGACCTCAATATTTTGACGGGCGCACAACTCGGCGACCTTACGCTGTAAACGTAGAGGATAATTCTCAGGTAAACCCTCGCCCTTTTGAACCAGACAAAATTGCAGGGGCCTATTTATCGCCGGGTCACGACTCAATGCATGTTGCATGGCCAGTATCAGTTCAACACCGGCTGCACCGCCACCGACGATGGCAATACGATAGGCCTGCCCATTTTCTAAGTGGGTGTCATCACTGCGCAAATGACTTTTTAAGGCTTGCCAGCGTGGGTAAAACGTGGCGATGGGTTTAACTGGGGTGGCAAATTCAAGCGCACCGGCAATACGTAAGTCCGGGCCGATACCACTGTTAATCGATAGCAGGTCAAAACCCAGGGGCGGTCTTTCGGCAAAGCAAATGTCTTTATTCGCTAGATCAAAACCCGTCACCGCCGCTTGAATAAAGCGCGCCCCGGCGTATCGACAGAGGCGCGCCAGATCAATATGGGTTTCATCCAGCGTGTAGTGACCGGCAAGCAAGCCCGGCAACATGCCCGAATAGGGTGTTAGCACTTGCGGTGAGATTAATGTCAGACGCACCCCCGGCAGGGGTTTCATGGCCCACATTTTTAACACCAGGGCATGGCTGTGTCCGCCGCCGATCAGTACCAGGTCTTTATAGAGGGGGGGGGATACTTGCATTAGCGGATATCTGCGGTGGTAACGAGGTGGAGGCGGCGGCGCAAAGTGCGAGCCACGGTATCGACGGCCATATTCAACAGGGCCGAGGCGAGAATTAACAGGGCGGCGCGGTCAAAGCGAAATTCTTCGAAGGCGGAATCAATATAAAAGCCCAGGGTCTCGCAGTATCACTTCCCAGCGGTAAAAAAGCAGGGCTAAAAACTGCCGATAAATGCGCGGTAGTATTTCATACACATAGCGATTAAGCCCCTGGCAAGCGTCACCGCGGAGGGTAATGTTCTCACTAAAGCCTGCCAGTAAGTGGGCGATAATGGCGCCATTGTGAAACACCAGCGCAACAATCGCAGGCAGCATTGACGGCCCCCAGAGCAGCAGGCCAACAAAGGCCAATAAATATTCGGGCAGGGTTCGTGCAATTAACAACAGTCCCGTGCAACCGCGCCTTGCCAGTGGGCCAACGAAGAGGCTGGCGTTAAACGGGAAGGTTAATAAGGCCAGCAGTGCCGTGAAGAAAAGTGCGATTTGGCTCAACACCAGGGTATTCAACAAACCCGGCCACAGTTGTTGTTGCCATAATAAAATGAGCCAGGGGCCAAGGCCATTCTCACTCGCAGTACGCAAGGGTTGGGGGACAATATCTTCAGTAAAAAATTGTGTCAGTGTTTGCCAGCTAAAATTGGCGCTCGGTGGCAGGCACACCACGGCGACCAATAAATAAACCGGCAATAAACGTTTTTGCAACCACCAACGCTGGCTGGCTATTAACAATAACAGTACATAGAGCAGGCCTGCGGCTTCGCTGTAAAGGCCCTCACTCAGCGAAGTTTCTAAATAAAAACCCAGTGTTGGCAAGCCGACAAAGCCCAGCACCACCGTTGAACGCAGTGCGCATTCAAAGCGGTAACGGCTGTAATGTGCCAGCGATGGCCAGGCCAGAGGCAGGCTGGTGTACAAAAAAGTACTCAGGCTTTGACGCTGGTGCAGGCTGCCACGGGCCTGCTGTGAGCCTTCTTCGAATATTTCACCGTACACCTTTGCCAATGTTGCCGCATACGGCAGGGCAATCGCCAACAGGCCCGTCAACGGCGACAAGCCAAAACATTGGATAAAAATAAGCGCCCAAAATAATTCGTGAATGGCACGAATAAAAGCGCAGCAAGTCCGCACCCACCAATGTCGATACATCAGCGCCAGGCCAAAACCCGCCACTACCGCCACCGCCATGCCCTGCAGGGCAAAGCTGAGAGTGTTCGCCAGCCCGGTGAATAATTCGCTATAACTGACAATACGCGGGTTCAATAAACCCCGCCCCATCGCCTGTAATTCAAACCAAGGATTGGGACTGATGATTTCAATATCGGCCAACAATAAACACACAGCGGCCAGCAGTGCGAAATAAAAACTCGTCGAACGCAGTGATAACACCCCGCCAGCTGGAAGCCTCGATTTATTGTGCAAGTCAATCGCCGACAGCGTTTGCATCAGCAATAAAGCTCGCTGAGGCCGTTCACCGTCAGTGTCGAACTGGGGGCGTCCAGCACAATGGCACCGTCTTTTAAGCCAATAATACGATCACAGAAGCGTAGTGCCTGCTCAACATCGTGCAGTGCTAATACGACGGTGGCATGCTTTTCCAAAATTAATGTCAGTAGCTGTTGCGCTTGATGTTCATCCACCCCGGAAACCGCTTCGTCACCGAGAAAAACACTTTGCCCTTGATACAGCGCCCGCCCAATGGCGACCCGTTGTGTTTGCCCACCAGAGAGCTGCTCGACACGGTCAAACAAGTGTTTATCGAGCTGTAACAGGGCTGCCAACTCGCCGACCTCACGCAAGGGTTGCGACAGAGGCTTGATTAAATTCAGCAGGTTATAACAGCTATTGTGCCGCTGTAGGCCGCCCATATACATATTGTGATAGACACTGAGCATCGGCACCAGGCCCGGCTGCTGCGGACACCAGGCAAGGGCATTGGGATTTTGCTCGCGCAGTGCTGCCAACAGCGTTGACTTGCCAACGCCCGACTTACCCACCAGGGCAACACGCTCACCGGCGGTAATTTTAAGAGAGACATTATTTAATACCGCCCTGCCCTGATAAGACAATTGGGCATTATTCAATAAAAAAACCGGGGGCTGTCCCGCCGCAAGTACCTCTCCCCGCTCTTTTTGCAAAGGTGTAAGATTTGGTAAATTAAGCTCAAGGTTCATCGATCAGGCCAATGGCAATCGCCGTCTCGCGGGTGGATTCATAATCACTATTCGTCGCACTCACAAAGGCACTGCGGGGAAAAGCGGCCAGTAGCTCGGGCTGATTGATGGCCAACAATGCGGCTTTTACTTTCTCAGCAAAGCCCTCGCCCCAGCGTTGGTCAACATCACCGCGAATACTCCACTGGTAGTCGGGGTACGGCGGGGTTTGCCAAATGACTTGCACCTGTTGCGGGTCAACTTTATTCGCGGCGAGGGCTTGCTCCCACACCTTATAGTTGACCGCCCCCACCTCATAGGCACCGCTGCCGACCAAAGCAATGGTGCGATGGTGGTCGCCACTAAAGCCGACACGCCGAAAGCTCTCACTCGGCGCCTTGCCTAAATATTGTCGAATATAATATTCCGGCATCAGGCGGCCAGAGGTTGAACCCTTGGCACCGAAGGTCAAGGTGTGGTCGACTATGGCGAGGGGGAATTGCTCATTATTTGCATCACCCGTCCGGCCATCCAGCAGGCCGCTAGAGCGGTGGGCAATAAAATAAGTTTTAAAGAATTGATCTTCGTAGCCCTGGGCAATGGCGCGACTACCGGGCACGCGCTGGCGCGCCTGCACGCCGGATAAAGCGCCAAACCAGCCCAGCTGCACCTGATTATTACGAAAGGCCGTGACGGCCGCCGCGTAGCTTTTGACGGGAATATACTTGACCTCAACACCCAGCTGCTCTTGCAAATAGCTAGCAACCTTGCCAAAGCGCTGCTGCAATCGCGATGCGTTCTGGTCGGGGATGGCGGTAAAGGTAAAGCTTTCGGCCCACGTGGGGCCGACCAAACTGATAGAGACGAGCAGCGCTACTAGAGTAGGCAATAACCGCACGGGCATTCTCCTCGAGACCTTTGCACGAAAGTTATTTTGCTCCCATTCGGCGTTAAAAAAGTGCTCAATCGGTCATTTACAAATGTAAACTCCCTCACTGCGCGCATTTTTGCCTTGCCTGAAAGCAAAATACTCTCCCGTGAAAAGGCCTCTTCTTAATAGTTAGTAAGGTTTTTCAAGGAAGGTAATAGGTTTTTACTAAGCCATGGAATAAGCCTCCGCCCATTGCAGCAGCTCTGCCCTTTCACCACGAAAAACGACACGGCCATCACGCTGCCCCTGCTGGTAGTCGTACATGGGGTCGTAATAATCGGTGAGTAGCATTTGAATACCGGCGCGAAAACCGCCGGCATCCTTATGTTTTATTAATGTTTCTAAAGCCTCACTAAACTCGGCGTGGAGTTGGGTAAAGCGCTCTCCACCCAGGCGCTTACGAATACGGCTGAGGTTGCCGAGTATTTGTTCGCGGAATTTTTCAGCACCCTCTTCCTCACCAAACGCTGCGGTGTACTGGGGATAAGCCTCGGTAATGTAGTCGGCCAGTACAATGTCGATACGCTCGGCAATGGGTGTTTCCAGTACCGCAAGCGGGGACTTTTGCATCAGCTCTATAAAGTGCATCGGCAGCGTCACGCCGCCGATCATCCGACCCTCGTCTTCGGCAAAAATAGGCTGACGCTGTTGGGCGCACTGTTTCATTACCGCAATGCTCAGGCTATTTTCAAAATCAATCTGGCTTGGCTGGGCTTGTATCTGGCGACCAAAAGCCGAGCCTCGGTGGTTGGCCAGACCCTCTAAATCCAGGGCGTGGGCAAGTTCGTGTATCACCAGAGTCTTACCCGAACCCGTGCGCCCCGACACTAAAGTCAAAGGCAGGGTCTCACACTGCTGATCCAGCTCATCGATCAAAAAACGCCGCATGGCCTTATAGCCACCCTTCACCAGCGGATAGTTTGTGCCCGCCTCGCCCACCAACTGCTGGCTAAGGCGCGAGCGCAGGCCACCGCGAAAACAATACAAATAGCCATCAGGGTTGCGTTGAATAAAATCCTGCCAGGCGGAGATGCGTTGCTGGCGAATTTCAGGCGTGGCCAACTGCCAACCCAGTTCAATGGCGGCATCCTGCCCCTTCTTTTTATAACAGGTGCCAACGGCCTCGCGCTGTAGATCGTCGAGCAGGGGGATGTTTTCACTGCAGGGGAAGGCACCCTTGTTGAACTCCACGGGCGCACGCATATCCATCATCGGAACATCGTTGAGGAAGAGGTCGCGGTAGTGCTCGGTATCGGGGCGGGTCGTCATGGGCGGGGATTCTACCCCATGACTGCTCGTGAGGACATAAGCATGGGGGGTAGACAACAAGCGGCTATCACGAGCATCGACGGTGACGGGCTATGAATCACCCTCAAGATTATATTTACTCTGGTGCTCAGCCTTGCGCCGAACAGTCCTGTTGATAAATTCCTGGCGTTGCTCATGACTTGCCGCGCGCCAGCCAAGAATTTCATCGAGGCTGCGAAAACAACCCAGACAAATATCCTCCTCATTGAGGCAACAATTATCGATACAGGGGGAGGCGATGGTGTCCAAAACAGTCACCCTTTGGTATTGAGTTTTGATCATACAAAAACAATGCAGAGGATGCCATTCACTGCCTTTCATGTAAGGCGTTATACTGAGCAATAATAAATATAAGTGATAAAAATGGAGGCTCCAAAATGCCAATTCCAACAACCATCCACTTTCCCTCTCTCAAGGACAAGGTGTCGCCCGAGGAATGGCAGGCCCGCGTCACACTGGCCGCCTGTTATCGCCTGGTCGCCCACTTTGGCTGGGATGATCAAATAGCCAACCATATTTCCCTGCGCGTGCCCGGCCCCGACGAACACTTTCTGCTCAACCCCTTCGGACTGATGTTTCATGAAATCACCGCATCAAGTCTCGTCAAAGTCGACTTGGCGGGGAATATTCTCAGTGAAACCGACTACAAAATTAATAAGGCCGGCTACATTATTCACAGCGCCGTGCATGAACACCGCCCCGATGCACTGTGTGTTTTTCACACCCACTCTACATCGGGTATGGCGGTGTCGGCCCACCGCGATGGTCTGCAGCCATTGGCACAAACCTCACTGGTGGCACTTAGTTCGATTAGCTATCACGACTACGAGGGCGTCGCCCTTAATCCGGACGAGAAAGCCCGACTGGTCGCCGACCTCGGCAATGAATGGACGATGATACTACGCAACCACGGCTTGCTGACCTGTGGCATTAGCGCCGCCGATGCCTTTTATCGGCTCTATTATTTAGAGCGCGCCTGCGATGTTCAAATAGCCGCACTGGCGGGTAATATGCCACTCACTTTTCCCAGCGATGAAGTACAGGCCATCACCAAAAAGCAGGGGGCAATGGCCTTTGGCAAAGGTGCCGATTTGGCGTGGCCAGCACTGCTGCGTTTAGTGGAAACAGAAAACAACTCTTTCCGGGATTAAATAATCCCAACCAAAAAACAATCAAAATAATTTTTTAAAAAAAGGAAAAACCATGAAAGTACAAGCCGCAGTCTTTAGAGAGATAGGCGTCGACCTGACGATTGAAGAAGTGGATATCGACGAACCCCGCGCCAATGAGGTATTAATTAAAACCGCCGCCTGTGGTGTTTGCCACAGCGATGTTCACTTCGCCAAAGGGGCCATTGCTGGCCCGGTGCCCACCATTCCCGGTCACGAACCGGCGGGAATTGTTGAGGCCGTTGGCGAAGACGTCACCAACGTGGCGGTGGGTGACCACGTCATCGCCTGCACCTCGATGTTTTGTGGCCAGTGCAAACAATGCCTGCAGGGCCGTCCCCACTTATGTATGGACCGTCGATCCTGCCAACGACCAAAAGGTGATACCCCGAGAATTTCGATTAACGGTGAACGCATCACCCAGTTCGCCGATCTCTCTGCCTTCTGCGAAAAAATGCTGGTACACGAAACGGCCGTGGTGAAAATTGATAATGAAATCCCCCTCGACCGCGCCGCATTAGTTGGCTGTGCGGTAACCACTGGCGTTGGCGCAGCACTCAACACTGCTCAGGTAAAACCCGGTTCCACCGTTGCAGTATTCGGCGTCGGCGGCATTGGTATTTCTATTATTCAAGGTGCCCGCATCGCCGGGGCCAAACAGATCATCGCCATTGACGTAGTGCCCGGCAAGCTTGAAACCGCCCGTCACTTTGGTGCCACGCATACCATACTCGGCGGCCCAGACAGCATTGACGGCGATGCGGTAAAAGCCATCAAAAAACTCAGCAAGGGGGGTGTCGATTACGCCTTTGATGCGGTGGGTATGCCGCAACTCTCTCAGCAGTGTCTGTATGCCCTCGCCCCTCGTGGGCTAGCCGTGATCGTTGGCGCCATCCCCACCGGACAAAAGCTGGAACTAGACCCCGGACATTTTTATCTGGAGAAATCGATTATGGGCTGCTTTATGGGTTCCAACCGTTTCCATATCGATGCCCTGGATTACTTCGAATTCTACAAACAGGGACGACTGGATTTAGATGCGATGGTGACGGATCGCTTTCAGCTGGGTGCTATTAATGAAGCCTTCGCCCTGCTCGATGGTGGAGAAATTAATCGAGCGGTAATTACTTTTTAACTGGACAGAAACCTTATAAGGAATGGATAGGTTTTGCTCATGACCGTCGGAGGCATGGATGCCGACACCGAGCGTACAAGGAGGTATTTACAGCGAGTCATGGGTAAAGCCTATCCATTCCAACTAAGCACTTAATACAAACTATAAATCAACTCAAAGAATCAATAAGATCGCGGTAAGCCCATCCCCTTCTCTGCAATAAAATTCAGCACCATTTCATTATTCAAGGGTGCTGTTTTCAGTAAACGGGCAAAGGGATAAAGATCAAAAATGCCGTACTCTTTGGTAAAGCCATTGCCGCCAAAGCACTGCAGTGAAGCATCAATCGCATTCACCGCGGCTGTTGAGGCGGCATATTTCGCCATATTGGCCTCTTCACCGCAGGCCTGTTGACTATCAAATAAGCAGGCTGCTTTGCGGGTCATTAATGACGCCAGCTCAATCTCGGTTTTACCTTTGGCGAGAGGATGCTGTAGGGCTTGATAGGCCCCAATGGGGCCATTAAATACCACGCGCTCATTAGCGTATTCCACGGCTCTACCCAGGGCGTAGCGTCCCATGCCACAGCACATAGCCGCGAGAATCATCCGTTCGGGGTTAAGGGATTCAAAGAGGATATTAAAGCCCTTACCCAGCTCACCGAGAATATCTCCGGCGGCAACGCTGACATCATCAAAAAATAGTTGGTACTGCTTTTCGGGTAGTGGAATGCTGACATCAATCGGATGCATTTCAATACCCGGCGCTTTGGTGTCGACAATCGCAATCGTAAAGCCGTCGGTTTTACGCTCCACCTCGCCGAGCGGGGCATTGCGCGCCACCACCAGCATATAGTCGGCCCCCTCGGCGTCGGTAATAAAGGTTTTACGCCCATTGAGTTTATAGCCGCCACTGCCGTCTTCCGTGAGCATTGTTGAGGTGCGCATGGTGTTGGTGCCGGCGTCGGGCTCGGTAATGGCAAAACAAAAACGAATATCGCCGACACAGCCCGCCGGTAAATACTTTTTCTTTTGCTGCGCCGTACCGTGTTTACCAATCGGGCCCAGTGACATGGTGGCACCGACCACCAGGCTTTGTAGGGGAATACCCGCATTCGATAAACCCTCCTGCAGCAGTACCATTTCCAACATGCCCAGCCCTGCGCCGCCATCGGCCTCGGGCACCATAATGCCGACAAAGCCATCCTCGGCGACTCGCTTGTACATGGCCGTGGGAAAGGCGTGACGATCGGCACAATCGACCCAGTAGTCGCGACCAAACTCTTTGAGTAAATGGTCACCGTAGTGGTAAATCATTTCCTGTTCGTGGCTGAGGGAAAAATCCATGGGCATATCCTTGTTTATTATTTTTATACTGTCGATCCGTGTCGACTTAAATAGACACGTCAACGGGCTGAACTTCGTTTTATAGTAACGAATATTTCATCTGCCGGCACACCTTAAACTACAGGCAATAATCTCCTCTGGATTTACACCGCCGGAATTTCTACACTGGCTGAAATATTATTCATCTTTAAATCCACTTATTTCAGGGAACATTCCATGTCCGAACAACGAACCCGCGTAGAAGTGCAGGACCACGTGCTGATTATCACCATGACTCGCCCCGCAAAACGCAACGCCATTGATGGCGAGATGACACTGGCATTGGATGCCGCTCTCAATCGTCTCGAAGATGAGTCAGATTTGTGGGCCGCCATTATTACCGGTGGACCGGAGATGTTTTGCGCGGGCACCGATATGGCCGCCACCTCGGGTACCCCCACCGAACGCGGTGGTGTTTATGGCGTCGTGGGCCGCACCCGCAGCAAGCCTTTAATTGCAGCGGTTGAAGGCGTCGCCTTTGGCGGTGGCTTCGAAGTGGCGATGGCCTGCGACATGATCGTCGCCGCCACCAACGCCCGCTTCGGCCTGCCCGAAGTAAAGCGCGGTCTGGTCGCCACCAGTGGCGCGATCTTTCGTGCCAGCCGCGTGCTGCCACTCAACGTCGCCAAGCAAGTGATGCTCACCGGCACCGAGCTGTCACCGGCCGAGGGTTACCGTCACGGCATGGTTAATGAACTCTGCGAGCCCGGTAAGGCGCTAGATACAGCACTGGCACTGGCGGCAGAGATCACCGCTAACTCGCCAGTGTCAGTGCAGCAATCCCTGCAGGCCATCGATGCCCTCGCCTCCGCCGACGATACTCACGGCTGGGAGTTGACCGCCAAAGCGAAGCAGGTGATTAACGAATCGGCCGACGCCAAAGAAGGGGTGGCCGCCTTTTTTGAAAAGCGCCCACCCGTCTGGAAGGGATACTAAATACCCGAAAAAACCCGGTCGCGAACCAATGCTAAAATTTTGACCACAGAATTAGCGACCAGCGGGTAACCAGCCGCCTGTTTTGCTATGGGATTGACGAAAAGGACGGTCTATAATGCCCGCCCTCATCTGCCTGCTACGCACGCCACACGCTAGCGGGCAGGTAAAAGGGGATCGTTGTATAAGCCCCCACAAGTAATCCCCGTTGTTTAGTAAAGGCAAAACATGAGCTACCAATTTATCCGCTATCAGGTCATCGATTCACTGGCCCTGATCACCCTGAATCGTCCCGACAAACTCAATGCCGTGTCTCTCGGCATGCTCGATGAATTACATCTTGCCGTCGATGCCGCTCAAATTGACGAACAGGTGCGGGTGATTGGTATTACCGGGGCCGGTGACAAAGCCTTTGCCGCCGGTTCCGATCTGGCCGAAGTTAAAGAGAGAGACCTCAAAAAAGCCCTCGAGCCGATTGTTCAGGGTCTGGCGGAAAAGCTCGAACGCTGTAATAAGGTCAGCATTGCCGCCATTAATGGTATTTGTTTTGGTGGCGGACTCGAAGTTGCCCTGGGTTGTGATTTGCGCCTGGCAACGCCCAATGCCACCTTTGCCACACCCGAAGGCAAGCTCGGCATTATTCCCGGCGGTGGTGCCACTCAGCGCTTGCCCCGTTTAGTCGGCCGCGCCTGGGCATTAGAGATGCTGATTATGGGCGAGCCCATCGATGCCGACCGCGCCCTGCACATCGGCCTGGTGACACGCATGGTCGACAGCGACAACTTACTGCCCGAGTTATCACGCATGGCGGAACATATTTCCGCCTTCGCCCCCCTGGTGCCACAGTTTATGAAAGCGATGGTGAATTACGGTATGGAAGGCAGCAGTGCCGCCGGCCTGGCAATGGAGAAATTTGCCCAGAGCGCGCTCTGCAGTACCCCGGATAAAGAAGAGGGGCTCAGCGCCTTCCTCGAAAAGCGCACACCGGTGTGGCAGAAATAAAACCTTTGAACAGATGAAACCTTAAAGCCAGCGCTGAATTCCAGGTTTAGCGCTATATCGCCAGTCTAGGCCCACGACTGACGAGCCCATTGCTGCAGTTATCGCAAGCCCCGCAATGGCAACTCACTACTGGCCATCCCTTTCGCTAGCAGCAACTAACGTAAATGACGCCAGGCCAGCTCATAAAAATCGACAATATCTCCGGCCAGCTCCAGGGCTTCGTTCTCTTCGTCGTGCTCGAGTATAAGCTCGCTAAAGGCAATATTCTGCCAATAGCGGCTAGCACCGATGGCCTCAATTAAAGGTAGGCCAGCACCGGCGTACTCCCAGTCGAGGACAATTAATTGCCCATCGATAGTTTCAATAATATTCGCCGGGGTCAAATCGTGGTGACACAGCACGGGCTGCTTAATCGCCGCCTGAAAAGCCGATAAGCGCGATTCAATATTGCGATACAGGCGCTGGGCACTCATCGGGAAGGGCTTATTACTTTCCAGTAAACGCTGCCAGTAATTGCGCACGTGGGCACTGTAATCAAAGCGGGGAATACCGCTACTCACGGTATGTATTTGCGCGATTAATGCCAGTAAACTATCAATTTTAAGTGGGTCATCCAGGCTATCGGGCTGCCACTGCACACCCTCCACATACTCGGTGACCAGCACACCGTGCTGGGGTTCACAGTAAAAAATGGCGGGGGCAAAAGCCTTGCCATTAATCTCTTCGAGAATTTTTTGTTCGCGCTGTCGATCAATCCCCAGGCGTGCGGTATCGGGATTACTGATACGCATTACCACGCGTAAACCACCGGCTTTCAATAAATAATGCTGATTGGTTAAACCACCGGGCAGGCGGCGAATAATGGTCGGTGGGGAATCCAGCGCCAGACGCCATTGGGGCCAGGTATCGAAGGCAGTACGGGCAGCATGAGAAAGCGGCATTTATTATTTTTATCCTAAATTCCCTGGGTACAGGTGTCGTCCATAGGGTATAACGAAAGCGTGTTGCCAGTAGTGATTCACCTCCGTGTTATCAACTCTGTGCAGCCAGGCCCTCTGGCTCGTCCCCTGACATGCGCTTGCGCCAGGCGAAAAAGCCGAACACCACAATAATCACATAGGCGACAAATAAAAGCGACGTCAAATACAGGCCCCGGTCGATATAAAGAAAGATGGAAACACCGTCGATAACGATCCAGTAGAGCCAATTTTCAAGAATTTTTCGCGTCACCATCCAGGTTGTCAACACGCTGCCCCAGGTGGTAAAGGAGTCGAGATAAGGCAGGGCCGCAGTGGTATTGTTGGCCAGCAAACTACCAGAGACCAGGGTCAATACAGCAATTGCCAGCCAGGCCAGTAAATGCTTCTGCAGTGGCCAGCGGCTTATTTCAATCGCACTTTTTTGTGGCTGTGAATTCGCCGCAGACCCCTTGCGACCCCGCCACTGCCACCAACCATAAACGGCCATGGCCATGTAGTAGGCATTGAGGCCCGACTCCATCAACAGGCTAACGTCCCAAAATAAGCCGGTGTAAATTGCGGTGCTGGCCAGGGCGCAATACCAACACAGGCTATTTTCCCGCAGTGCCAGTAATAGATAGGCCGCGGACAGCAGCACTGCCAGCAATTCCCAGCCCGACGTGGCGAGCAGTTGCTGTTGTGCGGTGACGAGAAAGTCGAGCAATTAAAGCGCCTCGTAATCGAGAATAAACTTGGTGACGAAAATTGCCTTGCCATATTTTTCATGGCTCCAGGCCATGGCATCTTGCAGCACCGCCATCACCCTTTGCTGTTCACCCATAATCACCGTGCAGGTGGGAAAGGTTTCGACTTTCAAGTCGGCGTAGCTATTTAACTTTTCAATAAAGCCATCAATCGGCGGAATATAGCTTTCCGCCAGGGGGTACATACTGATTTCAGCACTGAGCAACATAAGCTGTACTACTCCATTTAAGATCAGTCACGGATTCAAGTAATAAGTGCAAAGGATACCCTTCACTCATGACTCGCTGTAAATACATCCTTGTACGCTCGATGTCGGCATCCATGCCTCCGACGGTCATGTGCGAAAGATATCCTTTTCTTCTTTAGTATTAGTACTCATCTAGAAACGGTAAGTAGCATTGGCCCCAAATACTCTTGGCTCGCCGTACTGTACATAATTTTCATCGACATAAAACTTACGCGGGTCGTTACCAAAATAGAAACCACGGGTAGCGTAATCTTCATCGGTGAGGTTGCGCGCCCAAAGTGTAATGTCCCAGTGCGAACCCTGGTAACCCAGACTGGCATTGAACAGCTCGTAGCTATCCGACTGCTGGTCGTGACTGTCGGAAAAGTAAAACGAGTCTTTACCTTCCGCTTCAAGTCGGGCGTAAAAACCATCGCCAAAATCATAGCGGCCACCCACATTAAACTGGTAGTTCGGCGCGTGAGCCTGCTCGCGACCGCTCTTGTCGACCAGAGTATCGTCAACGTTCACAATAAAATTATCGACTTCAGTATCGAGCCAGCCCAGGTTGGCGAACAACGTAAGCTGCTGCGTCAACTGCCACACGGTTTCGAGCTCCAGTCCCCAGTTCTCACCACTGGCGGCATTGTCAACGTAATCAACAAAGGTGGGGCCCTCGTTATACCAGCCTTTCAATTGCATATCATCGCGGTCCATAAAGAAGGCGGCGACGCGCACTTGCAGAGTATCGTCGAGATAGGAGCCCTTCAAACCGACTTCATAATTGAGCAAAGTTTCGGTATCAAACTCTAAACGCTGATTGAGAAAAGCAATGACCGATGGCGGAAAGCCGTTGCTCGCCGCTCGCCCGACGGCCTCACCATTAACGCCACCCGCTTTATAGCCCCTCGATACCAATCCATAAACCAGAGTGTTGTGATCGAGGCTGTATTCAAGGCTGATCTGTCCACCCCAAAGATCATCATCGGGCGAAGCCTTTACCGCACGACTGTCTTCATAGTCGGCTTCGAAACGCTCCCAGCGGCCACCGACCGTAAGGGTTAAGCGCTCACTCAAAGGCTTCGATAACTGACCATATAACGCCAGATTTTCAGTCTCGTAACGGCTATCAAATTCTGCCGGTGCATAAAGCACCCAGTCGAAGAATTCACGCCTTAGGTCTTCATCTTTCTGGTCATAATAAACACCGGCCACCCAATCGATGTTGCCCGCCAATTGACCCGCTTCCGTTGAGGTAAGGCGCAGCTCAACGCGGCTAGCTTCGCGATCGCGAATATAATTATCGGTAGAAGAATACGCCCAACCATCACAGGGTGTGCCCGTACAGATGTCGCTATAGCTCCAGTCTTCATCGTAGCCGTATTCCAGATTGGAGTCGGACCAGCTGAGCATTGTTTTAAGGCTGAAGGCGCTATGCCCTGTCCAGGTGCTGGTCAGGCCAAGAGCTGTGGTTTCCTGGCTGTCATGACCCGGTTCATCGGACAGTGTATGGCGGGTATTGTCGAGTGAAAAAGCATCGTAGCCATTGTCGATATCGACATACATGCCGGTGAGGTCAAAGCTCAGTGTATCGCTGGCCAGCCAGCGCAATTTACCCCGGGTGCTCAACTCGTCGATATTATTGGTGTCATCACGACCGAGATAATCGTTATCAATATAGCCGTCACTGCGCGTCTGCTGTACGGCCAGACGACCCAGTAAACCCTCGCTCAGCGGCCCGCTAACAACAGCCCCCATATTCCAGCTATCGTAATTGCCGTAGCCCGAACTCATGGCCGCTTCAAATTCGTCAGTCGGATCATTGGAGCGAATATTCACCATACCCGCCAATGCATTGGCACCAAAACGCGTGCCCTGGGGACCACGAAGAATTTCGACCTGTCGCATATCAAACAAGGTGGCCGCATTGCCCATGCCGCTGACATCAATGTCGTCGATCAACATGCCCACTGAGGGATTGACCGGATCGACAAACTGGCTGCGCTCACCAATACCGCGAATTTGTAAATAGCGCCCCCGCGAGGCACCGCTGGCAAAATTCACATTCGGTGCGGCATTGAGGACATCTTGCAGGTGCTCCGCCCCACGCTCGGCGATAAGCTGCTGGTCCAGCACACTCAGGCTGGCGGGTACGGTGAGAATGTCGAGATCACGAAAGGTCGCGGTGACGATCACCTCTTCCAGTGTATCGGCACGAAGCCCATTACCACTGACATCATCAGCGATGACAGAGAGGGAATTAAGGCTTATTAAACTGATGGAGGTCGCCAAGAGGCTGGTAAAACAGGTGTTTTTCAATGGAGTCACCGCAACAAATAAAATGGAGACCCGGGAGTGTTGAGACAATAGCTACGTAGAAGAGAGGCGTAAAAAGGCAAGATTATGACAACCCTATTCCTACGCCGGCACTACCCGGATCAGGTTCAAGGGTTCATCAACTCTTTCACATAATATTCACATAATGCGCCAGAATTGCTATCTCAGGCCGTAGCCACCCCTTAGGAGTTCGCAAGTGGACTTTGCGAGGCGTGTATTCTAAACCAGTTTTTCAATAGCGCAACGGCCAATTTTCGCGGCCAATCTAAGCTTATGGTGATTTGACCATTGGCAATGAAAAATGGTCGTCGGTATAATTGCGCTCGCTTGGCGCAGGCCATGGATTCTCGGATTGAAGAAAGGTACCTAAGGCGAGTGCTAACTGGCCCTGGCAACCGACACTGTTCACCACACTAGTTAACCTATAGAAGGCATCGTTCATGAGTTACAACAGTATTCCCGCTGGCAAAGATCTACCCAACGATATCAACGTCGTCATTGAAATCCCCGCTAACCACGCGCCGATCAAATACGAAGTTGAGAAAGACTGTGACGCACTGTTCGTCGATCGTTTTGTTGCCACGCCCATGTTCTACCCCGCCAACTACGGTTACATCCCCCAGACACTGTCTGAAGATGGCGATGCCCTCGACGTACTGGTTGTTACCCCCTACCCCGTGGTACCCGGTGCTGTGATTCGCAGCCGCGCCGTTGGCGTGCTCAACATGACCGACGAGTCGGGTGTTGATGCCAAGCTGATCGCCGTACCCCACAGCAAGCTGACCACTATTTATAACGACATTGAAGAAGCAACCGACCTGCCCGAATTGCTGCTCAAGCAAATCGAGCACTACTTTGAGAATTACAAAGATCTCGAAGCGGGCAAGTGGGTAAAAATTAGCGGTTGGGGCACTAAGGCCGATGCACACGCTGAAATCCTGTCTTCACGCGAGCGCTATCTGAAAGACGAAGCTTAATCTTGTAAAGGTTAACGCTTCATGGCTCTTGTATAGACCAATATAAAAAAACCCGGTGATTGCCGGGTTTTTTTATATCTGCGAATTGAACTCAATTTTGCGGCTGTAAACTCAGCGCCAAAATGCGGCTGATATGTGACAGCGGGTAGCCACTGTCCTGTTGAAAGCGATTAAATATCGCCTGCACTTTGAGCAAATCCCGCTTTGAATTGGGGCTTAAAGTATCTATCAATTGATGGTTCAAGAGCACAGCGCTGACATCTTTGCTGAGCATAAAGGTATCTTTACCCATCAGCCTTAAAAAGCCCGGCCCGGTGTTGCCGCCCAAACGGCTGCCGCGCTTCTTCAGCTCAAACCACAACTCAACGATGGACTCTTCGGGCCAATCGGCGATATAAGCGGCAAAGCTGCCGTGGCTCTGTTGAATATCGCAAATGTACAGAGCGTTATCCCGCACCGAGTTAATCTTGGTGCGATGGCGCACAATGCGCGTGTCCTGCATTAGCTCATCAATGCGCTCACTGGAATAGTTCGCCAGTGCCAGTGGTACAAAGCCGCCAAAAACCGTTTCAAAGTCAGGCCATTTTTTGGCGATGACCTTCCACGAAAAGCCCGCTCGAAACACACAGCGCGCCATTGTCGACAAATAGCGATCATCGCCCGTGGCTCGCAAAGCATCGGCGCTATTAAGCTCGGGCAGTAGAGTCGTCACCTGCTCTTCACCCCAGTTGCGCCGGGCGGCGTCATAAAGTGTTTGGAATGAAACCATGAGTTGTTTCTTCTCTCGTTTGATTACCTGAAAGGGTCAATATAACCGTGTTTAAATAGCAAATACATGGCCGGGCCTTCGTTGAGGTAAAAGCCGGTTGCAATCGACGCCACTGGCACTAAAATCCCCAGTCCAAACACAGGCCGAGCAAGCATGAATATTCGCGAAACACTGATCCAAAAAGTCAGGCTGGCAATGACAGCCGCC
>MAAC01006591.1_pt1 | contig 22145 bp, 16 predicted proteins | sample 1115981 | NCBI WGS metagenome assembly MAAC01 (sample SAMN04961126, study PRJNA320927) | seawater metagenome | isolation source: sample BD02T64 sea water enriched with oil for 64 days | place: USA:Gulf of Mexico | collected 2013-07-27
CCGGGCAGGCCGGAGCAAGATGACCACTCCCGTGTGCCCATGGCATTGCACTGGCCGGTAATCGACAGGCTAGTGGCGCCGGGCTTGCCGATATTGCCGGTTACCAGATTGATATTGTTAATGCCGACACAGCCATCGGAGCCGTGCATGCTCTGGTTGATGCCCATGGTCCAGATGCTCATGCCGCGATCGGCCTTGGCGTAAATGCGGGCGACGTTGCGAATGGTATCGGCGTCGATGCCGCAAATTTTGGAGGCACTGTCGGGGTCAAAGTTGGCGACTTCGCGCTCGAGTTGCTCAAGCCCGGTGGTGTTGGATTCGATATAGGCGCGATCTTCCAGGCCTTCGTCGAGAATCACGTGAATCAGTGCATTCTGCAGCACCACGTCGGTACCGGGAGTGACGGCGAGGTGAATGTCGGCATTTTGCGCCAGCATGGTGACGCGGGGGTCGATGACAATGAGGGGGAAATGACGCTTTTCCTGGGCCTCTTTCATGCGCCAGTAAATAATCGGGTGCTGCTCGGGCAGGTTCGAACCCCAGGCCATCAACACATCGGTGTGGTCAAAATCCTCGTAACTACCGGGGGGGCCGTCGGAACCGAAGGAGCGCTTATAGCCCGATACCGCCGAGGCCATACACAGGGTGGTATTGCCATCGTAGTTATTGGTGCCGATCACGCCGCGGGTCAGCTTGCCCAGGGTGTAAAACTCTTCGGTCAGTAACTGCCCGGTGGAGACCACGGCAAAGGCATCGCGGCCGTGTTTCTGTTGAATGTCGCGGATCTTATCCGCCATCGTATCGAGGGCATTATCCCAGCTGGTGACCTGATAGCTCTCGCCAATTTGCTCGCGAATAATCGGTTTGTCACCGCGGCCGGCGGAATCAAACAGCTCGTGTTCGAAGATGCCCTTGACGCAGAGTTTGCCGCGATTGACATCGGCGCTACCGACACCGCGGGAGCCAACGATTTTGCCCTCGGCATTCTTGCCAATTTCCATGGCGCAGCCCACCGAACAATAGCCACAGGTGGCATAGGTCCACTCGGTGATCTTCTTGTCGACCATGGCGATGGGGTTTTTTGTATTGCGACCAAAGAGCATGGCATTGACCTATAAATCCGAGCAGTGCCACTACGGTGTGTTGGAATAAAACGTAAAAACGTGCCGGGTCCTTGAGAGTGTAGACCCTCAAACGACCCCGGTCATCGTCGCGCCGAATATCGCTGGATTAGCTCAACAGCGTGTTCTTGCTAACCAGTACCACGTTACCGCCGACCCGCAGGGCCGTGGCTTTATCGGCGTGATTGTCCATTTCGATAGACAGCACACTGCGACGGGTTTCAACGGTGCCGCGATCAATCACAAAGGTGTAAGTGCCTTCGCGAATGGCGTCATGGCAACCGAGGTAGCCGGCAAAACAGGGCATGGCCGAGCCAATGGGGGGGTCTTCGTGAACACCAATACTGGGGCCTAACAGGCGCGCATGAAAGTCCGTGTTGTCGTTGTCCGTTTGATTACTGAACACCAGTATTTCCTGGGCGGCCATGGCCGGGGCGCTGGACTGGCTCCAGGCTTTCATATCAAAGCGCGCTTTACGCACGGCAGCCTGAGAGGCCAGTGGCAAAATTAAGTAGGGCAGGCTGATCGACACCAGACGGGTCTGAAAGGTGTGGGTGTCGATATCACTTTCGTCGATGGACAATAGCGCGGCGAGTTCGCTGGCGCGAGGTGTGTAGCGGTCGATCACCGGGTCGCTGCTGAGGCTGAACTGGACAAACAAAGGCTCGCCTTCGCGCTGTTCAATGTTAACGCTGAGGTCGCCGGCCTTCTGCTGGAAGCAAACACTGGCTTTGCCGTCGGTGAGGGTAATCAGACCATCCTCAACCAACGCTTTGGCGGTGGCGAGTACCGGGTGACCGGCAAAGCTAATTTCTTTCAGCGGCGTGAATATACGCAGCTTAAAGTGATTGTCCTGCTCAACGGGGCTGACAAAAACTGTTTCAGAGAGATTGAGCTCCCGAGCAATCAGCGACATTTGCTCATCGCTGATACCCGTCGCGGCGGGGAAGACGGCAATCTGTGCGCCCTGAAAAACGCTTTCGGTAAAAACATCGGCCGTGTAATAAGTAAAGCTCATAGCAGTATCCTTGGCTTAAGCGGCAATCAGTACGTTGCCATCGGCAATTTTGACGGAAAAGGTGGCGATGGAGACGTTCTCGTCTTCAAAACACTGTCCGGTGCTCAGGTCAAAGTGCTCTTTTAATACCGGCGATGCAACGGCGAGTTGTTCACCGATGCTGCAGAGTATGCCACGAGCCAGCACATTGGCTTCACTAAAGGGGTCGAAATTGCTGATCGCATACACGGCATCGTCACTGGTGCGAAACAGGGCGATCTGCGTTTCTTCGGGGCTGTCGGCGTGTAGTAGTGCGGCAACACCGGCATCACAAGGCAGGTCTTGCAGGGCACAAATGCTGGTCCAGTTTTGCTCGGTGGTCACGGTGTCTTCCTGTGCTTGCTTGGTGAGGTCGTTCATGAGTTGACTAGCTCCCGCTCTTCCTTGCGAGCGGGGCGAATTTGCTCGCGCTCTTCGACAAAGATGACATTGCTATCGCCCTTGTCGCTGTTGATGAAGGGGCGGAACATCAATAGCTTTTCTTCATCTTCGATGGTGGTCTTCCACTCGCATTGGTAAGTGTCCACCACTTTGACCATTTCGGCCTCGAGTTTTTCACAAATGCCCAGGGAGTCGTCGATGATGACTTCGCGCAAGTAATCGATGCCGCCCTCCATATTGTCCATCCAGGTGGAGGTGCGCTGCAGGCGATCAGCAGTCTGCACGTAGAACATCATAAAGCGGTCGGTGTATTTGATCAGGGTTTCTTTGTCCAGATCGGTGGCGAATAGATCAGCGTGGCGGGGACGCATGCCACCGTTGCCGCAGACATACATATTCCAGCCAGTTTCGGTGGCGATAATGCCGACATCCTTACTCTGGGCCTCGGCACATTCGCGAGTACAGCCGGAAACGGCTGACTTGATTTTGTGTGGTGAACGCAGGCCCTTGTAGCGGTGTTCAATTTCCAGTGCCAGGGCGACGCTGTCATTCTGACCGTAGCGACACCAGGTGCTACCGACACAGGACTTCACCGTGCGCAGTGACTTGCCGTAGGCGTGGCCGGTTTCAAAGCCGGCATCAATCAATTCTTTCCAGATGGCCGGGAGCTGCTCGAGGCGGGCGCCGAATAAATCGATGCGCTGGCCGCCGGTGACCTTGGTGTAGAGATTGTATTTTTTGCCGACTTCGCCGAGCACAATCAGTTTTTCGGGGGTGATTTCACCACCGGCAATACGTGGCACCACGGAATAGGTACCGTCTTTTTGCATATTGCCCAGGTAGCGGTCGTTGGTGTCCTGCAGGGCGAGGTGCTCGGGTTCGAGCACATAGTCATTCCAGCAGGAGGCGAGGATGGAGCCGACGGTGGGCTTGCAAATTTCGCAGCCGTAGCCGCTGCCGTGCTGGGCCAATAAGTCCTGAAAGCTTTTGATCTCGCCGACGCGCACCAGATGGTAGAGCTCCTGGCGAGTGTGGGGGAAGTGTTCGCAGAGATCGGTGTTGACCTCGACGCCCATTTTTTCCAGCTCGCTGTTCATCACCTGGCCGACCAGGGTTTTACAACCGCCACAACTGGTGCCCGCATCGGTGGCCAACATCAGATCGCCCAGCGCCGTGGCACCATCGGAAACCGCCTGGCAGAGTTGACCCTTGGTGACGTCGTTACAGGAACAGATTTGCGCGCCGTCGGGCAGCATGTCGACACCCATACCGGTGGCACCGTTGCCATCGCGCTGGGGCAAGATCAAGGCGTCGGGGAATTCGGGCAGGGGAATGTCGTTGAGCGTCATTTGCAGCAGGGTGCCGTAGTCGGCGGCATCGCCCACCAGTACCGCGCCGAGTAGGCGGGTGCTGTCTTCACTGACGACAATCTTTTTGTAGATATCTTCGGTGCCATTGACGTAGGTGTATTCCCTGGAGCCGGGGGTGTTGGCGTGGGCGTCGCCAATGCTGGCCACATCGATGCCCATCAGCTTCAACTTGGTGCTCATGTCGGCACCGGGGAAGGCATTGTCTTCGGCGTTGATGTGGTCGCTGGCCACCTGGGCCATTTTATAGCCGGGGGCCACCAGACCGTAGATACGGCCGTTCCACAGAGCACACTCGCCGATGGCGTAAATGTCGGGGTCGGAGGTTTGGCACTGGTCGTTGACGACGATGCCGCCACGCTCTCCGAGTTCGAGTTCACTGTCGCGCGCCAGGGCATCCTGGGGGCGAATACCCGCTGAAAATACCAGCATGTCGGTGTCGATTTCCGAACCGTCGGCAAAGCTCATTTTGTGGAAGCACTCATCACCCTCACCGATGTTCTGGGTGTTCATACCGAGGTGGACCTTGACGCCCAGCTCTTCAATCTTCTGGCGCAGCATGGCGCCACCGCCATCGTCGACCTGCACGGCCATCAGTCGTGGTGCAAATTCGATAACGTGGGTTTCAAGACCCAGGTCAACCAGGGCTTTCGCTGCTTCAAGGCCGAGTAAGCCACCGCCAATCACGGCGCCGACTTTAGAATTTTTAGCCGCGGCCTGCATGGCTTCAAGGTCGTCAATGGTGCGATAGACAAAGCAGTTGTCTCTATCGTGGCCGGGGATCGGGGGCACAAAGGGGAAGGAGCCGGTGGCCAGCACCAATTTGTCGTAGCTCAGTACTTCACCTTTTTCGGAGGTGACCGTTTTGGCGCTGCGATCAATGCTTACCGCCTTGTCGCCGAGGAGTACGCGAATACCGTGTTGCTCGTAATAGCCCGGCTCAACCAGCGACAGGTCGTCGGCACTGCGGCCTGCAAAAAACTCGGTGAGATGGACGCGGTCATAGGCGATGCGGCTCTCTTCACAGAAGGTCGTTACCTCAAAGGCCGAGAACTGCGGGCTATTGACCATGGCTTCCAGAAACTTGTGGCCGACCATGCCGTTGCCGATAACGAGGATGCGCTGTTTAGTACTCATGAAATCTAATGCTCCGAAATTTGGCGGGTAAATAATTGAGCCGCGGCGTATCTAAAATGTCTACAAGAGGTGTTAAGCATGAATTATGCCAGATTGTTGAGACCGTTGTGGGGCGGGGTAATGATGGGATTTGTGTCCGGCAAGGGTGCAGATCGCCTCAACTGCGCTCAGATAGCGCGAAAAGGGGGAGTGATCTGCGGTGGTTTTTGGTGCAGGCGCCTTAAAAAAGGGCGTCGGACTTTGTTGTTTACTACAGCTTGATCGGGTGTTGATGGGCTTGGGGGTTTGCACTACAGCGTGGAGCCTCCGTTGATGGTTTAACGAGGTCTTGCATTGGCGCGGCATCTCTGTGGCGCAGAGTCCGGGTGGCCGAAGATGCATTGTACAGAACTCTTACCGGGGGTCTGTGCGCTGTTTGGGGTTTTTATAGCGTCCTTCTTTGCTCTATCGGCATGGCCTTGTTAGGCGGGGTATTGCTGGGCTCTCCATTGAAAGGATGATGTCAACGCGTCTGCTAGTCGGGCACAATGGCTCAACGAGCGGCTGCGGGCGATTCTCTGTCGACGGGAGTCCTTGTGGGTCATCTTAATGAAACCGGATAGGTTGGTAATTGGCAATGAGTGAGTTGGAACACCTGCTAGAAAGCAATAAACGTTGGGCCAAGGAGCTCGCGAGTGAGAAGCCTGGTTTTTTTACCGACTTGTCACAGCAGCAGGCGCCGGAGTATTTGTGGATAGGCTGTTCCGATAGCCGGGTGCCCGCCAATCAAATTACCGGCCTGGCCCCGGGTGAGGTCTTTGTGCACCGCAATATCGCCAATGTGGTGGTGCATTCCGACCTGAATTGTCTGTCGGTGGTGCAATATGCCGTTGAGGTCTTGAAAGTGAAGCACATCATTGTTTGCGGCCACTATGGCTGTGGCGGCGTCAAGGCCGCCATGGGCAAGAAGAAGCACGGCCTGATCGATAACTGGCTGCTGCATATTCGTGACATCTACCGCTTCTATCGCAAGGAAATTGACAGTTGCAGTAGTGAAGAGGCTCGCTTCGAGCGCCTCTGTGAAAAGAATGTGGTTGAGCAGGCATACAATGTTTGCGGCAGCACGGTGGTGCAAAACGCCTGGGCGAAGGGTAGTGAGCTGTCTGTGCACGGCTGGATTTATGCCATTAAAGACGGGTTAATTCACGACCTGGATGTCAGTATGGCGGGGCTTGAGGATTTTGAGGCGCTTGCTCGGTAGGTGCAATGAGCGGGTAGCCGGGCCAGGAAAAAGCCTAACTTTTCACCCGAAATCTCGTGGCTCGCGTGCTTGCCGTGAGGACAGTTTGCAATGTCCAACAGCCCCTGCGGGGCCTTCTCTCGGCGTGTTGTAGTGGCAATAATAGTAAGTCGTACATCGCTTATAGGGACTTGTGTTAGGATGCCAAAAAAATCTAAAGCCTACGCCATACAAGGAGTTCAGAGTGTTAGCAATGTCGACCCCCCCCGGTTTTGGTTTACGGCTTAATTCCCCCAGCTTTCGTTGTTTCCTGCTTCTTCCTATCTTCCTGGTATTACTTTCCGGCTGTTTCGAGCGTAAGCGCCCCGTGCGCCCGATGCCGGAACTTCCCGTGGTCGCGGTTATTCAGCGTGATCAGGCGATTAGCCTGGAGATGGTCGGTGAAACCCGGGGTTCTTCCGATGTGCCGATTCGTGCACGGGTTGATGGCTTTCTCGAAAGTATGAATTTTCTCGAGGGACGCAATGTTGAAAAGGGCGATTTGCTCTATACCATTGACGACAGCCCCTTTCAGACGCAAAAGGCCCAGGCTCAGGGTGTGCTAGCCGAGTCGCAAACTCAGCTTGTTAAGACACGAGCTGACCTGGCGCGAATGCGTCCGCTGGCCGCCATCAATGCCATTAGTCAGATGGATCTCGATGCGGCGATTGCCGCCTATGAGTCGGCTCAGGGCTCGGTGCAGGCGGCGAGTGCCCAGGTAAAACAGGCGGATATCTCTTTGGGTTATTGCCGTATCTATTCGCCGATTAGTGGTCGTATCGGTATTTCCAGTGTTGAGGTTGGCGAATATGTTGGCGGCTCGGGGAGTGGGGAATTAAACCTGGTTTCCCAGGTTGACCCGATCCGCGTGCGTTTTGCTATTGATGAAAAAAGTTACCTCAAAGTGGCGCGCAAGCTATTGGCCAGGCGCAAAAAATCTGGCGATGAAGATCGGCCACGGGCGAAATTTCAACTGATCCTCGCCGATGGCACCCTGCATAATTATGAGGGGCAGATCGTGACCACCAATGCCACGGTTGACTCGACCACGGGTACCTTTACCCTGGAAGCGGATTTCCCCAATCCCGATCATCTGGTGCTCGCCGGGCAGTTTGCGCGGGTGCGTGCCGATGTCGATGTGGTCAAAAATGCCCTGCTGGTACCCCAGCGCAGCATCACCGAACTGCAGGGTGATTTTTCCGTGTTTGTGGTCAGTGCCGAGGGTCTGGTTGAGCACCGCCAGATTGAGGTTGGGCCGAAAATAAATCGCTTACAAATCATCACCAGCGGTATAAAACCCGGTGAAAAGGTGCTGCTAGAGGGTGTGCAAAAAGTGAAAAATGGTTTGACTATCAAACCCTTATTAAAGGACTTTAATGAAAGTCCCGGCACATCCTCCGCCCAGCACAAAGAAGTTTAAGTCATGGCTGAATTCTTTGTACGCCGCCCCATTGTGGCGATGGTTATGGCCATCGTTATTGTTCTTTTAGGCCTGATTTCCCTGGGTAGCCTACCCGTCGCCCAGTACCCCGAAATCACCCCGCCGATGGTCAATGTCTCCGCGACTTACCAGGGCGCCAACTCGATTGATGTCGAGCAATCTGTCGCCACGCCGATTGAGCAGAAGGTTAATGGTGTCGAGAACATGCTCTATATGGAATCGACCAATGCCAGCAATGGTCAGATGTCCCTGGGGGTTTCCTTTGAGGTCGGCACGGATCTCGATATGGCCAATGTACTGGTGCAAAACCGGGTGTCGGAAGCCATGTCCATGTTGCCTGAAGAGGTGACGCGACAGGGCGTTACGGTCAAAAAGAAGCTTTCATTTCCCTTGTTGCTGATTTCCCTGGTCTCACCCCAGGGCACCTACGACGACACTTTCTTAATGAATTACGCGACCATCAATATTATTGATGAGTTGGCGCGCATTCGTGGTGTCGGTTTGGCTGAAGTCATGGGTAGCAGCCAAACCGAATATTCGATGCGGGTGTGGATCAAACCCGACCAGCTGTCGAAGCTCGCGCTAACCGTGCCGGATATTACCGGGGCCATCAAACAGCAGAATGTGCTGGTGCCCGCCGGGCAGATTGGGGGGCCGCCTGCGCCCGCTGGTACCGAGCACACCTATACGGTGCAAACCGGTAGCCGCTTTGCGACCGCTGAGGAATTTGGCAATGTGATTGTGCGCGCCAATAGCGATGGCTCCCATGTGCTGCTAAAAGACGTTGCCCGCATCGAGCTTGGCACCCAGGGTTACCAGATCAAAACACGGCTCGATGGCTCGGCCTCCGGCCTGCTGCAGGTTTTTCAGCTGCCCGACGCCAATGGCCTCGATGTGGCGACACAGGTGAAGGCGACTCTGGAGAGGATCAGCCAGGACTTTCCCGACGATGTGGAATATGTGATTTCTCTCGATACCACCAAGCCGATCACTGCGGGCATCGACGAGATTGTGGTGACCCTGTTTCAGGCCTTAGTGCTGGTGATACTGGTGGTGTATATTTTCCTGCAAAGCAGCCGCGCCACCCTGATTCCCGCTCTGGCTGTGCCCGTCTCGCTGATTGGCGCCTTTGCGGTATTCCCCCTGCTGGGTTTTACCGTCAATACCCTGTCACTGCTCGGTCTGGTCCTGGCCATTGGTCTGGTGGTCGATGATGCCATTGTGGTGGTTGAAGCCGTCACCGCAAAAATGGAGGAGGGCATGCCCCCTCGTGAGGCGACCATCGCTGCCATGCGTGAGGTGTCTGGCCCCATTATCGGGACCTCTCTGGCGCTGATTGCGGTCTTTGTCCCGGTGGCGACCATGGCGGGTATCACCGGTGAACTCTATAAACAGTTCGCGATCACCATCGCCGTGGCCGTGGCCATTTCCTCTTTCAATGCACTGACCCTGAGCCCGGCACTGTGCGCCATGATGTTACGGCCGCCGGGCACAGAAAAAAGTCGTCTGCAGGGTTTTTTCGATATTTTCAATCGTTGGTTTGATAAAGCCACCCACTACTTTATGAAGCTGGTGCGCTTTTTTGCCGAAAAACTTTACCGCGCCGCCATCCTCGTCCTGTTGTTAACGGTGGGCATGGTGTTGTTGTTTCAGTCCCTGCCCGCCGGCTTTGTCCCCGAGGAAGATCAGGGCTACGTGATGGCCAGTATTATGCTGCCCGACGCGGCCTCTTTGCAGCGCACCGAAGAAACCATGCGGGTGGTTGAAAAACTCGTCGGCGAGATCGATGCGGTTGAAAATGCCACCATTGTGTCCGGTTACAGCATGTTGACGGGCACGGTACAACCCAATGCCGGTTTTGTCTTTATTCAGCTTAAGGACTGGGACGAGCGCTCTCATATTAAAGATCACGCCAAATATATTGCCATGCGTCTCAACTGGGCTTTCTTGCTGCATGTGGATAGCGCCCGGGCCTTTTCCTTCGGCCCACCGGCGATTCCCGGCCTCGGCACCGGCTCGGGTTTTACCATGTTGCTGCAGGATCGCGGTGGCAATCCTCCGGCCTATCTGGCGGAACAAAGCGCAGCCTTCATCAAGGCGGCGAATGCGCACCCGGCGATTGGCAGTGCGCGCTCGTTTTACCGTGTCAACGTACCCCAGCTGATGCTCGATATCAGTGATAGCAAGGCGCTTAAACTCGGCGTGCCCTTGCAGGATTTACAGACTTCGGTGGGCGCCTTTCTCGGCGGTGCCTATGTCAACGACTTCAATCGCTTTGGTCGCATGTATAAGGTTTTTGTCCAGGCCGAACCCGAATATCGCGCCGACCCCAATGGCCTGCGGTTTTTCTATGTGCGCAACAAAGACGGTGGCATGGTGCCGCTGTCGACCTTGATCGATGTCACACAGACCAGCGGTACTGAGTTTACCAATCGCTTCAATCTCTATCGCTCGGCCAAAGTCACCGGTCAGGCGGCACAGGGCTACAGTTCCGCCGAGGCCATGGCGGCACTGAAAGAAGTGGCTGCCCAGGTGTTGCCGGATGATATGAGCTATAGCTGGAGCGATATGTCCTATCAGCAAGATGCTGCATCGGGAACGGGCAGTGCCGTGTTCTTGATGGCGCTGGTATTTGTGTTTCTGATTCTTGCGGCACTCTATGAAAGCTGGTCGCTGCCACTGTCGGTCTTGGCCGGCACGCCAATCGCCATCTTTGGTGCCATGGGCGGCCTGGCTTTGGCGCGCCTCATCAGCGATAGCTATGAAAATAATGTCTACGCGCAAATTGGTCTGGTGATGCTGATCGGTATGGCCGCCAAGAATGCGATTCTTATCGTCGAGTTTGCCAAGCTTGAAATGGAGAAGGGCAAGTCCGCCTTCGACGCGGCAATGGAGGCGGCTCACAAGCGCTTCAGGCCCATTCTGATGACGGCCTTCTCGTTTATTTTGGGCGTCTTACCCCTGCTGGTTGCCAGTGGTGCCGGTGCCGAGGCGCGCAAAGTCATGGGCATGACGGTCTTTAGCGGCATGTTGGTGGCGACTCTGGTGGGTGTCATCGTGGTGCCGGCAATGTATATCGCGGTGGAGCGCTATCTGGTGGGCGATAAAGACAAGTCGAGCGCTGTACCCGACGTTGGCGCTGATACCCATGCCACCGGCAAGGGAGAGCTTTAAATGACTCGCATGACTACCGCCTTGCGGCTTGCCGGACTGAGCGCCATCACACTGCTTACAAGTTGTGCGCTGACCCCCGACTATGAGCGTCCCGCGCTGGATGTGCCCAATGCCTATTTTGTTGACCAGGAGCAGCCCGCGCTCAGTGAGTCGGGTGAGAGCATTGCCAACCTCGCCTGGTGGCAGGTCTTTGAGGACGCGCAATTACAAAGTTTGATTCGCACTGCCCTGGCGGAAAATAAAGATATGGCAGTGGCCTTCAACCGTGTCGTCCAGGCCCGCGCCCAACTAACCAGCACCCGCGCCAACCAGCTGCCCTTTTTCGATATTACCGGTGGCGCACAGCGCGGCCGGCAAAGTGAATTCCTGGTGCCCGGTGGTGCCATCGAGGAAAGCTTTTCCGTCATGGGTAATCTTTCCTTTGAGCTCGATCTGTGGCGCAAACTGAGTCGCTCCACCGAAAGTGCCCGCGCCTCTTTACTCGCGACCGAGGCCAGCCAACGCTATATCGCCCTGAATATCGTCGCCAATGTCGCCAGTGCCTATCTGTTGCTACTCGATTTGGATGAGCGACTGATTATTGCCCAGCGCACGGTGAGCAGTCGCCAGAGTAGTCTGGCGATTATTCAGTCGCGCTTTGATCAGGGTGTGATTGGCGAACTCGATGTCAATCAGGCTCAGGTTGAACTGGCCGTTGCTGAAGTGGCGATTGCGACTTTTCAACGTCAAATCGCCCAGACTGAACACTCGCTATCGCTTTTACTGGGGCGCAACCCCGGGCGGATTAATCGTGGCCTGTCACTTAGTGAGCAGCAACTGCTCCCCGAGATTCCCACCGGTCTGCCCTCTGAACTCTTACTGCGCCGCCCCGATGTGGTCGCTGCGGAGCAAAGCCTGCATGCCGAGACGGCCTTGATTGGCGTTGCCGAAGCCTTGCGTTATCCCTCGCTGTCATTGACCGGGAGTTACGGTGCCGTCAGTGATGAACTGAATGATCTCAATGATGGTGGCGCCGAAAACTGGGCCGTGGGCGGCAGCCTCTTTGCGCCGATTTTTAACTGGGGGCAATTAAAGGCCCAAAGCGAGGCGCAGCGAGCGAGTGCCGAGCAGGCACTGCACAATTATGAGGCGACCCTGCAACAGGCCTTTCGTGAGGTTGCCGATGCCCTGGTGGCGATTCGTACCTATCGACAGGAATACCAGGCCTACCACCGCCAGGCCATGGCGGCGCGCAATGCCGAGCGCCTGTCGCTGGCTCGCTACGATGCCGGTGTCGCCGATTATCTCGAGGTGCAGGATGCCAGTCGCAACCTGTTTTCCGCCGAGTTAAATGAAAGCGAGTCCTACCAGCGGGTGATGAGTGCGCTGGTGGAGTTGTATCAGGCACTGGGTGGTGGCTGGATTCCCGAGCAGACGGCGGTGTCGGCGAAGGCGCCATAGGTCTCAGCTTTTAGCCCTCAGTGGTGGTAGTGCGAGTTGGCGACTATTCCTGCCCCGTTGTCACTCTACGCCAATGGTTTGCAGGGCTCGCGTCGTGGCGGCAATGGTAAGCGCAACAATAATACCGGTGAACATGATGCCGAGCATGCCGATGAGCAGGGACAGTAAGCGTGAGCTTTTTGCCATGGGGCGAATATCACCGTAGCCAATGGTCAGGGCGGTAATAAAAGACCAGTACAGTGCGGTGAAACTATCCCAGCGTTCAATGCGGCCCACCCATTGCCCGAGCCCGGTGATGAGCAGTAAGAGAAAAGCGAGCAGTGGCAGGGTTAAAGAAATACCGTAAAAAAACCGGTGTAACACTAAGAAAGTAAATTCCATTTTCCCTACCAATCAATGTCCATCGCTTTAGCCAGCGATAATAGAGCATTCAGTACCTGGGGTCAGCCCACTTTAAATCTTTTGAAAATAGGCTCAGGGCTTTATGGGGGATTTTATTCTTGAAAAATGCGGCTTGTTGCAGGGCTGTAACAAGCCGCCGTCTCAAGTTGAATGCCTTTTTTTAAAAGGCGGCGGTGAGCATTAACCAGGCCTTGTCGGTATTGCTGGCGTAGTCGTCGGCATCGTAGGCCGCATATTTAAACAGTACTTTGTAGTTTTTACTGAAGCTATAGGCGGCGATAAAATCAATTTCGCTGCCGTATTCCATACCGCCACTTTCAGCTTCAAAATCGTGATAGACAGCCATCAGTTTCACACCGCCTATTTTGGTAGCCACTTTTAAATAGCTGTCTTTAATACCGTCGGCGGGGGTGACGAGGAATTTATCGGCGAAACCCTGGAATTTATGCAGGGTTGCCAATGGTGTTTTGAAGCTGACATTGTTGTCGCTTTCCAGTACTTCGTGACCGAGGGCGATGGTGACAGGTTTTAATTTGGCAGTGAGTTCTCCAAAGTAGTAGCCGACGTCATAACTTAAGGGGCTATTTTTATAGTCGCTTTGTTCGGCGTAGGATAAGTTGAGCCCCAGGCTGATGTCGTCGTTGATGGTAAAGCCGCCTTTATATTCAAGACCGTAGGTGCTACTGGAAAGCGCAGGGCTTTCATTCATATCGAGTAAATAGGCAAAGCCCGATAGCGTGTGTTGTGTATTAAATTTATAAGAAGCGATGGCAACGTGGTTATCACCGGTGAAGTTATTGTCATCGCCATTGGGGCCAAAGATACGATTTACTCGCCAAATATAGCTGTAGTCGACACTTAGCTTGTCGATGGGTGAAAATTGCAATCGTGCCGCATCAAAGGTCTGTTCGTTTTGGCGCCAGGCGACAGCGCCAATAAAACGCTGTCCGCTGTGGTTAATACGTTGGCGGCCAAGGGTGGTTTTGTTGTTGTCATCAAAGGCGTAGCTGAAAAAGAGCTGATTGATTTCCGTGTAGTCGGGATCGGCAACGACAGGGTAGTCGGTCTTGCCATTTTCGGTATTGTTAAAACGATCGCTGCCGATATAGCTAAGATTATCGGCTTCAACCAGGCCCATAAAGCCGCCGACCGTGCCGGACTTCAGGGTGATTCTCGACCTCAAGGTCGAAGCGTTGGCGTCTTCGGGCTTGCCGTCCTGGTCGACGTATTCGTAGCGGTAGCGCAAGTTTAGATCAATATCGCCGCCCTGTATGGCTTCGCCAATGCCCGATGACAGGGCTTCGGCATGGACAAACTCGGTAGTGGATAGACTGAATAGCGCGAGGCTGAGAGTCAGGGGGGTGGCTAAGTTTAAGTGCTTCAGCATAAGCGTTTTCCTCAAATTGGCGAACCGTAATGTGATGACATTTTTTTCTAGCAAATATCACAATACAATTTGTGTGCCAAAGATAAGACCTTGTTTAAGGGCTAAAGCGCGGTCTTTGTGACACCGAAACACTATTTATTGAAAGAAATGTACTGTCTTAGCGCAGTCTGTTCTCTTATGAAGCGTGTTGACACTCGGTCTTATGTGGTCTTTTTTAATACACAGCGAAGCGTTTCTGTGCTCAGACAATGTGTTGTTGGTGGAGGACAAGGCCAATACAGAGTAAGGCGGGGGGATAAGTATAGGGCATGAAAGCCCTATACTGTTGGCAACGGGAGTGAGGTTTAAGGCGTCATCTGATCCAGGGCGCGCACCCGTCGGCGTTCGTTTACGTCATCGAAGTGAATGGCACGCAGGGCTGAGAAATCCCCATTGCTGGCCTGTTTCATGGCCTGGTTGCGAGCGGCGTGGTAGTTATCGAGTCGTTGCCGCCATTCCTCTTGTTGCTTATCCAGAGTGGCGAGGCGTTGCGCAGCGGCATTGCCAAAATCACTGGCGCGCAGGGCAAATATTTCGCCATCATCGCCACCCTGGCTGCGCAGTGTGTTGACGGCGGCATAACTGCGCGCGGGAGCATTGGCGCTTTGGCGGGCTGCGCGTATAGCCGGGGGTAGTGCTTCGTTCAGGGCCTGCAGTTGACCCAACTTGTCTGCAGTAGTGATGGTGGTGTCGAGGTGGATGCGCCGGCGTTCCAGATCGAGTGAGATCACCTGTTCCGCCTCACCGAAGAGTACCTCGGCGCCATCTTCACCAAAAAACTCGCGCCGCAATTGGCCGATACTTTGCCAACGCTGGGCGAGCCTCGCTGGCGCTTCGCTACTCTGGGCCAGGTAGCGCAATGCCTCGCGAAAATCCAGGTAGGTGTCGAGTAATAAGGTGGCATCGAAGGCCGCCTCGGGGCTTAAACGCGCTTCAATTTCGGCAATAATGCGCCAGCGCAGCTGTGCTTCACTTTGCTCACCGCTGGCGGCGAGAAAGTAATCGAATAAGGCCAGGGCCGATGGCGAGGGCAGGAAGTGCCCATAGCCGTCGACCAGCAGCGCGCCATCGACATCGCTACCGCGCAGGGAAGGGGGTAGTTCACGCGGGGGGCGATAAGCCTCGATATGAGTCTGCGCTCTGTCGATCTGCCCTGGCGTCTTCACCGGAATACTTTTCTGCTTGGCTGGTTGATGACTGGGCGACGCTTGCTGGGCTTCGTCTGCCTCTGGCTCCAGGAACAGTCGGGCAAGAGGCAGGCTAATGATGAGCAGCGCGACGAGCAATAGCGATGAGTTCCCTCTCGGCCAGCACATTGTTACAGCCCTGAATTTTTGAGTCGGTTGACATGGCTGCGGATCACCGACTTGGGGTCAGTTTCAAACAGGGCGGTGAGGCCGAGGATCTGGTTGACCTCGTCGAGATGGTTCATGGCGTAGTCGTCCCGCAGTACCTGGCCAAAGTGGGCGCTGCACCTGTCGACCAGACCATCATTGTCGCCACCGAGAAGCGGTGCGGTGATAATAAATAAGAGGTCGAGGGGGTCGAAGATATTGGTCACCGGTGCATTGCCGGTCCAGGAGTAATTGGGGCGTGGTCCGGCTGCGGTCTGACTGATGTATTCTCCCTCACCGCAAACACTGCTCACCGCACCCAGCCCGAATACCGGGTCGGCATTAAAGGCCGCCATTTTTGTGGTCGAGAAAGTGTCGAAAGCGAGGTGGAGATCGTTGGGCGGGGTGTCATTGCCGAGCAGTCCCCACAACAGAGCCAGGGCCTCTCCCGCCATGCCAATCAAGGCATCAACGCCGTCGTTATCGGCTTCGAGCTGGTCGATCAGGTCACTGAGGCTGGAGCCCGCATTGGGGGTGCCGATGGTGGTGATTGAGGCCACTAAATCGGGGCGAACACCGCCGACATAGCGAATGTCGATACCGCCCTGGCTGTGGCCGATTAAATTGAATTTCAGTGTGGGCTCGTCGCGGATGGCGCGAATGGTATCGAGCTGCTCGATAATTTGTTCACCCCGCACCACCGAGGAGTTGATCGGCGACACCTTGGTCACGTAGACGCTCGCGCCTTGCGCTTCGAGGTGGTCGACAATGCCGTACCAGTAATCGAGTGAGCCGCTATATTGATCGGAACCGAGGAAGCCGTGAGAGAGCACGATGGGGTATTCGGTCTTGGCATAGTCATCGTTGCAGTTCCACCAGCACCGGGCATTGGCGGTCGCGGGGGTGAGTAAAACCAAGCAACAGAGGCCGAAAGTAAAACGCAGTAAACGCAGGTGCGATAATGAAAAAAAGCTTAGCTTGTCCATCAGCAGATATCCTTAATTATTTTTTTAGGCTGTCGAGTATTATTAGTACAGCATTTAATAAATATCTAAGTAATTTTTAAATTATTTTTCACACATCGTATAGCTGTAAATATTTACAGGTGCCTTGTTTTAAAGTTGGCAAGTGACCAGTTGGCAAGTGCTTAGACAGAAAACAGGTAGACAAGGAATAGCTGAGTTGTTTACAAGGGCCGATTGGCAAGATTGCCAGCCATTTATTCTCAAGACCCTCAAACAAGAGCCAGGCCTGGAGCAGCCAGATTTCAGCCCCAGCGGTGCTACTCATAGTGGCCTGGTCATACGGCTGGTTTGGGTCATGGGCTGTGTGCTAAATTGTGCCGCTAAATGACTCGTGAATTCGTCTAAGGAGACTTACCAGCATGGCACTATCAACTCAGACTAATCAGCCCCCAACGACCTTATGTATTGACGATGTGCGACAGCACTTTGTCGATGGCGCTAACGTCTTTATCAGCGGTGGCTGTGGTCAGCCCGACGCGGTATTGGCGGTAGTGGCAGAGGCCGTACTCAGTAGCAAAATTCGTATTATCGACTGCTCGGTACCGGGTATGACGGCCACCGAGCTTGATCGTCTGTCGAGCCAGGCCATTCTTAACACCGGCTTTTTCCTCGGCGCTTACCGGCCCTTCCACGAACAGGGGCGGCTGGAATATGTACCGGCCTATCACTCGGCGCGTTACCGGGCGATGGAAGAAGATTACAATATCAATATTGTCCTGATTAAGGTGTCTGAGCCGAATGAGCAGGGTGTTTGCAGTGCTAGTTTGCACGCTGATTATTCCCAGGAGTTACTTAACAAAGCGGATGTAGTGATTGCTGAAATCAATCCCAACATGCCGTTTATCAGCGATGCCCTGCAGATACCGTTGGCTGACATCGATTACACCGTGGCAGCAGACAGCCCTCTGCGGGAATACGGTGTGGCAGCGGGTGGTGATCTCGATCTGGTGATTGCTAAACATATTGCAGGGCTGGTTGATGACGGTGATTGCCTGCAGCTGGGTATTGGCGCACTGCCAGTTTCTATTCTGCAAACCCTCGGCGATAAAAAAGATCTTGGCGTACACACCGGTTTATTGACGGAAGCCTTTGTGCCCCTGGTTGATGCGGGAGTGGTGAATGGCAGCAAGAAAACTATTGATAAGGGCAAAATGACCACCGGCATTGTCGCCGGTAGCCGTGAGTTTTATCAGTGGTGTGGCAATTATTCTGACCTGTCGATGCGCTCTGTGTCCTACACCCACAATGCCGGTGTGTTGTCACAGATCGATAATTTGGTGGCGATTAACACCACCCTTGAAATTGACCTCTTCGGGCAAATCAACAGCGAAACCATTCGCGGCAAGCAAATTGGCGGCGGTGGAGGCCTGGTGGACTTCTTGCGCGGTGCGCGTTCGTCTCGGGGTGGGCGCAGTATTATCGCCCTGCAATCCACGGCCAAGGGCGGCAGTATTTCGAAAATTGCGCCCCTGCTGAAAACGGCCCCGGTGACGGCCATTCGCAACGATGTGGACTATGTGGTGACGGAGTACGGTGTGGCGCGGCTATCGAACCTCGCCGTTGAGAAGCGTGCAGAGGCGTTGATTGCCATTGCCCACCCAGACTTCAGAGAAACCTTGACGAGCCAATGGCAAGAGTTGATGTCGTCCTTTTAAGCCCTAGCTTACCCTTGAGGCAAGGTTCGTGTCTCAAGGGTAAGTCATTCTAGAAATCTGTTAGAATTCACCCGCTTAATCACCATGCTACGGCGTACTGTACGTGTCGATACAGGTCGTAGATCCATTCTTCACAGTTAATAACTACACACTTAGATAAAGAGGACAGAACCATGGAAGTTGGCCACTTATTGTTTTTCCAATGCCATCCCGATTTGAAAATGACGGATGCCGAAATTTATATGAACGAACTCGCCGTTGCCGATATGACAGAGCCCCTGGGCTTTGATTCTATCTGGTGTACCGAGCATCACTTTACCGACTATGTCTTGTCGCCCAATATTATTGAGTTTTTGTCTTATATGGCCGGCCGCACCACCACACTGAAACTCGGTACGGCGGCGGTGATTTTGCCCTGGCACAAAGACCCCCTGCGTGTGGCGACCGATTTCGCCATGCTCGACAATTTGTCGGGTGGTCGCGCCATGGCCGGTTTTGGTCGTGGCCTGGCGCAGATTGAATACGATGGTTTTGGGATCTCTATGGAAGAGTCTCGCGACCGTATGAACGAGTCGGCACTGTTGATTACCGAAGCCCTGGACACCGGCTTTATGGAAAGCAGCAGTGGTCACTTTATTCAGGAGCGCCGTGAAATTCGTCCGCGCCCCCTGCGGTCATTCCGCGATCGTACCTTTGTGGTTTCCATGTCGCCCGATACCGTGCCCCACGCGGCCAAGATCGGCGGTGCCTTGATGACCTTCGCCATCGGCCCCTGGGAAAAGCGCAAGCCCGATATCGACCTGTGGCGTGAGAAGTTTCAGGAAGAGTGGAATCGCCCGGCACCCAACTCGGTGGCCAATGTGATTTGCTATGTTGACGAAGACCCCATCAAAGCCAAAGAGATGGCGCACAAGTACATGGGCCGCTACTGGATTAGCGCCATGGACCACTACGAAATGAAGGGCGATCACTTCTCCGGTAAAGGTGGTGGTCAGTACGATCACTACGCCAAGTCTGCCGAAGCTCTTAAGCACATCGGCGATGAAGGTATGGCGAAGATGTTCACCGATTGCCAGATTTACGGCACGCCCGAGCAAGTGCTAGAGATGGTTAAAGGTATTGAAGACCTGGTCGGCAATATCGACGTCAACGTTACGTTTAGCTATTCCGGCATGGCCTATGACGACGCCAAGAAGAGCATGAATTTGTTCGGTGAAAAGGTCTTGCCCGTGTTGAAAAACGATTGGTCAGGCAGTAAAACCGCTTAAGTTTTGTCTTAAGCTAGTTGATTGGGTGGGTCTACTGGATCGCCTTAATCCGTAAAAAAGGCCGACGTTGAAATGCGTCGGCCTTTTTTTGTGGTGACTATTTATTTTATTGTTCTGGATCAAGGGGGGCTGATATTGGGCGTTTGTTCTTGGGGCGATACTGGCAGAATGCCCGTTCAAAATTACCCATCAATAGCTAACCCTGCGGAGAATGCACTATGAAAGTTGGACACTTGATGTTGTTCCAAAACCACCCCAACCTGCCCCAGACTGATTACGATATGTATCAGAATGAGCTGGAAATCGCGCTGCTGACCGAGCCTCTCGGCCTGGACTCCATCTGGGCGGTGGAGCATCACTTCACTGATTACACGGTGAGCCCCGATATCCCCCAGTTTTTGGCCTTTATGGCCGGTCAGACTTCACGTATTAGTCTGGGTACTGCCGCGCTGATCTTACCCTGGCACAAAGACCCCATCCGCTTGGCGACCAGTATGTCGATGCTGGATAACGTCTCTAAAGGCCGTGCAATGATGGGCCTGGGTCGTGGCTTGGCACAGATTGAATACGATGGCTTTGGCATCGATATGGCCGAGTCTCGGGACCGTATGAACGAGTCGGCGGCGATGATTATCGAAGCACTGGATACCGGTTTTATGGAAGGTGATGGCCCTTACTTTAAACAGGCACGTCGCGAGATTCGTCCGCGTCCTTTCAAGTCATTTAAAGACCGCACCCTGATTGTTTCCATGTCACCCGATACCGCACCCCATGCGGCCAGACTTGGTGGTGCCATCATGACCTTCGCCATTGGCCCCTGGGAGAGTCGCGCTAAAGAAATTGATATTTGGCGTGAACACTATCAGCGCGAGCAGGGCCATAGAGCGCCACCCACCAGTGCGAACCTGTTTGTAATTTGCGATAAGGACCCGAAGAAAGCCGAAGAGATGGCGTATAAGTACATGTCTGACTACTGGATTTCGGCCATGGCCCACTATGAAATGACCGGCGATCACTTTGCCTCCAAAGGTGGCGGTGCCTACGACTTTTACCATGAAGCGGCAAAATCAGCCCGTGCGGCGGGCGATGATGTGATGGGTAAGGGTTTTACTGATCTGCAAATTTGGGGCACACCCGAGCAGTGCCTGGAGAAAATCCAGGGTATTCAGGACATTATCGGCGCCATGAACATGAACGCCTCCTTTAGCTTTGCCGGCATGCCCTATGATTATGCCAAGAAAAGTATGACTCTCTTTGCTGAAGAGGTTGTTCCGGTTGTACAGAAGTGGGATACAGAGAACCACAAAGTGGCTTAACGGGCACTCACTCTCGTCGAAAAACGGTGGCTTAGGTCGCCGTTTTTTTATGCTTTATCGTTTTGCAGGCATAACAATAAAGGTTGTATGACAAGAAAACGAGGGACTTGTGACTTGTGTCCGAGACGCATCTAAAGCGCGAGACTATGCTTCTCAGCCTAATGTGCTTGCAGCGCTTCTAACGGACCTGACCGTAACAATAAAAATGGCCAGAGCAACTAAGGTAATAATGTAAATGAGTGTCGCTTTATTGATCGTTGATGATTCCGGCTTTTCTCGCAAGGCGATGTTGAAATCCCTGCCCGAAGCCTGGGATGTGGACATTACCCAGGCCACCAATGGCGAAGAAGCCCTGGAAGCATTGAGAAAAGGTTTGGGCGAGGTGGTGTTGCTCGACCTCACTATGCCGGTACTCGATGGCTTTGGTGTGCTCGAAGCTATCCGCGACGAGGGGCTGATGGCCAAGGTGGTGGTGGTGTCTGCTGATATCCAGCCCAAGGCTAAGTTGAGAGTCATTTCTCTTGGTGCACTGGCCTTCCTGCAAAAACCCTTTAATAAAGAATCTTTGGCAGCCACGCTGGCTGAATGTGGGGTCTACAGTGAAGATTGAACCCTTAAATGAAGAAGAAAATGAGATCCTTCAGGAAGTCATCAATATTGGCATGGGTCAGGCGGGGGCGTCTCTGGCCAAATTGCTTGATGTCTTCGTCAATTTATCCGTGCCACGGGTCAGTTGGGTCAATGATGACGACTTTGTGGCGAAAGTGGGTGAGCTGGTTGATGCCAGCGATGACAGTTGGGCTGGTGTGCGCCAGGCCTTTTACAATCAGCTCGAAGGTGAAGCCTTTGCCATTTATGGCGCCAATGGCTGCCAGCAGTTATCGGGTTTGATGGGCTATGACGAAAGTGAAGGTATGGCTCAGGAGGAGCTCTTACTGGATATCACTAATATTCTGATTGGTGCCTGTTTGATGGGCGTCGCCAAGCAAATTGGCAAGCAGCTAGATTTTGCCGCCCCGACACTGGCGGGTATGGATAAGCCGATTAAAGACCTTCTCTACAGCCGGGATCGGGAGTGGGACCAATGCTTACTTATCGAAGTTAATTTTCATTTAGAAGAAAGTAATTTCTCCTGCCATTTGGTGACCTTAATGTCAGAGGCATCCATCGATCAATTACGGACTGGCCTGGTCAGCTTTATGGAAAGCTACTAGGTGACGGCGGCGCTCGGAGATAACAGCCTCGGTTTTATTATTGATCGTGTCGATGTGGGTATTTTGGTGGTGAGCGAAAACCTTGAAGTGGTGTTGTGGAATCGCTTTATGGAGGCCAATAGTAAGGTG
>MAAC01013542.1_pt1 | contig 22143 bp, 13 predicted proteins | sample 1115981 | NCBI WGS metagenome assembly MAAC01 (sample SAMN04961126, study PRJNA320927) | seawater metagenome | isolation source: sample BD02T64 sea water enriched with oil for 64 days | place: USA:Gulf of Mexico | collected 2013-07-27
GCTGCCCCCCACACTTCAACATCACTTCCTAAAAAAGTATGCCACTGGCGGAACATAGACGGACTTCCACCGGCATTAGAAAAACAAATCAGGCGTGTTTCAGCTTTGTCATTAGATTGATAATTGACCATCGATTTATTGGTATTAAATTTCATTAGTGATACCCTGAACAAATTTGCGACGAAAAATACTATAAAAATACAACACAATAAATAGTGATCAAAATAATAAAATATTGCTATCGGCTGCCATACTCATGAAAAACAAAAAAACACTAGTCATCATACTGCCAACGCTAGTATTTCTTATTCTATCGTTACCTTATATTCTTAATATAAAATACCATAGTGATATCGAAGATTACTTCCAAAAAAGCGAAAAATCTTTAATTGATTATCAATATTTAAAATCTAAATTTGGCAATAACAACTCGCTATTGCTAGTAATATCACTTACCGAAGAAAACTCGACATTACTAACCAAAGATAATCTTAACAGCCTATCAACCTTACTAGAAAATATAAAAAAAACCCCAAAAATACAGGGAATATCTTCAATTTTAGATACCTCCGTCACATCATTTACACACGGTGAACAAAAAACATTATCCTTACAAAAATACCTGACAAGCAATAACAATGAAGATTTATCCGTAATATTTAGCCAGGTATCCGATAACCTCAGAGGTTCCACTTTTTGGCTATCATCTGATTTATTAAGCACGGTTGTTGAAATAGATTTCATTGACATACCAACAGCACAAGCATCTTACAAACACTTGCTCCATCAAATATCCACTCACCCCCACACATCTAACAAATTTACTATAAAACCTTGGGGGGCAGTGGCAGTTAAAGCCGCATTAAACGACGCTCTATTACACGATGGTGTATACCTATTCCCCGTCATACTACTTTCGGGAATCATATTACTCTATTTCTTTATTGGCTCCGTAAAGCTCATTTTCGCAGGAATAATCACCATTGTAATCTCGCTGGTGTTAACGCTAGAACTATCAGGATTAGTATCTGCTCATATAAATCAGACGTCTGTCCTCGCATTTGGCATTGTCTTTATTATCTCACTGGCCGATGTCATCCACGTTTTGATGTGTTATCAATCGCAAGAACGACTTGGAAAAAAACAAGATATCCATGACGCCATCAAGCAAAAACTACGACCTTTATGCCTTACCACGCTAACGACCTGCATAGGTTTTCTGAGTTTAACCACCGCAGGATCTCCCACCTTTTCTACTTTTGGTTGTATCGCGGCAACTGGTGTGGCACTGGCACTATTCGTCACACTATTTCTGCTTCCTATCATTATCGAGGCACTTCCACAGACACAGCAACCAGGCCAAGATAGGAAACTGTTAGGAATCCTTAATTCAATTATTGCCAACAGCCCAAATTGGCAAAATAAGAAATACTACTGGCCATTCATTCTAGTTCTTACCTTAACGCTTTTCCTGTTCTTTGGTTTGCCCAAAAATACGTTACATAATGATTCACTAACCTATTTTCCAAAATCAACACCGGTACATCAAGCAACAACTCAGTTCGAAAAAGCATTTAATACTCACCAAGGGTTAGCGATACTTCTCACGTTGAAAGATCAAGATTCTGTCTACTCCCCAGTAACAGCCATTACCATTGACCAATTTCATCAGTGGTTAGATCAACAAGACTGGGCCAGCATTCACACGGGTTATTTGCCGACCCTAGTCAATATTTATCGCAATCTTCACGATAATGACTTTCGCTGGCAACACCTACCCAAAGACCCTGGACAAATCGCCGAACTATTCAATCTATACGAAATGGCTAGCGATAAAAATTCCCTAGCACTTTTAGGCATAAAGTCAGCCGATACCGAAACGGGCTCACCCAACATCCTTATATCCGTCGGCATTCCCGAAACATTAAATAGGGATGTACTAATAATCCAGCAGAAAATTGAACATTGGTTTCAACAGAATGCACCTTCAATACAGGTAACCGTAAGTGGTCAAGCTATTCTATTCGCGAATGTCGGCTGGAACCTAACTCTCAAAATGCTGATGGGGGCAGTGCTTACGATGACAATAATCACCATCATTATCGGGCTTGTCTTTCAGAACACTCGCCTCGCTCTCCTTAGCATTATCCCTAATGCCCTACCCGCCTTAGTTTGCCTAGGGTCTGTAGGGTGGCTTTCTGGGAAAATCAACTTCGCTATTGCCGGTTCTATTAGTATTGCTTTAGGAATTGTTGTGGATGACACGATTCATATACTGAGTGATTACCAACACTTACGTAAGCAAGGCATATCACCACACCAAAGTATAAAAATAACACTCATCGAGACTGGCCCAGCGTTATTATTAACAACCCTTGTGTTAACTGCAGGCTTTAGCATCCTAAATTTTGCCTCATTTATCCCCAATCAACACACGGCACAAATGATTACAGCGATGGTATCAAGCGCCATTGTTTTCGACTTTTTACTGCTTCCCTACCTTTTAGTCAGGTTCGATCAGAGACTTTTTCCTGCTCCCATTTCACAAAACCCAGCCTCTAGCAGCACCACCTCTAAAATTAGGGCTAGTGCTATATCCAGCCCCAGGCCTCACCCTATGCCTAGCCCAGTACCCAGGGACTCATAAAAACACATGCCAAACCCTAAAAAGCTCAGCTAATATAACCACTTACCTTACTTTACCGATTATTACTTATGGATACTACCAATCGTCTCAGGGCTGGCTAAACTTAGCTATATGCATTTATTCTTCTGAGACTGATTCGGACACCCGTGCCTACTGACAACCTTATAAATGAAGATTTTCTAATACTTGTTGTTGATGATGATGACGCAATACGATTTGTCGCATCTGATACTCTGGCAGATGCTGGCTTTAATATTATTGAAGCCAAAAATGGTAAACAAGCACTGGATGTCTTTAAAACTCATAAACCAGACTTAGTGCTGTTAGATTTGGTTATGCCTGAAATCGACGGTTTTCAGGTTTGCGAAGCATTGCGTGCTCAATCTCAGAATGAAACGCTACCCATTATGATAATGACTGGATTGGATGATGAAGAGTCTATCGCCCGCGCATTTGAAGCTGGTGCTACTGATTTCATTATCAAACCGCTCAATCATTTTATATTGGAACAACGTACACGTTATATGTTGCGCTCCAGTCGCGTACTCAAGACGTTGGAGCAAAGAGAGGCCCGCCTTAACAATGCCGAGCGTATTGCAAAACTCGGAAGCTGGGATTGGAACGGTCAAAAGAAAGCCTTGCGAGTTTCAAAGGAATTTAACCGGATATTGGGTTTTTCTGAAGATCATCCCACAGCAATATCAGATATGGTTGGTTTGTTTAGAAGCAAAGAGAAGGATCGCGTTAAGACTCTTTATCAACAGGTGCTTAAAGACAATGAAACATCCTTTGTACTTGAACACACGATGTACCCCACAGAAGAGCACCCCATTCGTGTTCGCCAAGAAGCTGAAATTACCTATCTCGAAAATGGGCATGTCCGTGTATCGGGGACATTACATGATATAACTGAAGAAACCTCTAGTAAGGATCAGATCTTACGGCTTGCCTATTACGATACGTTAACATCCCTACCCAACCGAACATTTTTTAAGACTCACTTAGAGTATTCCGTTAAACAGGCCAAGAAAAGTAACTCTTGCTGTGCCGTAATATTGCTAGATTTAGACCTATTTACTCGCATCAACAATTCTCTTGGCCATGATGCCGGCGATAAACTATTAGCAGTAATCTCACAGCGTTTTTTGCAAGCAATGAACAACCCTGATTGCATAAAGCTTAACCAAGCCGCCATTGATCCTCATACGGTTACCGAAGAATCCGACGATGTATTAGCTAGACTGGAAGGTGATCAATTTGTCGTTGTTCTAAATAATTTCACCCGGTTAGATGACGTTATCGCCGTTATTCAACGATTATTAAAACGTCTTTCTACACCTATGCAATACAACACCCAATCCGTTGTTCTCACAGCTAGTGTGGGCGTTGCACTTTACCCGGTGAATGGTCAGGACAGTGAAACACTGGTGAGAAATGCGGACGCAGCAATGCGGTTTGCAAAATCCCAAGGGCGAAATAATTTCCGCTTTTACTCCAGTGAAATCGATGCAAAATCCAAAGAGCGTCTTTCTATCGAGAACGACTTACGTCACGCCATTCATAATGGCGACTTAGAATTACATTACCAGCCCAAGATTAACTTAGCGACAGCAGAAGTCACCTCAGCAGAAGCGCTAGTACGCTGGACTCACCCTGAGCGAGGCATGATATCTCCAGGCCAATTTATTCCTATGGCTGAAGAGCTTGGATTAATAAACGAACTTGGCGATTGGCTAATAGAGGAAGCTTGCCAAAAAACCAAGCATTGGAATGATTTAGGTATTGGACCGATTAGAACAGCCATCAACCTGTCGGCCATTCAGTTAAAGACTCCCGGGTTGGTAGAGAAAGTACGTAGCGCATTAGATAAAGCAGGGCTTATCGCATCGCAACTTGAAGTCGAAATCACTGAAGGTGTGTTATTGGAAGACTCACATCGCACACTAAGAACCCTTGAAGGTCTCCGCTCACTCGGGGTTAAAGTCGCACTAGATGACTTCGGTACGGGTTATTCGTCTCTTAGCTATTTGACACGCTTTCCATTTACCACATTAAAAATTGATCGATGTTTTATTACCGACTCGGTAAAAAATGCGCAATCTGGAGCCATTGTTCACACCACAATAGACCTGTGTCGACACCTTAATTTGGAGGTTGTTGCTGAAGGGGTAGAGCTTGAAGAAGAACTTCGATTTTTAATGAAACACCACTGTGATTTAATTCAAGGTTTCTATTTTAGTCCTGCCTTAGACCCTGATAGTTTCGCGAATTACCTGCGGCAAAAACCTTGGCTGGATCAACTTTCCGATCTAGATTAACCATTGGCTCCGAGAAAGAAGGTCTGAGTGGAACATCAAAAATATGCTCCGGAACACCAACCCCCCGCTTTGAATAATCACAGACGCCATCTGGAAATAACGACTCTAACTGCATTGCATACTGCTGCATATCGACAGAACCATAAAGCCCCTTCTGTAATGCATCCTTTACCGGTTGTAACTGACACTTAAGCACCCACCCTTTTACATCTTCACCTGCCACCTGGCGCGAGCTTTTAAACGGTGGATAGGTTTCTGTACAAACACCCTTCTTACGATTATTCCATTGGCCATCCCAAACAGAATCGCCAGAAGCGATAACGCTCCCTGAATGATCAAAGCAGGCATCAACCACTGACTGAGGTTTTACGTCAGAGACAACACCATTGACCCTATCTGCTTCATTCTCCAACCGCGCCTGTACAGTTTGTTGTTTTACTCCATGCTGCTTTACTGCCATCCATTCATCCATCACATCAAACGCTTTATCTGTAGGATCGAAGTCTTCGTGTGCAACCCAAATAACGTGCTCATTAGCATGGCCCGCGAAATCGATAATTCGATCACGAGTTGCTAAGCTTGCAAAGCTATGGTGCATATCCAATTCATCATCAAGGTAATGTCTAATATCAATTACGGGTATATCAATTTTACCCATAAATACCATACCTGACCGATATGCAGCCTCAATTGCTTGAATATCTCCTTCCGTACGTTGTGCTGGTGCATCATCACGCCAACGCAAATTAATGTTGTGATGGCTCCAAATTGAAAAATCCATCATGTCGGTTCGCCCATCAACAAACCAAAAACGAGCTTTTTTCATTTGCTGAGGGTGTCGCCATCCGCCTACTTTTTTATTAAGATCCAAAAAAGAGCTAGCGGATATATCACCATTTTTTAACGCTAACAATCCATATTGAACCCCCACGTTGTCCCAAGTAGAGCGAGCATACCCCTGCTCATTAACACCGTACAGGCTTCTTACATCCTCCCAATGACTCCAGTGCGTACTGCGGTACACGCGTTTTTTAAAACGAAATATGTCCGAAAAAAAACGTGGGTTTAGCACTAATTGAGCGGGGCCTCTCCACGCATGAGAACACTCGCTGGCACCACTCGGTGCGCTAGGCCAATAACCATTCACTAATTTTGCAACACGATATGCCATAGCATATGGCGGATCATTCATAGTTTTTGCGCTCAACCCTTCTATTTTTGAACGATTCTCCCAGCGGCTCCAATAACTATTTTTACGATCGGTGATATCAAAATAATACTCCAACGGCTCACAATCTAATGCATACACGGTTTGTGTCACCATATCCGGATAAGAGTATTGAGGTATCGCAGCATCTAATAGACCCGGTCTATTCTGCGCCAGTAAATACTGTTGAAGCCCCCCGCCAGAACCACCAATGCCAACGGTGTAACGCGGTTTTGCATACGCGGTTTCAAACTGCTTTTTTACCCGCATCGCAGTATCTTCTTGTAACCAGACGTTATAATGATTATCAGTGGCATTGCCTGTGGAATAGGCCACCGCATAACCTTTTGCCAGTTGCTCGCGGCGATATTTCAACAACTTCCTTATTTTCATTTTCCCTTGATCAAAACCAATACCAACGCCCCCCTTAAACTGATACACCAAAACGCCATTCCAATGACGTAGATCGGGTTTATCAATTACATCGTTAGCGCCCATGAGTGTTGCAATACCATAAATAAAACGGTTGATAGTTCCCGTTTCTATACGAACGATAAAATCTTGTTCCTTACCATTTAATTGTATTTTTGCGATGTCATCACGAGCGTCTTCTAACGGATAAAACTTGTTAGTTATCGCTTGATTATAAAAATAATGAATACGCGTAGGTAATGAACAGTCCTTGCTATAACCCAAACGAGAACGGGTTTTTACTCCGCTATCATCAACACGATACACAGGAACACCAACACTGTCTTGATTATCCACCAATGGCTGCCCTAAGTGAGACTCCTCCGAACGGCATAAAAATGGATATTGGAGTTCACCAGAAAACAGTGGATGTACCGGGCCTATTTCCCCGACTTCTATCGGAAATGGAAACTCTTCACGAGGCCTGATAATGGTACTGGGGTGAGGCCCCGTATAGGAAGCAAAACGTTGCTGAGCGTAGCCTTTTGGCAACCCAACGACCATTTCTTCATCAATATTTAATTCACGTACTCCTTTGCCCCCAATGAAAACACTGCAGGAGGTCATTAGTATCACACACAAAGCAATACCACTTAGGCGAAGAACATATCGTGTCAGCATCCCTCAATATAAAGTGAACCCCTTCAAATTAGTACCTGAAATGGCTCAACGATCCAACTAATTAGTCATATGGTTATGTCTATAATAGTTAGAAAATACACAGGGATACTGATAACAGCCTTAAAACCTTTCATTTATCTGTTAATTTCATCAAAAAACTCGAAATATCGATCATTTCCCTGTTACAGAAAAATATCATTTAGTTATTGCCACACATAAGTGCACAAGCGTACACTGACATAAGTTCAATTATTGAAGCCACATATATTGATAACTAACACACGATAGGTACCTGTTATGCCAACCCCCGCTCAGCAAAAAGCGACCCTTCCCTGTCTGCAGGCCCTTTCTCGTGCATTTCAAAAAATAGGGGTACATACAACACACCCTGATCGCCTTAAAGAGAAGTATGCCAGCAACCTCTCTCAGTATGTGACCGTTGACGGTACCGTTATCCATTACCAAGATGAGGGAGAAGGCCCCGTCCTTATTTTATCCCACGGTGTAATGGCATCATTGCACACTTGGGACGGCTGGGTAGAGATCCTAAAAGAAAAATATCGCATCATTCGTTTTGATATTCCTGGCTTTGGTTTATCCGACCCGAATGCCAGCAAACAATTTAATCCAGAATACACAATCACGCTTTTTAACGGTTTCGTAGATGCATTAGGAATCGACACGTTTTATCTTGTTGGCAATTCTCTAGGAGGTTTTATTTCTTGGAACTATGCGGCAACTCATCCAGAACGCGTTGAGAAGCTAATACTGATTGACCCCATTGGATACGAACAGAAACTACCCATGATAATGAAGTTGGTGACCCTGCCAATTATTCAGTCCATTGCCCGCTGGATTGCTCCTAGGTTTATTGTCGATTCGTGCGTAAGAAAAGTCTACGGGCAACCGAACAAAATACACCACACAGTATTTGATCGCTACTTTGATCTATTGTCACACCCCGGTGGCCGTGACGCCATGGTTGATGTGTTTCTGACTTTCAAACATTTTAACGGTCACCCCGAAGTCACCACAAAGATGAAAACATTATCAATGCCAACATTAGTCATGTGGGGTGAAGAAGATGCCTGGGTACCCGTTGCCCATGCACGCAATTGGAAAAGAGATGTTCCCCAGGCTGAGATAATTATTTATAAAAATGCAGGACATATCCCTATGGAAGAACTCCCCGAAAAAACGGCTATCGATGCTGACCAATTTTTATCGGTAATTAAACCTGTGTGAGCCAAAGAAGGCGTTGCGATAAGCAAGCATGAAGCTTCGCTCATAAATGCAATATCGATCCTTTTTTCGATCGATATTGCATTTATGAGATTATCTAACGCATCTCACCGAAGCATCTTACGCTTCAATATCAGTATCCAAAGTAAGTGTAAACCAACCTCCGGCAATATGCTTGTGCGTCCACACACCCAACAATACAACCGTTCCATTATCATCCGAAAGCAGTTTAAAATAATCTTTCCACGGCTGATGATCATAATTCATTGTTGCCGTTGAGGTCCCGCGCCACTTAATATCTGTCATACCTACATTTCCCCAAATAGGAATAGGGAAATAAACCTTATCACACCAGCGCATTAATAACGGGTCACCCTTCTCACTCGTCTTATAGCGCTTCCCCCATTTAACCCCAAGCATGCTTAGCGGTCGGATCAACGCCCATTCAGCAAGATCTAAAACTGATGCATTCGTTCTAAGAATTTTCCCTTGCCAAGCACGACCAATCAAATCTGTTTCAGCAGTGACAGCAGGAAGCGAGTCATATAGACGAACCAGATCACCTTCGTTATAGGCAACGTCTTGCTGATGAAGTATCTCTGTCTTAACCTGTTCAAGCGCCTTGCCTGAGCCAGGAACGTCTTTGGTTTCAAAACCTGCCTCATTCCACACAGATTTTTTAGGTTGAAGGTGGCACAAGCCACTAATTGCATAATTTAGCGGGAACAATAAAAGCTGGCTAATATCATAAGTAATCGGGGGATAAGACAGCACGGCACGTCGGTTTTCAATACGCATACAACCTCCTAAGGCTCTTGACGGGAATGACTAACATCCCTCATTTCAAAACAGAATGACACGTCATTCCGTTTAACTGATTGCAGGATGCCATGCAGCTCCTGCCATTGTCAAGGCTAAGTTAGTACACTTAAGGGGGGGGCTAGAAATGATACTCAGAGGTTATTTCGCAAAACACTAATACCAAGCGAGCCTATCAATATACTTTTCATCTGATAAACGGCAGGTCCGGTACTGGCTCATTGTAGAAAACATATGCTCGCGCAACTGTTCTGCAGCCTGCGCATAACACTCGTCCTTACCCATCACAGTCTCCGTATCACTCGGTAACAACTCTTCGTAAAAATAGGGCTTTCCAATATCAATAGTTACCTTAAACGGTAAAATTATTGGCGGATGCAATGGTATATGTAAGGGAACGTTTTTAAATTTTGGCCCAAAGAAAGTGGCCGCCGCCTCCTCTGCTCCAATAATAGTAATAGGAATGATAGGCACTTTGGCAATATCTGCATATTTCACAACATGAGGGCTAAATTTGAACAGGGTATAACGATGACGAAATGAATGATAGGACTCTTCTGGATAAATACACATTAGCTTACCTGATTGCACACCCTTAACAACACTGCCGCTTTCGCAAATATCACAGACATGCTCATCCAAAAAACCACACCCAAAATTTTCAAGAAAAAGGCGCATAAACCGAAGTTTTGCATCCCAATGATGGGCGACAAAGTTTACAGGTCTATCCCCCAGCCCTGCTATAAGGCATAACGCATCCCACCAAACACTACCGGAGTGGTTGCATGCCAATAATGCCCCCTCCCCTTCAGGTGGAAGGTTCTCTAACCCAACAACCTCTAGACGAGAATACCTTTTCACCACAGGTGCAATGTTACGCTGAACAAAACTATACAAAACAGAATCTGATTTCATACTCATACCAATTGTCAATCAATACGCCTTTATAACATATCGATAAAAAGTTAATTGTAGGAATTATCACTTCCCTAAAATACTAAATATTTTTAAATGGAAGGTCTTATTCATACAAGTATTTAATCACCTCTGCCTTTAAATTAAATATACGCCGAAAATATCACGGTGCAAAAAAATAACAACCTGAGTCATCATTTCATTAAGGGGAACCAAAATGAAAATTGCCATCAAGCCTTATTAGCGTCACTCCAATTCCATTTCGATAGACCAACCCTTCAGGACCAAACCTAACCTGCAGTGGTTTTCTGTGTCTATCTATTGGCGTTGACACATCATACCTCAAAAAAAACCAACACATTAAGGTCATATCGTTTTTCGATTAATAGGCCTAGGCACTTTATTGCCTATATTTTTTACCAACTAAAAAAACAATAATGGAAAACATTATGCTAACCATAAAAAAACCACAAAAAATTCGCTCCGCTTTCGCAACGGGGCTCTTACTCTTAGGTCTTTCCACTTCATCCACTGCAGCTACATTAACAGAGCCTGCTGCTCCAGAAGAACGCCTTAACGACTACCCCATAGTACTCGTCCATGGTTTTTTTGGTTGGGGGCGCGATGAAGTTCTAGGAATATATAAACACTTTGGTGGTTTTAAAGACATTCAACAAGAATTAAAAAAACAAGGTGGGCATAAAACCGTTGTCACCCCAGCCATGGGACCCATATCAAGTTCATGGGATAGAGCCTGCGAGTTATACGCGCAATTAACAGGAACACGCGTAGATTACGGTAAGGCTCACGCAGAAGAGCATGATCACGAACGTTTTGGGGAAAATTTCAATACGTGGAAAAACAAGTCAAAGATCAGCAATCTAGGAAATGGACAAAAAGTTAATCTTATCGCCCATAGTCAGGGCACTCAAACGTCTCGCTTACTCATTGAACTATTAGGACAAGGTAGCGACGCTGAAAAGGCAGTAACAAGTGCAAACGATCTTTCTGACTTATTCAAGGGTGACAACCAGTGGGTAAATGGTCTTGCATCAATTGCAGGTGCAAATGATGGATCCCCTCTAGCACACGCAATTTACCACGGAGTCCCTGGGATTAGTGATTTATTGTCAGCGCTAATAAAGGCAGCCAACCTCCTCAATATTGACGCAATTTATGATTTTAAATTGGATCACTTTGGCCTAGGCGGAAGAGGATTTTTTGAATTACCAAGCGCCTATACAAAACGTATTTTAAATGACATGTACAATCTTAAAGACTCTGCTTTCTACGACCTTAGTTCAACAGGTGCAGCAGAAATCAATCAGTTTGCTAGCGCAGAAGATGACGTGTATTATTATTCCTGGTCAAACCAAACCTCAGAATTAAGCGCAGACGGTACCGAAAATCCTGGAAAGAGCACCAACCCAATCTTGACACTATTTACAAGCTTCATGGGAGCATTCACACACCAACCTGAAGGTGGAGTTACTGTAGACAGTTCATTCTGGGCAAACGATGGCATAACATCGACACGCTCAATGGAAGGCCCTCTTAACTGGTCGACGGATGTCATTAATTATTATGATGGATCCATCAAAGACGGTACAAAGATTCAACCTGGCGTATGGAATTACATGGGGCACATCGAAGGAAACTGGGATCACTGGGATATGCTAAATATTCTGGATGGTTCTCATGATGTACGTCCGTTATTTTTCAACGCTGCTAATTTCTTAACATCTACCCCGGGCGCAAAAGGCGGATCTATGGAATGGATGTTGTTGATTGGCTTTTTAGGGTTCACTATAGCAAGACGAAAACGAAAGTAATTTAGACACGACTTACCTTTGATAGGTAGTAGTCATTTACTCTAGATAACCTTTGCAGTCTTAGTATATGTGCCATTTAATATACTAAAACTGCAAAGGTTCCCTCCTCTGAACAAACAACCTTATATAACCCGCTTCTTCGATTTCCATACCTCGATATAGGAGACCACCAATTATTTACGGTAACAGGAGCAGAGGTTAGTGTTTGAAACCATTATTATTTAGTTCTTCTTGTATCAGTTCACCTCGACATTCTGAATTTCTATCGGCATGAAATACAACACCATCAATACCTATTTTCTTAAGGGCCAACGTCAGCGTCCTCTTATTTAGAAAGATGAATTGACGCTATTTTTTTGTCAGCACATGCTTCTAGAATACCCAAAAGGGCACGACGGTTCCCATATAGAAATCGCGTTAAAATAGAGCGAAAATTGTTTTCAAACAAAATCCGCAACCCAATCAAAAAACCAAAGACTTAACACAAAAGCTATTTAACAAGCAGCATTTGTAAAAATATTATGTCAAAAATCAAATCAAAAGGAAGCTTACTTACTCTTGAAAAATTGCGTACTTCCATCATCACTTCTTCTTCGCACTCAAAACATGTCAATTTTTGTAGACGAATCAGCACTAAGTAATCAACAGAAAGTATTTTGAAGCAACCCGGAGTAATGCGTTATTTCATCTGTAACAACCACTAACACAACCCACCTTATTTGCCACAACCCCACCCGTACTTTCCGTATTCAATACGGGCATTTGGCCTTTAACCATTATGCGGTGAGCATACGTGCCATGGAAAGTTGACGTATTATCGTGGCATCATCCGCATAAATACCCATATTGTTAGTACGACGAATAATGGATGACGGACTCATGCCTAGCATATCCTTAAAAACATGATTGAAGTGAGATGAATCTGAAAAACCTGCATTCCCTGCAGCATCAGTAATGCATTGACCTGAAGCCATTAACGTTGCAGTAACAAAAAGGCGGTGCCATAAACGAAAACGGCGAATGGGTATCCCTGTTGTTGCTTTAAACAAGCGCTGAAGTGTTACTTCAGAAATATTTATACGTTTCGCTAACGTGCTATTGGTACAATTGGAAACTGGATCATCCTTAATAATCCCTATAACCTCAACAACTCTTGGATCCGTTTTAGCCTGCCTCGGTGATTCAGCTTTTGTGGGAAACACAGTCATATCCAACAAGCAATATGCCTCATTCTGCGTCAGCTTTTGGCATAATATTTTTTCCATTGTAGCCATGAACGCAAGTTCTTTTTTATTTCCAACAAAAATACCACCCTCTTTTCTCTGCATTGTTTGCTTTAATCTGAAAAAATCCTCATTAAAAGGATCAAGGTAAAGCATTGACATTCTCTGGCCACAGGTGTCAAGTACAAAAGGAACCCCAGCAGAAATCAAGAAAGAACTCCCTTCAATTGTTTCGTTGGTTTTACACTGCGTTATTGTGATTGGGCCGTCTATACCGACAATTAATGAGGAAGCACCCGGTGCTAGTGGATTTTTTTCAGGGTATTCGCCAACATATAACGTTCTTCTATCCCAAAGATAAAGAGAAGACGGTGCATTTATTGATTGAATCATAATAGATACCCTTTCCACATAATGACTACAATACTAGTATTCACCCCTGCAATAGCACAAGATTTCTTCGGTAAGCATTTGTTATGCCATTCGATGTACAAAACCTACAATCCTCCCTCCACTCCTCTATGCAATAATGCGATATCGTATCCGCAACCATTTACAATGGACACATTGAGGAAAACGAAACAATCTAACTCTCCCCCTAATTATCTCCCCCAATAACCGCCACATCGAACTTGCCACAGTTCTCATAACTTCTAATCAAGGTTCCAGACTCCAGGGAGTTCAATTGTGCCAACAGCTGATTATACAATGCATAACTCCTTACAATTAACAGAATCAGCAATAATCAGGAAGTCCCACAATGAAAATCACACCAGAAGACTATGCCATTTTAGAGCGTGCGGTAAACACACGATAGCCCTCACCGTCTTACACTGGACAACTACACCTATCTTGAGCTGACCCCACTCGCCTTCTACTAGCCTCGTTTAACCGAATCATCCCAATTATTTTTATCGGCTATATGACAGCTTTGCATTTCCTGATCAAACAGGATCACATAACGTTTATTTTTAACGCCAGAAACCACCTGCTCCACCTTCTCTGTCAACGATAGCTCCACCCTGCCATAATCCGTACCTTCGCGACTCACAAACTCTTCCACTAAAGCATGTAAAACATCCGTTTCCAATGCATCCCACGGTATTTCTATAAATCGCTCAGCCACTGGCTGCTCTTGTTTTTCACCATAATCTGGCATTTCGTCATACATTAAAAAAACCACCCTGTGTCTTCTTCCAATTTTTTCGCGCACCCCCAATACTGTTTTTTGTATTTGATTGCACGAGCCGATACTTTCTTAGCTACTTTCGTAAGCCACGCTTTCTTTTTAAACGTGCGCTTTTCGAAACCGCCATGACCTTCGTGATAAGCAAGATAGAGATGGTAAGCATCATTCCGTTTTATTTTATTCCGACGATAACTCGTGGCGTTATACCAACCAATAAAATCGATGGCATCATCAAATTCATCTCGGTCAGCCCCCCAATTACCCGATGATTTAATATACCCATCCCAAGTATCATCCAAGGCTTGTGAATAACCGTAAGCCGATGAAGCACGCCCCAGCGGCACTATCAAAAACCATTTAAACTCCGGTTTAATATCTGCTTCAAATTTAGATTCTTGGTGAACAATCGCCATTAGTACAGGGATTGAGGTCCCCCACTTATCAGCTGAAGCTTTAGCATCTTCATACCAGTCATCTTTTTCCTCAAATATTTTACACAGATTATCCACATTCGCCGGTGGAGAAGAGACGCAACCCGACATCATCAGAGCACTACAAACAACGGCTATAATCGCTAACCAAGATCGCTCTCCAAAAGTAACCCGCTGACTCATACCGGCACCTCAATACCATATTCTTTTAATAGTTCAACATACTCTTCTTCTGTGACCACGGAAACCCCTAAGGATTCCGCTTTAGTCAGTTTTGACCCTGCATTCTCACCAGCAATAACACAATGCGTTTTCTTGGACACACTACCGCTGACTTTAGCACCAAGCTGCTGCAAATAACCCTTCGCCTGATCCCTAGCCATCAGCGTTAGAGTGCCAGTTAACACAAACGTCTTACCCTCCAATGGTTTTACTTGATCATGATCTACTTCAACTTCATCCCAACGAACACCCGCCGCAATCAAAGAACTAACCACATCGACATTGTGAGACTGCTGAAAGAATTCGACAATATGCACGGCGACAATAGGACCAACATCAGGAACTTGCTGCAGCAATTCTTGGTCGGCTTGCATCACCGCATCCAAATTACCAAAGAAATTTGCCAAATTTAGTGCTGTCGCCTCCCCAACTTCTCTGATTCCTAAGCTGTACAAAAAACGCTGAAGACTTGTTTGCTTACTGACTTCCAGCGCCTTCACGAGATTTTTTGCGGATTTCTCTCCCATACGCTCCATCTTTGATGCAGCTTCTACCGTCACATCAAATAAATCTGCCACCGTATTAATCAGCTTTTGATCCACTAACTGCTCAACGAGTTTATCCCCCAGACCATCCACATCCATCGCTTTACGGGATGCAAAATGCTTAATGGCCTCTTTCACCTGGGCATGACAAAACAATCCACCACTACAACGTGCAACAACCTCCCCTTCCTGCTGAATAATCGCAGAATCACAGACGGGGCAGACTGTTAGCATATCTACTGGCTGCGTATTATCAGGGCGTTTATCGAATAACACCTTGACGACTTTGGGGATCACATCACCAGCGCGGTAAATAACCACGGTATCACCAGTACGAATATCCATTCGCTTCACTTCATCCATATTGTGAAGCGTTGCATTACTCACGGTAACCCCGCCAACAAAGACCGGTTCCAATCGCGCAACAGGAGTAATAGCACCCGTTCGTCCTACCTGAAATTCAATATCAAGTACGGTAGTAAGCTCTTCTTGGGCAGGAAATTTGTGTGCTGTCGCCCAACGAGGTGCTCGGGATACAAACCCCAACATGCGCTGGAGCTTAAGATCATTAACCTTATAAACAATACCGTCAATATCATAATCCAGCCCGTCACGCTTTATAAGAATGTCATCATGATATTTAGAGCACGCTTCTGCTCCTATATTTAATCGCACTTCAGGGTTAAGTTTTAAGCCCCAAGCATTCAGTTGTTTGAGAGTATCAAAATGTGTTAATGGCAATTCACCGCCATCAACATAACCGACCGAATAACAGTACATATCTAAGGGGCGGGAGGCGGTAATACGCGAATCTAATTGTCGCAAACTACCCGCAGCCGCATTTCTTGGATTAACAAATACCTTTTCACCCGCTGCTTCTGCTTTTGCATTGAGCGCATTAAACCCAGCCCTTGGCATAACCACTTCACCTCGCACTTCCAGCGTACTAGGGTAGCCTTCTCCTCGTAACTTTAGTGGTATGGACTCAATGGTACGGATATTATGCGTAATGTCTTCTCCAGTTTGTCCATCACCTCGTGTGGCAGCCTGTGTAAGTAGGCCATTCCTATACATCAAGCTAACTGCCAACCCGTCTAACTTTGGCTCACAGACATATTCAAGCTCGTCACTTCTCTCTAAACGTTCTTTTAGACGCTTATCAAAAGCCAATAACTCTTCATGATTAAATACGTTATCCAGGGATAACATAGGCACTTTGTGGGTAACCTGAGAGAATTCATCTAACGGTTTATCACCAACTCTCTGAGTCGGGGAATCTGAAGTAATTAGCTCTGGGTTTTCTTGCTCTAGGTTTTTCAACTCCCTAAAAACACGGTCATATTCTGCGTCTGTAACCTTGGGGTCGTCCATCACATAATAGTGATAATTATAATCTTGAAGGGTATGTTTTAATGCTTGAGCGAGAGATTGTGGCGTTGTCATATATTGGAATATCGGCTATTTGAAATACATTGTTAAAACAAAAAATCATGATACCGGAAACAAAGAAGGGGCGCATCTCTGCACCCCTTCTTTGTTTCCGGTATCTTAACTTCTATAAACGTCTATTAACTGCGCTGTGTCACTCGCTGTGATAAAAATTTGCGATCAAAATCCAACACGCGCTGCCGGTAATGCTCTATCGTCTGCTGCGTCATCACACTATGATGCTCATCTTTTAGCTCACCACCCAACAATGAAACAACCTTACGGGCACATTCCACCATCAATTCAAATGAATGCATAGAGCGCTTAGGCCCAGGTAATTTCATGAACATGCACACACCAGGCGTGCTAAACGAATCCAAGTTATCAGGATCAAAAAAGCCCGGTTCAACTACATTAGCAAGGCTGAACAACAATGGTCCACGACCAACATGCTGCTCAAAACGGTGATAGATATTCATATCGCCAAAACGGATACCGCAAGAGTTTAGTGCTTTATCAAGCTCTAACCCATCAAATACCTCACCAGGACGCGCCATCAGATTGAGCACGATGACTTCTTCCAATCCATCGATATTCAGTGGCATATCATCGTCTTGACTAGTCTGAACGACCGACTCGTCTTTCCGTGCCCTCTTAGAGGATTTGGACGACTGTCTTGGCTCATCATTATCTCGACAATGAGACGCTAACTTTTCCTCTTGTGCCGCGCGAGTAGATAACAACATTTCGTCATCTTCAAACAATACGTTTTGGTCTTCACTCTCAGGTGCACAACGCTGTTCATCAGCCTGACGTTCACCCAAATCATCAGCAACATCGCCCCCCAAAGAGTAACGCCTGACACCACCAATCCCGTCATCATCAAAGCTACTGACATTTGTCCCAACAACACCCAGCTGACCATCGTCAACGACTGGCTCATTGGCAGAAAATGAAAACCCTTGATTAACGGGGTCTTCATCAACGTTTCCAGCCCTTACATCTGAATAGCTATCCGTTTCAGCTCCAGCCAGCGCACCACCAAATTCAGGCTCTATACGCTGCTGACCATCCCCGTCATCAGTTCCCGATTGACGAGCTCCGCCATTAGGCAATTCACCATTATAGTAAGTCCCTTCTTCGCAGCTGCCCCCCATTTCAGAAGAGAGTCCAATTTCCCCCATACGAGAACGACGCATGCGACGATAGCCGTCAAATAAAATCCCGGCGATCACAACAAGCCCTATAATAATGAGCACATTTCTTAAATCGAACTCCATTGATACTACCCCCTTCTAAATCCCTATGATTCCCCACAGGAAAACCAAACAGACTGTCTTGTAACCAACATAGAGCAAAATCAGGAAAAATAAAGCAAAGTGACACCTTAATATTAAAAAACTGTCATATTACTTTAGATTAGAGACTTTACTCCTTCCAAATATTCTTTATGCCGTCATTACGCTCATAACAGCTTATATTTACATAGAAGCTAACGCAGCCGCCGCTTCTACATCAACCGCAACCAATCGCGATACACCAGGCTCATGCATAGTCACCCCCATTAACTGGTGGGCCATTTCCATGGCAATCTTATTATGAGTAATATAGATAAATTGAACATGTTCTGACATTTCTTTTACCAACCTCGAATATCGACCCACGTTAGCATCATCCAACGGAGCATCTACCTCATCCAACATACAAAATGGGGCAGGATTCAATTGGAATATTGAAAACACCAATGCAATCGCCGTTAGTGCTTTCTCTCCACCAGAGAGCAGGTGAATCGTGCTGTTCCGCTTGCCTGGAGGTCGCGCCATAATGGCTACGCCCGTATCAAGCAGGTCATCACCTGTGAGCTCTAAGTACGCATGGCCACCACCAAACACCTTCGGAAATAAGTTTTGCAATCCCTTATTTACTTTGTCGAAAGTTTCTTTAAATCGTGTACGTGTTTCTCTATCAATTTTACGAATAGCATTTTCTAGAATTTCTAACGCCTTCAGCAAATCATCATTCTGAGAATCTAAATAGTTCTTTCTCTCCGACTGCGCCTTAAATTCATCAATCGCCGCCAAGTTAATGGCCCCCAAGCGAGATATACGATTAGCTATACGCTCAAGGTCACCGGTCCACTTTTCTTCATTAGCATCATCAGGCAGCTCAGCAACAATACTCTCCAGCTCAAAGTCTGCTTCTTTTAGTTGCCCTTCTATTGTATTTCGTTGTACTTGCAACCCCTGCCATTCAATACGGTAACGCTCAAGCTCTGTTCGAACCCCCTGAGACGACTGCTCTGACTCGCCGCGTTTTTTCTCAAACGTTCGCAATTCATGTTCACATGTCTCTAAGGCCTTTCTTGAGTTAGAAAGTTCCTCTTCTACGCTTAATCGAAGCTCCAACTTTCCTTCTAATTCAGCCTGTAACTCTACAAAAGGGTCATCGCCTTGGTTTAATTGCGCCTCAATAGTCGCTCTTTTCTCGGCCAAGGTTTTAAGTTGACTCTGAAGCCGCTCAATACCTTGTTTTGTCGAATCTAGCTGTGTACGGGTAGATCTGGCATCTAGAGCAAGTTGATGGGTCTTATCTTTATCTTCCCGTGCTTTATGACGTACCGTCTCAATATCATTTCGGTTCGCATCACGTTTAGCAAGCAACTGTTCACGCCGCTCGGTATCTTGTTCCATAGCATCAAGCGCTTCCTGCCACACCAAACGCGACTCACTGATATTTTCCTGCTCTTGAGTTTGCTGCTCTTCACATTCAGCCAACTCACCGCCAATACGTTCCCGGCGCATAGAAAACTGTTCAAGACGCACTTGCTTAGCACTCAACTGTGCTTTGGCATCAGCATTGTTACGAGTGAATTCACTTAATGCTCGCTGTGCTTCTTCTCGCTGGCGCTCAATGTCTCTCAGTAACTCTCGGCCATCTAGGATCTGATCAGACAGCACCTCAACGCGCGCCTCTTCTGCTTCGAGCTTGCCGGTTACCTCTTCCAGTGCTTGCTGACGCTTAAGCACGCTATCTTGTTGATTCTCATCTTTCGCAACTCTAATCCAGTTTCGGCCAATCCAAAGCCCCTCTAATGTGATGAGGGATTCACCTGCTGACAATGATGACCGTGACGACAAAGCATCACTTAAGCTTTCTGCACAATACACGCCGGCCACAAGATTCTGTGCCGATGACTCACCGCTGATTTTAGAGGCTAATGCCGTTAACCCGGCTGATGCTGTCACGTCCACAACAACACTGGTATCAACAAAGGACACAGCTCCGTGCTCAAGACTCTCAATCACCGTGGCAACGGAATCCAAATCATCGACACATACTGCTTGTAGATAATCGCCAAGTACGGTTTCTACCGCCTTTTCCCAGCCATCTTCGGCCTTGATAGATTGTGCGACTCGAGGATTAGCGTCAAAACGATGTTTCGCTAGCCAATCCACCAAGTCAGATTCACCCAACGCAGCTTGTTGCAAAGCCTCTAACGAAGCATGGCGGCCTTTTAAGGCCTGCAGCTCACCTTTAGCAATATCCAAATCATTGTTGATTTGGTTATTATCATCTCGCTTACGGTTAATTTCATCAACTAAATCAGACGCTCGATTTTGTAGGTCTTCATGGCGAAGGTCGGCTTCAGACACGCGCTCTTCTAACTCAGCAACTTCCTCTTCCAATGGACCAGACGTTAATGTGCCTTGCTCCATTCTTAGCCGTTCAATACGATCCTTTAAGCGCTCCGTAGATTGCTCTAGATGTTGGATTCGTGATTGTTCTACCTGCGCTCGTTGTCGTGGCTCACTGGCTTTTTGATTAAAGTCATCCCACTCGGACTGCCACTCTTGCATAGCATCTTCGGCGATTGCCAACGCTTCGGATGAGGCGTCTGATTGAGCTTCAATCAACTCTAATTCTGGTTCAACTTCTAACAAACGTTCAGACAATTCTTCTGCCTGTTGCTGATCCAACGTTAAGTTTTCTTCCGACTCTTTGCATGAATCAATGGTTTCTTGTAAATCCGTCCGCAGCTGCGAGCCACGCTCTTTCTGGTGCTGGATACTTTGCTCAATACGAGCAATGTCTGCTCCCAAGCTATAGAAGCGACTTTGCACTTCATTCATTTTGTCGTTTAGTTCAGTATGCTGATCACGTTGCGTTTCAATACCTGTATCATGAGAACGTTGGTCTGCGACAAAGGCCTCTAGCTTAACCTCTAAGTCTCTAATTTTAGTTTCACGCTCGACAACCTGCCCATCCACGGCTTTCCAACGCAATGCTTGTTGCTGTGCCTTTAATAACCGCTCTTCTTCTTTGTACTGCTTATACTTTTCTGCCGACTGTGCTTGGCGCTCAAGATGCTGAAGCTGTCGGCCAAGCTCTTCACGTAAATCCTCGAGTCGATCCAAGTTCTCTCGAGTACGGCGCATACGGTTTTCAGTTTCTTTTCTGCGCTCTTTGTACTTAGAAATACCAGCAGCTTCTTCTACATACACTCGAAGCTCTTCTGGTTTAGATTCTATTAAACGAGAAATCATGCCTTGTTCAATAATGGCGTAACTGCGTGGCCCAAGACCCGTACCCAAAAATATATCGGTAATATCTTTACGCCGGCACTTAGTACCATTTAGATAATAGTTGGACTGCCCATCACGGCTTACTAAACGGCGGATAGAAATCTCTGCAAATCCCGCATACTCACCACCCAAGCTGGCATCAGAATTATCAAATACAAGCTCAACTGTACATTGCGTGGTAGGTTTTCGTGAGTTAGAACCATTAAAAATAACATCTGTCATGGATTCACCACGAAGATGTTTAGCAGAACTTTCTCCCATTACCCAGCGCACAGCATCAATGGTGTTGGATTTTCCGCACCCGTTAGGCCCTACAATACAAGAAAGGTTCTGCGGAAAGGAGACAGTTGTAGGATCTACAAATGATTTAAATCCCGCTAACTTAATACACTTTAAACGCATGAAAAATTGTTCTCCATCAACTGCGCGGCATTCGGCCCGTAGTTAATT
>MAAC01016768.1_pt1 | contig 22134 bp, 21 predicted proteins | sample 1115981 | NCBI WGS metagenome assembly MAAC01 (sample SAMN04961126, study PRJNA320927) | seawater metagenome | isolation source: sample BD02T64 sea water enriched with oil for 64 days | place: USA:Gulf of Mexico | collected 2013-07-27
CATTTGACCAGCATGAAAAGTTCCTTCACTACCAGTAAAACCTTGTACTATAATTTTTGAATCTTTATTTACTAAAACGCTCATTTGTTTTTTGTTTAATCTAAATTATATATCAATTGTAAACCAATTGTTTTAACACTACAAAAATAGTTCTTTGATTCTTATCAGAAAAAGATTTTTGTATTAAATTATTTGTTTTTTTGCTCTTTTAAAAATCGCTTGATCTGTGCCATTTCCTTTAGTTTTTCTCTTGATTCAGAAACAGGTGTTCCGAAATATGACTTCCCTCCAGCTACAGACTTTGTAACGCCAGTTTGTCCAAGAATCACGGCTCCTTTACCGATTGTTATCCCGCTATTGGTGCCCACTTGACCCCAAATAGTAACCTCATCTTCAATAATTACACAACCAGCAATACCCGTTTGTGAGGCTATCAAACATTTTTTCCCAATCACAGTATCATGTCCAACGTGCACCTGATTGTCAATTTTAGTTCCTTCTTTAATCGTTGTATCTCCGGTAACTCCTTTGTCAATAGTACAAGAAGCACCTAAATCTACATCATCTTCTAAGACAACTCTACCTCCAGACATTAATTTATCAAAGCCAGTTGGTCTATTTTTGTAATAGAAAGCATCTGCACCTAAAACAGTGTTGGCATGAATGGTAACATTGTTCCCTATGACACAATTGTCATAAATTGAAACATTTGGATGAATGACACAATCTTTACCTATTGCTACATTATTCCCAATAAATACATTTGGCTGAATGATTGTATTCTCACCTATGATTGCTGATGTTGCAATACTTGATGTTGCTGCGATAAATGGATTGAAATGTTTTGTAATTTTATTAAAATCACGAAACGGATCGTCTGAAATTAACAATGCTTTGCCTTCTGGGCATTCAACTTCTTTATTGATTAAGATCGTTGTTGCTTTTGAGTTTAAAGCTTTTTCATAGTATTTTGGGTGGTCAACAAAAACGATGTCTCCAGTTTCTACTACATGAATTTCATTGATTCCTGTAATTAAAAAATTGGCATCTCCAACAGATTGAACTTCTAATAACGAAGCTATTTGCTGTAAAGTTTGAGGTGTTTTAAATTTCATATAAAAAAGATTCCCGCAATTTGCGGGAATAGTTTTGATTTATTCTTTTACACGTTCTTGATACGTACCTTTTGTAGTTTCAACTTTAATCTTATCACCTTCATTAATAAATAAAGGTACATTTACTGTTGCACCCGTCTCTACAGTTGCAGGTTTCGTAGCATTTGTTGCGGTGTTCCCTTTTAACCCTGGTTCTGTTTGCGTAACTTCTAATATTACACTTAATGGCATATCTACAGATAATGGCATTTCATCTTCAGAATTAATAATAATTGTTACAACCTCACCTTCTTTTAATAAATCTGGTGAATCTAAAACAGATTTTTGCAATGAAATTTGATTGTAATCATTGGTATTCATAAAATTATATGCGTCTCCATCAGCATACAAAAATTGAAATTTCTGTGTTTCAACACGTACATCATCTAACTTTCTTCCTGCTGGAAATGTATTATCGATCACTTTACCGTTGGTTACACTTTTTAATTTTGTTCTTACAAATGCAGGTCCCTTACCAGGTTTTACATGTAAAAATTCTATTACTTTATAAATATCGTTGTTGTACCTGATGCACAATCCGTTTCTAATGTCTGATGTTGTTGCCATTCTTTACTTTTATTTTATATTATATTATTATCCTGCCGAATACCCTTTCATAATTCCACGTTGAGAATTACGGATAAACAAGGTGATTTCATCTCTTTCTGGGGTCGCTTCCATTTCCCCTTCAATGATCTCTAATGCTTGTGAATTATTATAGTTTTTCTGGTATAAAATTCTGTAAATATTTTGAATCTCAGAAATTTTTTCTGAAGTAAAACCTCTACGTCTTAATCCGATTGAATTAATACCTACATATGACAAAGGTTCTTTTGCTGCTTTAGTATAAGGCGGAACATCTTTTCTTACTAATGACCCACCAGATATCATTGCGTGATCTCCAATATGAATAAATTGATGTACAGCTGCTAATCCTCCTATAATTGCATATTTACCAATAATAACATGCCCTGCCAGCGCAACTCCATTTACAACAATAGAGTTATCACCTAACACACAATCATGTGCAATGTGAGCAGTTGCCATTATTAGACAATTATTACCAATCTTTGTTTTACCAGAAGCATTGGTTCCTCTATTTATTGTTACACATTCTCTTATGGTTGTATTATCACCAATAATAGTTAAAGAATCTTCTCCTTCAAATTTTAAATCTTGTGGAATTGCAGAAATTACTGCTCCTGGAAAAATTCTACAATTTTTACCAATACGAGCACCTTCCATAATCGTTACGTTAGATCCAATCCAAGTTCCAGAACCAATTTCTACATTGTTATTAATGGTTGTAAAAGGTTCAACAACTACATTTCTAGCCACTTTTGCTTGTGGATGTACATATGCTAAAGGTTGATTCATCTGTCTATTGTTTTTTTGCTATTTGTGCCATTAATTCTGCTTCAACCACTAACTTTCCATTGGCGTATCCATAAGCTTGCATATGGCAAATACCTCTTCTTATTGGAGTTATCAACTCACATTTAAAAGTCAATGTATCACCAGGCAAAACCTTTTGCTTAAACTTTACATTGTCCATTTTCATAAAATAGGTCAAATAGTTTTCTGGATCTGGCACGGTGTTTAAAACCAAAATACCTCCACATTGAGCCATAGCCTCTACTTGTAATACTCCTGGCATTACTGGAGCTCCAGGAAAATGTCCTTGAAAAAAAGGTTCATTCATTGTCACATTCTTCATCCCCACAACATGCTTATCCGATAATTCTAATATCCTATCGATCAATAAAAATGGTGGTCTATGAGGTAAAATATCCATAATTTGATGAATATCCATCAATGGTGGTTTATTTAAATCATATTGAGGTACTTTATTTCGTTTCTCTAACTTAATAATTTTCGCTAATTTCTTAGCAAATTGTGTGTTTACTGCATGACCAGGTTTATTAGCGATTACTTTTCCTCTAATACGAACGCCAACTAAAGCCAAGTCACCTATAACATCTAACAATTTATGTCTTGCAGCTTCATTAGCCCAATGCAACGTTAGGTTGTCTAAAATTCCGTTTGGTTTTACTGCAATTGTTTTCTTTTTAAAAGCTGTTTTTAATCGCTCCATTGTTTCATCAGACAATTCTTTGTCTACATATACTATGGCATTGTTTAAATCTCCACCTTTAATAAGATCGTTTTCTAACAACATTTCAATTTCATGTAAAAAGCTAAAAGTTCTTGCTTCTGCAATTTCTTCTTTGAAGTCTGATACGTGATTTAACGTTGCATTTTGGGTTCCCAGAATTTTAGTTCCAAAATCAACCATCGTTGTAATTTCATATTCATCAGCTGGCATTAAAATAATTTCACTACCAGTAAGATCATCTCTATATGAAATAATATCTTTTACAATGTATTCTTTAATTTCTGCATCTTGTTCTTCAATTCCAGCTTTTTCTAAAGCTTCTACAAAGAACTTAGAAGAACCATCCATAATAGGTGGTTCTGAAGCATCAATTTCTATCAATAAGTTGTCAATGCCTAAACCTACAGCTGCTGCTAATACATGCTCAGAAGTTTGAATTTGAACACCGTTTTTTTCTAGGTTTGTTCCTCTTTGGGTGTTTACTACATATTCTGCTTTCGCACCAATAATAGGTTGTCCTTCTAAATCTACACGCATAAAGGCAAATCCATGATTTACCGGCGCTGGTTTAAAGGTCATTTTAACGGTGTTTCCAGTATGTAAACCTACACCTGAAAGACTAATTTCGTTTTGTATTGTTTGTTGTTTGCTACTCATCATTATTCACTTTGAGTTTTTAAATCTCTTTCTAAATTATTTAACGTTGATGCCATTTTAGGTAAATTCCTAAAATACACATATGATTTATTAAAATCGGAATATCCAAATGCTGGAGTCCCTTGTATTACTTCGTTATCTTTAACATTTTTAGACACCCCAGATTGAGCCTGAACCCTAACATTGTCTCCAATTGTTATATGACCAACAATACCAACCTGACCACCAATCATACAGTTTTTACCAATTTTTGAAGATCCTGCAATTCCAGTTTGAGCTGCAATAACCGTATTTTCTCCAATTTCTACGTTGTGGGCAATCTGTATTTGATTGTCTAATTTAACGCCTTTTCTAATAACTGTTGAGCCTAAGGTTGCTCTATCTATTGTAGTTGCAGCACCAACATCTACATTATCTTCTATAATTACATTTCCTATTTGCGGTATTTTACTATAAATACCTTCTTTACTAGGGGCAAAACCAAAACCATCTGAACCAACTATTACGCCTGCATGTAAAACACAATTATTACCTATAATTGTTTCTGAATGAACCTTAGCTCCTGTAAAAATGGTGCAATTATCCCCAATAGTTACATTGTTACAGATATAAGCACTCGGATAAATTTTTACATTATTACCTATCTTTACATTTTCACCTATGTAAGAAAAAGCCCCTAGATATTCTCCGGAACCAATGCTTGCAGATTCTGAAATATAATGCGGCTCTTCTCTTCCCGATTTAGTATTCTTTACTTCATTATAAAAGTCTAACAACTTGGAAAATGCAGCATAGGCATCGTCTACTTTAATTAAAGTAGCACCAATTTTTTTTTCGGGCACGAAACTTTTATTTACAATAGCAATAGATGCTTTTGTAGTATATAAAAATGAACTGTATTTTGGATTTGATAAAAAAGTAAGACTTTCTTTTTCTCCTTCTTCAATTTTAGAAAGTTTCGAAACCTCTTCTTCAGGGTTCCCAACTACTTCTCCTTCTAAAATCTCTGCTATTTGTTGTGCTGTAAATTTCATCAACTGCAAAAGTATGAAAATTCTTAGGAATTGGCTAATAACATTTTCTTTGGATAACACATATAATATTTCTCTACAGGTTTGGTTAAAGCTTGTAAATTTAATTGATCTGAAGCTTTTGCTATATCCTCTGTTTCTCCTTTGTTATATAGTATTTTTATTGGATTCTCAGAATTGTATGCCTGATTAGAAACCCTACCACTAAACATAAAATAATGCAATAAACTTGTATCAATGCCAGAGTCATTTATCAGCTTGTCAGCATAATTTTCTTTTTCTTTTGATGAAAAAGGTTCGTTTCTCATTTCTATCTTTAAAAGGTTTCTGTTCATTATCATCTTAGATAACTTCGATAAAACTACATCTGTATGATTGGTCCACTCTTTAATGGCTGAAAGCACATCATAATCATCTAATTTAGAAAACTTATTTAAAGTTTCTTTTGTGAAATTCTCATTTGTTATCTGGTTGTATAAAAAGTATTGCATGGTTTTGGTTGCCGGTAATTCAACATTTTGCAGCGCCAATTCCTTTGCTCTTTGTAAAATTCTAACCAACATATTTTCTGCCACCAACCCTGTTTTATGTAAATACACTTGCCAATACATTAACCTACGCGCAATTAAAAATTTTTCTACAGAATAGATTCCTTTCTTTTCAATTACCAATTCATCGTTAGATACATTCATCATGGCAATCAATCTATCTGAGCTGATATTCCCTTCTGTAACTCCTGTATAAAAACTGTCTCGCTTTAAATAATCTAGCCTATCTATATCTAATTGACTAGAGATTAATTGATAGAAAAAACCTCTTTTATAATTGCCTTCAAAGATTTCTATTGCCAAACTCAATTGCCCATTAAATTGTTCATTGAGCTCTTTCATAAATTTTAAAGAGATCTCTTCATGACTAATTCCGTTTACAATGCTGTGCTCTAAGGCGTGCGAAAATGCTCCATGACCAATATCATGCAATAAAATGGCAATGTACAAAGCATTGGCTTCATCTTCAGAAATCTCTATGCTCTTAAAACGCAACACACGTACTGCTTTCTGCATTAAGTGCATACAACCAATTGCATGATGAAAACGTGTGTGATTTGCACCTGGATATACCAAATTTGAGAATCCCATTTGAGTAACACGTCTCAAACGTTGAAAATATGGATGCTCAATAATATCAAAAATTAAACTATTCGGAATTGTAATAAAACCGTAAATTGGATCGTTCAAGATCTTAAGTTTATTTGTTTTTGAGGTTTTCAATGTAAAAAAATTTTAGTCACACAAATATACTATTGTTATTGATAACAGAAGCAAAAACAGAAATGTACTATCGGTATTAACTTAAATTTAGCACCAATAGTAAAAATCAGCGATCATTTTCAAGTACATTAGCTGCACAACAAAAAAGACGAATTATGAGAAAAATAGAGATTTTATGGGTAGATGATGAAATAGATTTATTAAAGCCTCATATTCTGTTTTTAGAAAAGAAAAACTACACTGTAACTAAATGTACCAACGGTACAGATGCTATTGACTTGGTGAATGAAAATAATTTTGACATTGTTTTTTTAGATGAGAATATGCCAGGAATTACAGGCTTAGAAACATTGGCAGAAATCAAACAAAAAGAAACCAATCTTCCGGTAGTAATGATTACCAAAAGTGAAGAAGAATACATTATGGAAGAAGCAATTGGCTCTAAAATTGCCGATTATTTGATAAAGCCAGTAAATCCGAATCAGATATTATTGAGTTTAAAGAAAAACTTAGACCATTCTAAATTGGTTTCAGACAAAACAACGTCTAATTACCAGCAAGAATTCAGAAAGATTTCTATGGATTTAGCCATGGTGAATTCTTACGAAGAATGGATTGAAATTTATCAGAAACTCGTGCATTGGGAATTGGAATTGGAGAACATTGACGACACCGGAATGTTAGGCATTTTAGAAAGTCAAAAAAATGAAGCGAATAGCTTATTCTTTAAATTCATCAAAAAGAATTATCAAGATTTTTTCACATCAAACGATGCACCCATTTTTTCTCATAATTTATTAAAAAAGATCGTTTTTCCTGAGGTAAATAAAACCAACGGAACCTTATTAGTGGTTATAGACAACTTGCGTTTTGATCAATATCGAATTTTAGAACCTCTTATAAATCATTGTTACAGAAAGGAAACTGAACATTCATATTTTAGTATTCTACCAACAGCAACTCAATATGCGAGAAATGCTATTTTCTCTGGAATGATGCCTTCTGAAATGGAAAAAAGACACCCTAATTACTGGAAAAATGATATTGATGAAGGTGGGAAAAACTTATTTGAAAGTGAGTTTTTATCTGAACAAATTGGCCGCTTGCAATTAGACATTAAACACGAATATTATAAGATTACCAATTTAAAATCTGGTAAAGAATTGGCAGACAATTACAACGCGACCAAACAGAATGATTTAACGGTTGTGGTCTATAATTTTGTAGACATGCTTTCGCACGCAAAAACAGAAATGGAAGTCATCAAAGAATTGGCTGGAGATGACAAAGCCTATCGTTCTTTAACAGAAAGTTGGTTTAAAAATTCTCCTTTGTTAGAAATTATTCACAAAGCACAAAAACTAGGTCAAAAACTAATCATTACTACAGATCACGGAACGATTAATTGTAAAAATCCAAGTAAGGTTATTGGTGACAAAAATGCAAGTTCTAACTTACGTTATAAAACTGGCAGAAGCTTAACGTATAATGAAAAGGATGTCTATGCTGTTCGCAATCCTAAAGATATATACTTGCCAACAACATCTATGAATAGTTCGTTTATTTTTGCCAAAGAAGATCTGTTTTTAGCCTATCAGAACAATTACAACCATTATGTAAAGTACTTTAAAAACACATACCAACATGGTGGAATTTCATTAGAAGAAATGATTATTCCTTGTGCAGTTTATTTGCCAAAATAAAGATTTACCAATTCTGTGTTTTTAGTAGTGCACGCAATGTATTATCGTATTATTAAACCCCATAGCCCAGATTTGCAATCCGTTATATAAACTACCTTTAAGGAAATCACAATGGCTGTTGTTATAATTTTTCCGCACTCTTTATCGGCACGAAAAACATTTCCGCGCTAGCACTTTTGTGTGCTCATATCCGCGCCATTGGCTAGCGATTTTCTCATAACAATAAGATTTTAAATAAATAGCAATTTTTCTTAATTATAAGCAGTTATAAATGTAATAAAAAAATAAGCAAACAACACAGCATCCTCTCAAAACCAAACAACAACAATAACATCATAAAAACACAGTATTAAATGATACTATCAGCAGAAAAAACAGGTTTATCTATTTGTTATAAAAAATAAAATATTTGGGTAGTATCCTTCTAAAAAATTAATTTTAAAGAAAAAGTCTTCTTATTTTTGTTTTATGAACAGAAATTATTCAATTACTGAATTGAACCTCGTTGCAAACGAAATTTTATCAACTGTAAAAAGTAAGTCGTTATTGTTTTACGGAGAAATGGGTGCTGGTAAAACAACCTTAATTAAAGAACTTTGTAAAGAATTAGGAATTGAAGATGTAACCAGTTCACCTACTTTTTCTTTGGTAAACGAATACCACACTAACAATTCTGAAATTGTCTATCATTTTGATTTTTACAGAATTGAAGATGAAAACGAAGCCTATGACATCGGAATTGAAGATTATTTTTACTCAGATGCATGGTGTTTTATTGAGTGGCCACAGAACATCGAAAATTTACTACCTTTAGAGTCAACAGAAATACATCTTTCTGTTTTAGAAAACGGTCAACGTAACATTCAAATAAAATAACACTTATGAACCAATACTCTCCATTTAGCAAAGAAGAATTGATGCCGCAAGAAGAGATGCTTGAAATAAAAAAGCAAAAAGGAGAATTATTTATCGGCTTACCTAAAGAAACTCACTTTGAAGAAAAACGTGTTTGTTTAACACCAGATGCTGTAGCTGCTTTAACGGCTCAAGGCCATCGAATTGTCATTGAAACTGGAGCAGGAGATGCAGCAAATTTTAGCGATAAAGATTATGCAGATGCTGGTGCAAAAGTATCTTACAACAACGAAGAAGCTTTTGGATGTAACATTGTTTTAAAAGTTGCGCCACCAACACTGCAAGAAATTACCTATATAAAACCGCAAAGTATTTTATTGTCTGCGTTGCAATTAAAAACTCAGACAAAAAAATATTTTGAAACGCTTGCAAAAAAACGCATTACCGCAGTTGCTTTTGATTATATAAAAGACGCACATGGAGTGTATCCAATTGTAAAATCGTTGAGTGAAATTGCAGGAACTGCATCTGTTCTTATTGCTGCAGAATTATTGAGCAACAGCAATAAAGGAAATGGTTTATTATTAGGTAATATTGGAGGCGTTCCTCCCACCGATGTTGTAATTATTGGAGCTGGAACGGTCGCTGAATTTGCAGCAAGATCTGCTATTGGACTTGGTGCACGCGTAAAAGTTTTTGACAACTCTATTACCAAACTAAGAAAATTACAACACTGTTTAAACACCCCTATATATACGTCGACAATTCAGCCCAAAACATTGTTAAAAGCATTGATGCGTTGCGATGTTGCTATTGGTGCTATTCGAGGCAAAAACCGATCTCCAATTATAGTTACAGAAGCCATGGTTGAGCAAATGAAAGACGGCGCTTTAATTGTAGATGTTAGTATAGATAGAGGTGGTTGTTTTGAAACTTCTAAAGTAACAACGCACAGCAATCCAACCTTTGAAGCTCATGGGGTTGCCCATTATTGTGTGCCAAATATTCCTTCAAGATATGCGAGAACTGCTTCTGTTTCTATCAGTAATATTTTTACACCGTATTTATTAGATATTGCTGAAGAAGGTGGTTTTGAAAATGCGGCTCGTTTTGATAAAAGTTTACGCAACGGAATGTATTTTTACCATGGAATATTAACCAGTAGAACCGTTGCTGATTGGTTTAATTTACCGTTTAGAGAAAATGAAATTTTACGAAAATTTTATATACATATTCTTCCTTGTAATTACAAGTCAAGTTTTTACGCAATCTATTACTGTTGATGACACAAGAAACGCTGCCGATTTAGTCAATTTACTAATTGGTAATTCGTGTGCAACTACTTCTAATATTCAAACTTCTTCAAATCTATCTGTAGCGTACTTTAATCAGAATGGATCCATTTTTCCAATACCTGAAGGAGTAATTATTAGAAGCGGTATTGCTGCTCATACGCAAGGTCTTTATACCGGTACAAATTTAGACAGTCAAGTAAATACCAATTCTGATGCCGACTTACAGCAAATAAGTAACAATTCTGGTCAAATAGCACAAATTACAGATGCTGCTTTTTTAGAGTTTGATTTTATACCTCCATCAACCAATTTCAATTTTAATTTCTTGTTTTCATCAAACGAATATGGTGAATGGCAATGTGGGTTTAGCGATGTTTTTGCTTTTATCTTGACTGATTTAGTTACCGGAGAGAAAATAAACCTAGCAATTGTACCTGCTAGTGGAAACCCTATTTCTGTAAAAGAGATTCGAGACAACCAATACAATGCTTCTTGTAATTCTGTAAATCCGCAATTATTTGGTAAATACAATGTTACCGACCCTAGTAATTCAGCAATAAATATGCGTGGTCATACCGTTGTGATGAATGCTTCGGCAATTATTAAGCCCAACAATCCATACAGAATCAAATTGGTGATTGGAGATTACAACGATTCTAAATACGATTCGGCTGTATTTATAGAAGCGGGCAGTTTTGGTAACTTTTTAGATTTAGGAGACGATGTTGCTATTTGTACAGGAGAAACAATAACACTCAATTCTGGTTTTACCAATACTACAGATTACACCTACGAATGGAAAAAAGACAATGCAACGATTATTGGAGAAACTTCTCCTACGCTAACTGTAAACGACGCCGGAACTTATGACGTTTTAGTAACATTTAATGCTACTACTTGTGTAATTACTGATCAAGTTATTGTTTCAGATTTAGCAATAATCAACCCACCAGATTTGGTAGAATGTGATAATGGCGCAGCTACCGTTTTTAATCTGACAGAAAACAATATAACAATGCTTGGACTGGATCCTACTAAATACAGTTTATCCTATTTTTCATCTATAGATAATTTAAACAACAACATTCCGATTAACCCAGCAATAACAACAAACTATTCTAGTGTTGGTAATACTACAATTTACGGAAGAGTTTCTAATATTTCTTCAACAGAATCTTGTATTCAGACTATTAATTTTCAACTTACAACAAATAACATCACGGCTACAAAACCTGCAGATATCACAACCTGCGAAACATCAATATTAGATTTGCCAACAGCCGTAAATAATGAAATTTTAAATGGACTAAACGCCTCTCAACATACCATTACATTTTTTAATTCTTTGATTGATGCACAGACCAATGTAAATCAAGTTGCTGATCAATATAGTATTCCTACTGGTGCTAGTAGCTTTACATTATGGGCTAGATTGACTGAAAACTCAGCAACTACTTGCTTTGACATTACAGATTTCACCATAAATGTAAACCCAAATCCAGTTGTTCAAGATTTATTAAATGTGTTTGCATGTTCTAGTTATACATTGCAGAATTTAACAAACGGAAATTATTATACTGGTACAAATGGAACCGGCACTTTACTAAATACTGGTGATGTAATTACAGACACACAATCCTTATTTATTTACCTCGAAGAGAACGGTTGTTCAACTCAAACTAGTTTTAACATTACCATTGTAGAAGAGTTTACAATGAATACCGAGTATTGTGGCGAGTTTATAGTTCCAATTCTAGAATATGGTGATTTTTACACACAACCCGATGGGCCAAATGGAACAGGAACAATTATAACAGCTGGAACAAGTTTTATCAATAATACAAGCATCTATTATTATTCTGATTTTGAAGGAATTGAATGTACAGATTTACCATTTGATATCATAATTCACCCCTTGCCATTAGTAGATACTCTAGCAGATGTTACAACCTGTTTGTCTTATACTCTTCCGGTATTAACCAACGGAAATTATTTTACTGAAGCTAACGGTTTAGGAATTCAATTAAATGCAGGTGATGCAATCGATAATACACAAACAGTGTTTATTTATAGTGTTGATAGCAATACATGTACCAATGAAACTTCTTTTAACATTACTATAATTGATACTACAATATTTCAAGATGAAACTGTTTGTGGTAGCTATACAATTCCAACTTTAACGGTTGGTAATTTCTTTACCCAAACAAACGGAACAGGAACACAACTGAATACAGGCGCTATTTTAACCTCGTCTCAAACCATTTATTTTTATGCACCAACAAATAATGGTTGTGCAGATAATATTCAAATGAATATTACAATAAATCCACTACCTGATGTAGATTCACTGCCTGACTTTCTTACCTGTGTAGATGCACCAATGAGCTTGCCAACATTAAGAAACGGAAACTACTTTACGGAATCTGGTGGTTTAGGTACGGCTTTAAATATGGGTGATATCATTGCAACTACACAAACCATTTACATTTATAATTTTGATGGTACCTGTCCTAACGAAACTTCTTTTTTTATTGAAGTACGGCCTTTGCCAATATTAAATAGTTTTACAGATGTATTTAGCTGTTCTGACTATACACTTCCTGCAATTACAAATGGAAAATATTACACACAATCTGGGGCATTAGGAACACAATTAAACCCTGGAGATATTATCTCTAGCACACAAACAATTTATGTACATAATGAATATGATGATTTAAAATCGTGTACAAATGAAGCATTTTTCACAATACATATCATTGGTCTTGAAGTAGACAAACCTGCAAATATAGCAGCTTGTGATTCGTATACATTGCCTGCTTTAACAAGTGGGAATTACTTTACTCAAAGTAACGGATTTGGAGCGCCATTAACTGCCGGTGATGCAATTACAACCACACAAGATATTTATGTGTACGCAAACAATGGTAGTCGATTTTTCTGTAGTGATGAGCATTTATTTACAGTTACAATTACCAATACTCCAGTAATTTCTACAATAAACAATGTAGAAAGTTGCGGAACATTTACATTACCTGATTTAACGCTTACCGGATCAACAATTAACTATTATAAACAACCTAATAAAGTTGATCCAATCAACCCTTCTGATTATATAATTACTACAATAGGTACCCAAACCATTTATGTTTTTGCAGAATCAATTGGAAATACCTCTTGCACAGCCGAAACACAATTTGAAGTGACCATTCACCCTCTTCTAGATTTTACGGTACAAGGTGGAGTTATTTGTGTCGATTCAGAAACCAAACAAACAACAAATCCATTTTTATTAGAATCTGGTTTAGATCCTGCGATATTTAGAGTGAATTGGTATTTAGACAATCTGTTGGTTGGAACCGGAGAAAATTATTCTGCAATAAAAGCCGGAACATATACTGTTGAGACCGTTAAATTAACGGCAGATGTTGGCGCAGATTGTAATTACAATCCAACACAAGTAATTGTCAAAGAGTCGATACCAAAAGCGGAAGTATACTTTTTAACAAATCCTTTTACAAGCCCAACAAATATTAGAGTAGACATCACAGAGAAAGGCTTTGGGAATTATGATTACAGGTTAAATAATGGCTCTTATCAAACAAGCAATTTATTTCATGGTTTAGATTTTGGCGAACACACAGTCTATGTGAGAGATTTATCTGGAATTTGCACCAGCGAAATTGCAATTCAAATCAATGTAATAAATTATCCATACTTTTTCACACCAAATGGTGATGGAACAAATGATTACTGGAATATTCCTGATCTTTCTAACCATCCAGAAGCAATCATTTCTATTTTCAATAGATATGGTAAAGTTGTGGCAAAAATAGAACCTACTAGTATTGGATGGAATGGTATACTATTAGACGGAACACGTGCACCATCTACCGATTATTGGTTTAAAGTTGAGTTTATATTTCAAGGAAAATCAACTGTATTCGCTTCAAATTTTTCTTTGATAAGAAAGTAAGTATTTTATAGACAGATTGAGAAATTACACCTAATTTTGCATTCATAATTTTAGAACATGGATTGGTTAAAACGTATTGGTTATTTTTTAATTGGAGCTTCAATTAGTTGTGTTGGCGTCTATTTTTTCTGGCAAAAGAAACAAGCTACTTTTGATTACGGAATGGATGCTAGAACACTAAAAACTATTCGTATTAGAAGACAAATAATTTCTCCAGAAGCACAAGTTATTTTAACTAAAAACAACCTTGACAGCATTGCCATCAATTACATTTTAAACAACGGTGATGTCAACTTTGGAAAAAGTCAACAGCGAGAAAAACCTTGTGCCAAATATTTAATTGAAGGAGAATTTCAAGATAAATTAATCGACTTATGGATTATCCGTTGCGATTCTACATCAACAATCAAAAGAGTAACAATTAAGTAGTTACCCTTTTTTATATTTATCATGGAGTCCTACTCCATTTAAAATCATAGGAATAATTTTCTCTATTCTTTTTAACTGTGTAGCTTCTCTTTTTGCTTCGGTAACATATACTGTATATTCTCTCTTTTTAGACAAACTAAACAATTCAAATTGTTTCTTCAATTCTAAACTATTATCCAATTCCCTTTGAAAAGCTACATCAATTATTAAAGGTTTGGTATTTTTTTTAGGCTTGATGATATTTCCTGACTCCTGATTCTCAATGGCTTCAAAAACATAACTTTTAAGCAAATCAACATCTATATTTTCTAGCGTTGAAAATCGCCATTGCCGCATGGCTTTCGTTTTTCCTTTTTGTGCATTTATCAAAACATTCTGAGCATCTTTTAACGTTCCTCCCTGAAAAAACCACAAGCCTACGTAGTTTTTAAAAGCAGATAAACCAACAATGTTTTTTCCCTTATTTATATATACTGGCGCACCCCACTTTATGGTTTCTTCTAAACCAGTAGCTAGTAATACATTTCTCAAAAATTCCAATTCAGATTTCCATTCCTGTTTTTTTTCTATATACCCTTTAACTTCTATCATATAAGCTGCCTACAATTATTTGTATAAAATTAAGTAAAAGCAATTATCTACATCTCCTTTTTTGATTTTTTCTTAACTTAGAGCCTAGTAAAAACAAAATGCATGCAACACAAAGCAGAAACCGTTGATCAATATATTGAACAGCTACCTGAAGAACGTAAAATTGTAATTTCAAAAATTAGAAAAATAATTTTAGCCAATTTACCTGAAGGATTTGTAGAACAAATAAATTACAACATGCCAGGTTATGTGGTTCCTAAATCCATGTATCCTAGTGGATATCACTGCGACACTAGTTTACCTTTGCCATTTATAAATCTTGCTTCTCAGAAGAATTTTGTAGCATTTTATCATATGGGTATGTATGCAAACCATGAATTATTAACATGGTTTAAATCTGAATACCCAAAACATTGTAAGTACAAATTAGACATGGGAAAAAGTTGTGTTCGTTTTAAGAAAATGAACGATATCCCATACGAACTAATTGGTGAATTGGTGCAAAAAATGAATCCACAGAAATGGATAGAGCTGTATGAAAGTGCTATTAAAAAGTAGCCATCCTTACACTGTTTACCACGTCAAAATCACTCGAGCTAACAAATTACTTCGCTATTTCTGAATGATACCGGTCAGAAATCTTTTCTATACTTTTAATCGATTTTTGAACCCACTCAAAATACAATGTTTCTTTTTCTAGATCTGTTATTTTCCAAGCAATGTTAGAAGCTCTCAACTTCGTTGTTACATCTTGTAAGATAATGGCTGCCGCCACAGAAATGTTTAAACTTTCTGTAAAACCAACCATAGGAATCTTCAAAAAACCATCTGCCTGATTCATCATATATTCAGAAACGCCATCTTTTTCTACACCAAAAACAAAAGCTGATTTCTTAGTAATGTCAAATTCATGCAAAAAACAAGACTCATTGTGTGGTGTGGTTGCAATAATTTGATACCCATCACTACGAAGTGCATCTATACAATCTTGGGTATTGGTAGCACTCTTGTTGTATTTATTGATGTTCAACCATTTTTGCGAACCTTTGGCAACATGTCTAGAAACCTTACTTGAATATTTATTCTGAATTACATGCACATCTTGTACACCAAAAATATCACAGCTTCTAATGACCGCACTTGAGTTGTGTGGCTGAAAGATATCTTCTAAAACCACTGTAAAATGTCTGGTTCTCTCTTCTAAAACTTTCGTAAAAGTTTCCTTCCTTTTATCGCTTACAAACTCTTCTAAATGGTTCAGAAATTTTTGGTCTATCATTGTAATGTTATTTGTGTCTTGAAGTTATTGTAAAAGAAAATGATGGTTTTTTTTCTATATTTAAAGTATAAAAATAAAGCATAGCCAAAGCTACGGTTTCTTTTTTTACTGAAGAAGAAAGGAGAAAAGAACGTTTTATTGCTATAATTTTAAGATACAAACAGCATCTCTTAATTTCTTTTTACAAACATACTATAAAAATCATATTTTAGCTTTAAAATATATGGATGAAAAATTTAGTTGTTTTAACTGGAGCCGGAATTTCTGCCGAAAGCGGACTTAAAACTTTTAGAGATGCTGATGGTTTGTGGGAAGGACACGATATTATGGAAGTTGCTTCTCCACAAGGTTTTTATGACAATCCAGAATTGGTCTTAGATTTTTACAATCAAAGACGAAGACAGTTACTAACTGTTAAACCCAACAAAGCACATTTCAATTTAAAAGAACTAGAGAAAGAGTTCAATGTTAACATTATTACACAGAACGTAGATGATTTACACGAAAGAGCTCATAGCAAAAATATCATGCATTTACATGGCGAATTATTAAAAGTACGGAGTACTAAAAACCCTGAATTAATTTATGATTGGAAAAGGGATTTGGTTTTAGGCGACTTGTGTAAAGGAAAAGCGCAATTAAGACCAGATATTGTTTGGTTCGGAGAAGATGTGCCATTATTGGAGAAAGCAGCAGAAATCACTTTAAAAGCAGATATTTTAGTAGTCATTGGTACTTCTATGCAAGTGTATCCAGCGGCAAGTTTGATAGATTACACCAAGCCCAACATTCCAATTTATTTTATCGACCCCAATCCTTCCATATCCGAGAGTCAATTTGAAAATCTGACTATTATTAAAGAAGTGGCCAGTAAAGGAACAGAAGAACTTTTAAGATTGTTGTAAAAACTATCTTAAGAAGAATCTCAATTATAAAAGACTATACTACTCTCATAATGGATTCCTGCCTTTACGGGAATGACAAATGAACTTACTTAGAAATTAGTCTTTTAAAATACTCATAAAACTCCCCTTTAGAGATTGAGCTTCCTTTTTCTATCAAGTCGAAAATTTCAGGGTTTCTTTCTGAAGTGTATTCTTTAGAACCTGTAAAATATTCTACAGCATCATCATTAGGATTTGACAGTAACCACTCATACCCTTCTTGTTCTAGCAAATTAATGTCTTTATTTATTTTTACAAAAATTCTGTGAATCTCGTTTTCATCACAATGAAACAAATTGACACTCTGCTTAGAAAAATGCTCTAAGTAGTTGGTTTTTGTCAGAACATCATCCCAAACAACATCAGAAAAAACATTCATTTCGTCTTCTGCAACCGTTGGTTTTTCTTCTTTGATTTGTTTCCATTCTTTTACATCAATGCTTTGAGAAGCTAAAAAAAGGGCAAATTCTTCGTGTAAAGATTCAAATTGTTCTTTGGTAAGTTGTCTGTATTTCATCCTATAAAAATAAAAAAACCGCCTAAAATTAGGCGGTTCAAATATCTGTAATATAATTTGAATTAGAAACTATATCTCAATCCAAATTGCATTTGCCATCTAGAAAGTAAACTAGCATCATAAACAAATGTTTCTTGAAGGTTGGAGTTGAAACTATAGGTTGGTGTTCCTGTATTGTCAACAGACACACCAATAGGCTGTACAGCATCTGGCTGCTGTACTAGTCCCCAATCAGAGTTAATCAAGTTTCCAAAATTCAAAATATCAATGGTAAATTCTATCGAGTTATCATCAGATAATTTTAAATTCTGAATAAACTTTATATCCATTTTCCCTCTCCATGGTGCCAAAGCTCCATAACGTTCAGCATATTGCCCTCTTCGTCCACTTAAATAATCATCTTGTTGAATGAATTTTTCGAATGCTGCGCCATCTCCTGCTCCACTAAAATTCATTTGCCCAATTTCACTTGCAGTAGGAACATAAATCAAATCATTTAAATTAGATCCATCCCCATTAATATCTCCTGCATAGGTATAGTTGAAACGACCTCCTTTTGCCAATTCATAAAACGAAGAAATAACTGTACTCCATTTATCATTAGTTCCATAGCTCCACTTTTTAGAAGCAACTGCTATAAAACGATGTGTTAGCATTTCCTAAAGTTGGGTTAAAAGCAAATGCATCACCCGTAATTTCTGCTTCAATAGAATTTACATCTTTTGCATTTAAATAGTTATAAGCTCCCATTACATACAATCCATTTTCAAAAGTTCTTTGTGCTTTAAAAGACGCATTTAAAGATCTCCCTTTATCTGAATTGGTAAAAACATAAGCATTGTTTCCTTTATCACCAGCAGTATAAACCGGTCTATTATCAACCCCTTGTAAAGTTCCTGTAGGGTCTTTCAATCCCCAGTTTTGTACATGGGCACCATTGATGTCTTTTGTGTATGATAAATCTGTTGTTAACACAGTACCATTTTCTAATTTGATATCGGCCCCTAAACTGGTTCTCCATACTTGTGGAAATTTAAAATCTGGATCTACAACTTGATAGAACCATACATTTGGGTTTCCTATTTGATTTCCTAGCCATACAAAAGGGAAACGACCTGTAAACAAACCAGAACCTCCTCTAAGCTGCAAGGTCTTATCTCCTTTTACATCCCAGTTAAACCCTACTCTTGGAGAAATTAAGAAACTGTTATTTGGCATTTGAGTTGAATCAAATTTAACTGCTTTACCTGTAGCAGGATCAAAATAATCGATTGAAGGATCATAAAAATTCCCAGGGAAATCTATTACATCTTGTGCTTTGTCAGCTGAATCAAAAAACAAAGGCTTGTCAAAACGAACTCCGTAAGACAATTTAAAATTGTCATTTACATTCCATTCATCCTGTGCATATAAGGCAAACTGCCCCACATTGGTTTCTGCTAATGCCCATGAATTGTTTGCGTTTTTATCATTAAAAATGTTTTGCGCATTGGTCATTGCATCTGCCAATAATCCATTTGCAATTCCTGCTCTAAAAGCATTCATGTCTGCAAAGTCTCCAAAAAACGCACCAACATACCCTCTAGCATCACCTAAGCCATAAGTTCCTAAGTTTCAAATTTCTCAAAAGAAAAACCAAATGTATAGTTGTGATTTCCTTTACTTATATTTAAATTATTGGTGATTTGAAATACTTTCTGATCCAATCTATTGTTGATTGAAAAAGGTTCGTGTCCAGCTACAATATAGTTTCCTCCACTTCCATCTTGAATTCTAAATGCTGGCATTGGAGTAGATTTGGCATTTCTAAAATCATCAAAATGCGTGTATCCTGCTTGAAACTTATTGGTTACATTATCTGAAAATGATGAATTTAACTCAATTAAAAATGAATCTATGTTGTTATTAATTTGGTATCCCGAATTTTCAAACTGTAAAATTTGAGAACTTGGTCCTCTAAACCCTAATGCCGTTGGATGCGCCGGCACATCTCTAGAAGCATTTAAGAAATTGTACACAAAAGACATACGGTGTTTTTGATTGATATTCCAATCAAACTTTAACAATCCTTTTGTACTATTAGAATTGTGTGTAAATCCTTCATAAGCACCGGTGTCATAACCGATTCCTGCCAATGCAGCTTTAACTTCATCTAAATCAGATTTCAATACTCTTGATTCATTAATTGCTCCAGAACCAGTATTTGGCAACCAAGATTGCCCTAAGTCTGTTCTATTATCTTTTTCAAAATTTGCAAAAATGAATAATTTATTTTTAATAATAGGTGCTCCAAAACTTGCTCCTACCTGAGACTGTGTTAATTTAGGCACAAAAATACTTTGCCCTTTAATTTTACCACCTGTGAAATCTTGATTTCTATAATAACCATAGGCAGTTCCACTAACTTTGTTGGTACCACTTTTAGTTACTGCATTTACAGAAGCTCCTGTAAAACCAGACAAGGTAACATCATAAGGAGCAGTAGAAACAGATATTTGCTCAATAGCATCTAAAGAGACAGGCTGAGACGCTGTTTGCCCTCCAGGCGTTGCTGCATCCAATCCAAATGGGTTGTTAAAGATAGATCCATCTAAAGTGAAATTATTAAATTGATCATTTCTACCACCAAAAGAACCTCCAGAAGCTGTTGGGTCTAAACGGGTAAAATCTGCAGCTGATCTTGAAATTGTAGGTAAATTTTTAAGTTCTCTAGAACCAATACTCGTTTGCGCACCTGTTCTATCATTATTAAAAACTGTACTTTTAGCAGAAGTGATCACAATTTCATCTAAAGTATTTGAATCTTCTGATAAAACAGCATCTATATTTGTTGTTTCTCCTAAAGTTAAATAAACATTGGTTACTTTTTTAGATTTGTACCCTACAAAACTAATCGTTACCGTATATGGCCCTCCTATTCTTAAATTAGACAAGGTGTATCTACCATTTATTTGAGCAATTGTTCCAGAAACAGTTCCGGTTGGCGTATGCAGCGCTACAATGTTTGCACCGATTAATGCCTCTCCAGATCCAGTCTCTGTTACCAAACCTTTAATTTTTGAGGTGGTAACCTGTGCTGAGATACTTACAGAGAAAAGCAATATTAAAATAAATATAATTCTTTTCATTATTAAATATATTTTAGTTCAGGCTAAATTTAGCACAAAAAAAAGAGCTTACTATACAATAGTAAACTCTTTATTAAGATATTATTAACAATTGCTTATTCAGCAATCACTTCAAATGTAATTTCAGCAACAACTTCTCTGTGTAATCTTACAGATGCATTGTATTTACCTAATCTTTTTACTGATCCACCAACAACTTTGATATATTTCTTATCAATTACAGTTCCTGCTTTTTCTATTGCTGCAGCCAAATCGATGTTGTTTACAGAACCAAATAACTTGTCTCCTGTACCAACTTTAGATGCAATCTTAATCTCTAATCCTTTAACTGTTTCAGCTATTTTAGTAGCGTCTTCAATCATTTTAGCTTCTTTAAAAGCACGTTGCTTTACGTTTTCAGCTAAAACTTTTTTTGCTGAAGAAGTCGCTAATACTGCATATCCTTGTGGGATTAAAAAGTTTCTACCATAACCATTTTTCACAGTTACAACATCATCTTTGAAACCTACGTTTTCTACGTCTTGTCTTAATATTAATTCCATAATGCTTCTTCTTTTATTATTTTAACATATCTCCAACATATGGCATTAGCGCTAAATGACGAGAACGTTTGATAGCTACTGCAACTTTACGTTGGTATTTTAATGATGTTCCTGTTAAACGTCTAGGTAAAATTTTACCTTGTTCGTTAACTAAATACAATAAGAAAGCGGCATCTTTATAATCGATGTACTTGATATCGTTTTTCTTAAAACGACAGTATTTTGCTTCTTTTTTAGTTTCAATGTCAAGCGGAGTTAAGTATCTTACTTCTCCCTGCTTATTACCTTTTGCTTGTTGTTCTATAGATGACATATCTTATTTTTTAGTAGATGTTACACGTGCTCTTCTCTTTTCAGCCCAAGCTGCAGCATGCTTATCTAATTTAACAGTTAAATAACGCATAACGCTATCATCTCTTCTAAACTCAAGTTCGAATGAAGAAATCTCTTCTCCAGCCATTTTGAACTCAAACAAGTGGTAAAATCCACTTTTTTTCTTTTGAATTGGGTAAGCTAATTTTTTCAAGCCCCAATCTTCTTTTGAAATCATTTCGGCACCTCTAGAAACCAAATAGTCGTTAAACTTTTGTACTGTTTCCTTTATCTGAGTATCAGATAAAACGGGATTCAAAATGAAAACAGT
>MAAC01009515.1_pt1 | contig 22129 bp, 22 predicted proteins | sample 1115981 | NCBI WGS metagenome assembly MAAC01 (sample SAMN04961126, study PRJNA320927) | seawater metagenome | isolation source: sample BD02T64 sea water enriched with oil for 64 days | place: USA:Gulf of Mexico | collected 2013-07-27
GGGGGTAAAACGCCCTTTTGCGATATTAGCCCCGAGTTTCTGGTGGATGTCGATGAGAATGACGACGGCAGTGTCGATCTCGTCGATCAGTTCATCTTTACCATCAGCTGTCTCGATGTACCCGAAACCGATGTCGACGAATCCCTGAACTGCCCCCTCAGTCGCATTATCTGGGACGTCGATGAAGGCAATACCAGCGCCAAGGCCAAGGCCCAGGTCTTTGTTAGTCACACGGATAGAGACAGGATTAAGGGTGGAAAAATCACCGGGCGCAGTAAATAAACGTCTCCATGTGGTGTGCAGCCCTATTTGTCGGTGGCGGTGGTCATTGATAAATAGGGGATGCACTCAGGAGCCTCATCCTAAGAAGCTCTACTCAATTCGCAAGGCCTGCATCGAGTATTTCTTAGATCCCCACAATAAGCGATACCCTTACATTCAATACTGCAATTCCACGCTATTAACTCGTCATTACTGAATCAGGCGCACCACATCGACGCTGGCTTGATTCAGTAAATCGGCCAGGGTGAATTGCCGCAGATGGGTCAGATATTGGTCCTGAGCCTGTAATAAGATGCCTTTTAATTGGCAGGCGGTGCGCAGGGCGCACGGGGGCTGGTCACAGTTGGCCGGGTCCAGGGTCTTTTCCATTAATACCACCACCTCATCGAGGCGTATTTCTTCGGCGCCGACGCCCAAATGAATCCCCCCGTTCTTGCCCCTCTGTGATGCCACCCAACCCTGCTTAACCAGCTTGTTAACAATTTTCATGACATGGCTTTTGGAAATATCAAAGCCATCGGCCAGCTGCTGGATTTTACTTAAGGGCTCATCGCTCGACGCCAGGTAGATCAAGATGCGAAAGGCGTAATCGGTGTGTTTGGTTAATTGCATGGTGGTTACCGAATAATCTCAGGTGGTGTTCTGCAAGCATCGCTGCCGATGACCGGCAGTATAAATACTTGACAGTCTTAAAGATACATATAGGATGCACCTTATAAAGATTCAGGCAAGATGAATCTTTTAACTTGCAACATTAAACCTGGAGGCTAGCGTGTTACCGACGACCACTATTGAGCTAATCAAATCGACCGTGCCCTTACTTGAACAGCATGGGCAGGCTATTACCACGCGCTTTTACGCGCTGTTATTTGCGGAAAACCCGGCACTAAAACATGTCTTTAATCAGGTCAACCAGGCGCGGGGCGAGCAGCCCAGAGCACTGGCCGATGCGGTATTGGCCTACGCTAAAAATATCGATAATCTGGCCGTGCTGCTGCCCGCGGTGGAGCGCATAGCCAATAAACATGCCAGCCTGGGCATCGAGCCACGGCACTACCCGCTAGTGGGTAGCAGCCTGTTGGCCGCCATTCAAGGTGTACTCGACTTGCCCGCAGACCATCCGGCCATCGCGGCCTGGGGCGAGGCCTATCAGGTACTGGCCGATATATTTATCGGCAAGGAAGAAAGTATCTACGCGCATAACGAACAGGCCCCAGGGGGGTGGCGCGGCTTTAGAGAATTTACCATCGACAAAATTGTCAGCGAGACCCCCGAGGTTAAATCCTTCTACCTCAAGCCCAGTGATGGTGGGGCCATACCGCCCTTCAAGGGTGGCCAGTTTATCGGTATCAAAACCAGACCACAGGCCTCCGAGTTTGATGTCATTCGCCAATACTCCTGCTCGGGCCAACCGGGCAGGGACTACCTGCGAATTACCACAAAAAATGAGGTCGAGGGCTTGATGTCTGGCCATCTTCACCAGAGCACGGTCGGCACTACGCTCTTGGTTCAGGCACCGAGTGGTGTTTTTACCGTCAATGCCGAAGCCGAGAAGCACATTTTCGTTGCCGGCGGCGTGGGCATTACACCCTTGATCGGCATGATCTACGAGCAATTGCAGAGCGGCGTCAAAGCCACGGACATACTCTTGATTCAGTGCGCCCGCGACCGCCGGCAGCAAGTCTTGCGAGAAGAGTTGTCGGCGCTGCAGGGCGAGTCGGCTTTCCACTTCAAATCTTGCTTCGATGAGGACGATGGTGGCGACCACCGGGGCTACTTAAAAGCAGAAGTCCTACAACAGTGGTTTACGGAGGCCAATATAAGCGTGGATGGAGCAAGTGCCATTTACTTTTGTGGCCCCAGGCCCTTTATGGCAGCGCTGAATCAACAGGCGCAAAGCCTGGGTTTTAGTGAAGAGAATATTCACTACGAAACCTTCGGGCCAACAACAGCCCTGTAGTCGCTAGGGGCCCCTGGCAACTTGAGCCGAAGAAGGCAGTAAGGGGCCGGGTTGGCCAGCCCCTTTATTCGGCCAGTCGCAGGCGCCGGCGCAGTTTGATGAAGCCGCGCAGCGCTAGTAAAGCGAGGGCGGGGCCGATCAGCAGTAATACGCCGGGAAGTAACAGATTCATCAGGGTTTCATTAATGAGGGCCTGTGTCGGTGCGCGGGGCAGGTAGTTGATTTCGACCCGCTGGCCGACAGCGTAGGCGGCGGGGCTTTGTCCGGTGCGGTGGATAAAGCGCACCACTTCGCCCTCCGCGGTGGTAAATTCCACCTCCGGCATATAGGGCGAGCGACCACTGCTGTTGGCCGTGCCACTGTGCAGGGCAATGACCTCGCCGCTGCTGGTTTGGCCGTAGAGCCAGAGTTTCACCTGAAAGCTCGCCACCAGAACACCCGCGGTCGTGAGCCCCAGGCCGATAATGACAACCAGGGGCAGTACCTTGAGCAGTGAGCGATCCTGGGTGCGTCGGATATCGGCATTCGGACTTTGATTATCCATGGGCATTGGTCCTTTGTTTGAGTTATTTATGCGTCGATGACTAGCTTTTGTTGGCCCCGGGGAGGGCGCTGCCGACATCTATCCATATCTGCTTGGCATAGGCCATTAATGTGCCACTGGTACTGTGAATGGCGACACCCATAAAACGCTTGCGGCCACTGTTGGGCGATATTTTCCAGCTGCTGAGTATGTAGTCTTCTTCCGCCTTGAGGGCTGTTTTGATACTGCCACTACAGGTGCCGAGTAGCTGTAGCCCGGCGTCGGGCTCCGCGGCCTTAATGGCGTAGGCACCGGGACAGTCGAGGGCCGACCAGGTGTAAATGTTGTCGATATTGCCGTCCTTGTTAGCGAGTTTGTCGCTGGGTCGCCACAGGGCGGCGACAATGTTTTGTTCGATCTGTGTGGTCCAGTCAATAGGCGAGCCGGTCTTTACAACAGTATCTAGCGCACCACAAAACACCCGCAGGCCGTTTTCGCGGGAGCGTGTCGGGCTGCAAACATAACAGCCCTGGGGGGCGGAGGAGTGGATAAAGGCAAAGCGCTGGCTCGCGGCGCGAGCACTACCTAGGTCGGGCGCGCTGGGAATGGCGAGTGCAAGCGCTATGCTACGGGCACTGCCCAGCAACTTATCGTCGAGAAAGACGCCGATGCCGGCATCGGTGTTTTTTACCTGCAGGGGGGTTTCCACCGGGAAGGCGGCATTGATGCGGATCTCGGCGTCACCCTCAATAAAACTGGCGAGTAGGCCGCTGATATAGCCGCCATTGCCACAATTAATCGGGCCGTTGTACAGGCCGTCGATGGAGACAATCTTTTGCACTGCATGGGTGGTGGCTTTCGGGGACGCTGACATTGGCCTCTCGCTGTTGTTTTAGTGGGTAAGCTTGCACGAACTGGGCGTCGATTTTAAAGGCGAGGATGGCAAAGATAAACGCTTTGTCATAGTCTTCGGGTGGAAAAGTCAGTTTGGGGTGTCTTTACTGCGATGCACGAAACGATGGACCTCGATATTGTCGCCAGCCACGAGGCCGGACATGTGCTGCTCGCCCACTACTATGGGCGCAAGGTTTACGGTGCCTATTTGAGCGAGCAGAGTGCCAGGCACGAGCGCAGTCATGTGCGCTTTGCACTGACCCCGCATATTCGGGAGATCCACCTCGATCTCGACGGGCTCGACGCGCGCTGGCCACTGGCGGTGCGTGAAACCCTGGTCACCACGCGCATTCTTTTGGCCGGCCCCCTGGCGCAGGCCGTCTATCAGCAAAAGCCCTATCGCGATATGGCCGGTGGCCAGGACTATGGCGATGCGCTGGCTGAACTGCTGCGCCTCGAGCGCCTGCGACTTAGCCTGCCCCGGCCCCATCGTCTTGATACCTCGTATAAGGACGCTAACATTCTCGATACCCTGGCGGATGACATCCTCTCTCTGTTGCAGACCCCCACTTACGCCCATTATTTAGGGCTGCTTGCCCAGGGGCTGTTGGTGGGTCGGGAGCTGAATGGCGCACAGATTGAGGCGATGTTGCAGCCGATGCCCCGACATCGGTGGCCCCTGTAGAACCCCCTAGTAGCTCCCTGTGTCGGCAGCGTTGTCGGTCATGAAACTATGGAAATACCTTGTCTTAATTGGGGTAGACTGTTAGCGCTAAGAATTATTCACTGTAATTATAAATAGGACTAATCAGGGGTAAATTATGAATTTTGAAAATTGGGTAGTGATGGTGACGGGTGCCGCTTCGGGCATTGGCCTGGGTACCGCAAAACGTTTTATCGACGGCGGAGCAAGGGTGATTGCGGTCGATATTAATGAGGACAATCTGGCCAGCGCGGCCCACGCCCTGGGTGAAAAATATATCGTCAAGGTCTGTGATATCTGCAAGGTGGAGAATATCAGGACTTTGATGGCCGAGGTTGAAAGCGAATTCGGTCGCCTCGACACCCTGGTCAACAACGCGGCCTTCGCCAACTTTCAAAGCCCAGAAAATGTGGAAGAGGCCAGTTACGACGCCGAGATGACCATCTTGGTTAAGGCGCCCATCTTCCTGGTGAAGCACGGCGCCAAATTGCTGCGTGCGGCGGCGAATGGCTCGGTGATCAACATCGCCTCGGCGGCGGCCATTGTCTCCATCGACAACTACTGCCCCTACGGCATTGGTAAGGCGGCGGTGCTGAAATTTACTCAGGACAGTGTGATCAGCGTACCGGGTATTCGCCACAATGCGGTGTTGCCGGGTTTGATCGACACACCTATTTTGCCCAACGTCTACGGTGATGATGCCTCAACCATGTTGAAGGAAGAGTTCCCTAAAATGCTGCCTTGTAAGCGCATCGGTCAGCCCGATGATATTGCCAAGGCGGTGTGCTTCCTCGCTTCCGACGATGCCGACTATGTTAATGGCACCACGATGCTGGTTGATGGTGGTATGTCGAAACTGAACCCCTTTAGCATGATGCAAAGCTAGCGTTAGCCCTTGTTGGCTTAAGTCAGTGTAAAAAAGGTGTCGATAGCTTCGGCACCTTTTTTTTGCCCGGCCTTTTATGCCCGCGCTATGGTTCTGTTCCGGCGCCGGGTTTATGATGCATCCAGCAATTATTGAGCGGGCTCTTTTTTTTGGGGGCTCTACACAAATTTTAGTGATGAGCTTTTATCCATTGAGCTCTTAGCTGTAAAACTCAGAGGGAATACTATGTCGGGAGTATTAGAGGGCATTCGCGTGCTCGATTTTGGGCGCTACGTGGCGGGGCCGCATTGCGCCTCACTGCTGGCCGATTTTGGTGCCGAGGTGATTCGCATTGAGAAGGTCGACGGCAGTGAAGATCGCTACGTCGCACCACTCACCGAAGAATACGGCGCCCACTATATTCACAATAACCGCAATAAGTTGGGCTTGACCCTCAATCCCACCAAACCCGATGGTAAAGAGGTGACACGACGCCTGATCGAGACCGCCGACGTGGTGGTGGTCAATATGCCCTATCACGCGCTGGCCGCGATGGGTCTAGATTACGACAGCCTGAAAGCGATTAAGCCCGATATTATTCTCACCACCTGCTCGGCCTTTGGTTCGAAAGGGCCGTTTGCGGAGAAGCTCGGTTTTGACGGTGTCGCTCAGGCGATGTCGGGCAACATGTATTTGACCGGTCACGAGGGTGAGCCGATGAAAAACTTCGGCCCTTATGTTGATTACAGCACCGGCATGCTCTGCGCCCTCGGTACCGTGTTGGCGCTTTATGAACGCAAGACCAGCGGTGTTGGCCAAATTGTCGAAGGTGCCTTGCTCAATACGGCGATGACCATTACCAACCCTGTGGTGATCGAGCAGGCAGTGCTGGGGCTCAATCGTGTGGCGACCGGCAGTCGTGCGCCCACCGGTGCCCCCGCTGATACCTTTCAAACCAAAGATAACTGGGTGATGGTACAGAGCATTGGCAACCCGCTGTTTAAACGCTGGGTTGATTTAATGGGCGAGCCGGAATGGCTGGATGACCCCCGCTTTGCCGATGATAATTCTCGCGGGGCCAATGGTGCTGTGATCAGTGAGCGTATGGGGCGTTGGTGTGCCGAGCGCACGGCTCAAGAGGTGCTCGACCAGTTGGAAGCGGCGGGTATTCCTGGTGGCGAAGTACTCTCCCCCCAGCAGTTGCTCGAGCACCCTCAGGTGAAAGGCGCTGGCATGTTGAAGGATGTGGTGATTCCCGGCATCGAAAAGCCAGTGCCGGTACTCGATACGGCAATATCGCTGTCGCGTACCCCCGGTGGTATTAAAACCCCGCCGCCCGCACTGGGCGAGCACACAGACAGTTTATTAAAATCACTCAATTACAGTGAAGAAGAAATTGCCGACCTGCGCAGTAAGCGGGTGGTGTAAGCCCCGCCTTCGTACCGACACACAATTTAACTTAGTTAAGTAATAGGAGAAAAAATATGGCCGAACTCGATGGCAAAGTAGCAGTAATTACCGGTGGTGCCAGCGGCATTGGCGAACGCGCCGTGCGCTTATTTATTGAAGAGGGTGCCCGCGTGGTGATCGCCGATATGCAGGTCGAGCGGGGCGAAGCCCTGGCCGCCGAGCTGGGCGATGCCGCCGTTTTTGCCAAGGTAGAAGTGCGCCAGGAGGTCGAGGTGAAAGCGGCCATCGACTTAGCCGTCTCCCAGTGGGGCCGGCTCGACATCATCTTTAACAACGCCGGTTTTGGTGGTGTTATTGGCCCGGTGGAAGACACGCCGGCCGATGAATTCGACATGACCTACGACGTGCTGGTGCGCGGCGTATTTCTGGGCATGAAACACGCGGCTCCGATCATGAAAAAACAGGGCGGCGGCAGTATTATTAATACCGGCAGCATTGCCGGTTTGGCCTCGGGCTACAGCCCCCACGCCTACGCTGGTGCGAAGGCAGCGGTGATTCATATGACCAAGTCGGTGGCCATGGAGCTGGGCGAGCACCACATTCGCGTCAACGCCATCTGTCCCGGTTTTATTGCCACACCCCTGGCGGCGAATACTGTGGGTCGCTCCGATGAGCTGATCGAAAAAGCATTGCCGAGTTTTGCTAAAACCCAGGCCATTCCCCGCGCTGGTATTCCCGACGATATCGCGCAAATGGCCTGCTGGTTGGCGGGCGATCGCTCAACCTTTGTTACCGGTCAGGCGATGGTGGTCGACGGGGGTTTAATCGGCGGCTTGAAATGGGAAGATCAACCCGGTTTCCAGAAGGAATATCACCCCATTAAGGTCTACCGACCCGCCGATGAAGAATAGTTAGGTTCAATTTTTAAATAAAGTAAGCGAGGTATCAGCATGGACTTTCAACTGGATGAAGAATTCCGTCTGCTCAACGAGACGGTGAATAAGTTCGTTGAGAATGAGCTGATGCCTCTGGAGGCCGCCGTGTTGGCGCGGGAGGCCCATGGCGGTAGCCATGAGCTGACGGATGAGGAGCTCGCCCCGCTGCACGATAAGTGCCGCGAATTGGGTTTATGGGGGCTGGACTGCCCCGCTGAAACCGGTGGTGCCGATCTGCCGGCGATTGCCCTGGTCGGTGTTAACGAGGCACTGGGGCGCACCATTACGCCCTTTACCTTTCCCCCCGATTCGCCCAATTTACACATGCTGCTGGCCACGGCGAACGAGCAACAGAAGGCGAAATACCTCGAGCCCTATGCCCGAGGTGAAACCATTTCCGCCATTGCGATTTCGGAGCCGGGTGCCGGTGCCGACCCCGCAGGCATGACCACTCGCGCCGTGCGCGATGGCGATGACTGGGTTCTCAACGGCCGCAAGATCTGGATTAGCCGTATGGACAAGGCGGACTTCAGCATTGTCATGGCGATTACCGATCCGGAAAAAGGCTCGCGGGGTGGCATCTCTGCCTTCCTCGTCGACCGCGATACACCGGGGCTGGAAATTACCCGCAAGATTTTATTAATTGGCGGCCACTATAACTACGAAATCGCCTTTGTCGATTGTCGCCTGCCGGCCAGCCAACTCCTGGGTGTGGAGGGCCAGGGCTTCGCGCCCATGCAATTGCGCCTGATCGTACGGCGCCTGGAAATGGGTGCCTGGTGCCTGGGCACGGCGCGTCGGGCGCTGGACATGCTCTGTGACTACGCCAATCAGCGCGAGACCTTCGGTGCGCCACTGGCCGATCGCCAGTCGATTCAATGGTGGGTCGCCGAGATAGAAACGCGCTGCCACTGCCTGCAATTAATGCTCTGGCACGCCGCGACAAAACAGGATGCCGGTGGCGATGTGCGCACCGAGGCCAGCATGATCAAACTCTATGGCACCGAGCTGGCCACCGACGCCATCGACTGGGCGATGCAAACCTACGGAGCCATGGGCATGACCAAGGAGCTACCCCTGCAATTGATGGCGCAGCGGGTGCGCTTAATGCGTATTTACGAAGGCCCCAGTGAGATACACCGCTGGGTGCTTGCCCGCCAGCGATTAAAGCAAAATGCCTAAGAGTGGATAAACCTTCTCACGATTCGGCTGACTACAACGAGGCTCTATTCGAAACCATCGCCGATGACATTGCCAATAGTGGCTACAGCATTCGGCCCAATGCCCTGCCGCAGGCTCTGCTCGAGCAACTTGCCAGCTACGTTCATACAATACCGATCGCCGACTTTAAAAAAGCGGGCGTAGGGCGAGACGGCGCACACCAGTTAAATCAGCTGGTACGCAGCGACAACATTTGCTGGATTGATGGCGACCACGCTGCGGGCGCGGCCTGGCTTGAGTGGCTTGAAGCGCTGCGGGTATTTCTCAACCGCCGCTTGTTTTTGGGCCTATTCTCCTCCGAAAGCCACTTTGCCCACTATGGCCCGGGTGACTACTATCAGAAACACAGTGACGCCTTTAAGGGCCAGGCCAATAGGCTGCTGTCGATGGTGGTGTATTTAAATTCGGAGTGGCGGGTCGAGGATGGCGGTGAATTACTGATTTATAAGGCCGAAGAAACTCGGGCCTCGATAAAGGTGACGCCGAGTTTTGGCACTATCGTGGTTTTTTTAAGTGAAGACTTTCCCCATGAAGTATTGCCCGCCAGGCGTGGTCGCTTTTCCATCGCCACCTGGTTTCGCTTGAATAAGGCAAGTTAAGAGGCCTGGTCCACCGGCATAGTACTCAGCCGCAGGTGGACCGGTTTTATTTTTTATCCTTTAAACAATGCGCGAATCGGTTTTCCCCCAGTATTTGTCTTTTAGTAAGCGCTTATAGAGTTTGCCCGTGGGCAGGCGCGGTAGCTGGTCGATAAAGTCGACGCTTTTGGGGCATTTATAGTGGGCGATATGCTCTCGCGCATAGGCGAGTATTTTACTGGCCAGGGCATCGTCACCGGTAACGCCCTGTGGTGTCTCAACCACGGCCTTGACCTCTTCACCCATCTCCTCGTTGGGCACGCCGATAACGGCCACGTCGGCCACTTGCTCATGCATGATGATGGCGTCTTCAATTTCCTGGGGGTAGATATTCACCCCACCGGAAATAATCATAAAGGTGGCGCGGTCGGTGAGGAATAAAAAGCCCTCTTCGTTGACGTAGCCAACGTCGCCCAGTGCCGTCCAATTGGGGTGTTGGGGGTGCTGGGCATCCCTGGTTTTCTCCGCTTCGCCATGATAAACAAAGGGTAGTTCGGGCATTTCAAAATAAATCAGTCCCGCTTCATTGGCGGCTAATTCTTTGCCATCGTCATCGCAAATATGCAGAATGCCAAAAATGGGTTTGCCGACGGTACCGGGGTGTGCAAGCCAGTCCTGGGGGCTGGACTGAGTCAGGCCGTTAAGCTCACTGCCACCGTAGTATTCGTAAATAATCGGTCCCCACCAGTCGAGCATCTGTTGTTTGATACCGTCGGGGCAGGGCGCGGCGGCGTGAATGGCGACGCGGTGGGCGGAGAAGTCGTAGCCCTCGCGTTGCTCGGCGGGCATCTTCAAGATGCGGGTAAACATGGTGGGCACCCATTGGCTGTGGGTCACCCGGTACTTGTCGAGGGCCTCCAGGGCACCCACCTCACTGAATTTGGGCATCATTACCACCGTGCCGCCATTGGCGAGAATGCCGTGGCAAAATGCCAGGGGCGCGGAGTGGTAGAGAGGGGCGGGTGAGAGATAGACAGAGTCTTTATCAACCCCCCAGATTTTTTGCTGGATAGTCCCGATGGGGCCAACCTCATCGGCGATGCCCCGTGTCAGCATGGGGCGAAATATACCCTTGGGTCGCCCAGTAGTGCCAGAACTGTAGAGCATAAATTGCCCGGCGGGTTCTTCGGCCAGCCTGTCGGTGGGCTGCTCGGCGATGGCATCTTCGTAGGCTTCATAGCCCTCCACGGTACCGTCGACCATCAGCCAGCTGCTGCAGTTGGGAGCGAAGGTTTTGAGCCTGCCCGCGATCTCAGACAAGCGCTTTGAAGCAATGAGTATTTCTGCACCGCAGTTATCGACGATGTAGCCGGCCTCTTCTTCGGTCAGGTATTGATTGACCGTCGTTAGGTAGAGGCCGGAACGCAGGGCTGCCCACATCACCTCAAAGTAGCGCAGGTTGTTTTCCATAAAGATGGCGATGTGGTCGCCGGGGCGCAGGCCCCTGGCCCACATAAGCTGAGCCAGCTGATTGGAACGTTCGTCCAGTTGGCGGTAAGTCGTGGTAGCGCCGCTAACGGAATGGATGATGGCTGCCTTGTCGGGGCATTCTTGAGCCCATTTACCTGGATACATTTTGCCTCTCCCTGTTTTAATTATCGTTGTGGAGCTTGCTGGTTTTGTCGTTCTTGATCGAACGCTCGGCTACTAATATAAATCAATCAGTTTTTAGAACATACCGCCATTTTAATCCCAGTACTCAGGCTTACAGGCTGGGCTGTTGGCAACAAAGTGGTGGTGGGGGGCTGAGCCTTGTGCCGGTGCGTGTTAGGCATGCTTGGACATTCACAGGACTGGGGTTTATCCTGCCTAATTTTTCAGAATAGGTGTTTTGAGTTTTGACGATGAGCTCCGAATTAATCAAAGGCTTTAGCGGTATCGATGCCCTGGCCCTATGCTGGTTTGCCCTATGCTGGCTGGGTTATAGCGTCTACGCCAGTACCATGTCGCGACGCCGAAACTGCCTGGCGAGTGTCCTGGCCGCCCACCGAGAGGCCTGGATGCTCAGTTTATTGAAGCGAGACAATCGTGTCGGCGATGCGGCCCTGCTCGGTAATTTGGAACGCAATGTGTCTTTCTTCGCCTCTTCGACCCTGCTGGTGCTCGCCGGTTTGGTGGCCGCCCTGGGCTCTGGTGAGGACATCCTGGCGGTGACCGAGAACCTGCCCTTTACCATGGCCGTCAGTGAACATGGTTGGGAGACAAAACTTCTACTGTTGGCGACTATCTTTGTTTACGCCTTCTTCAAATTTTCCTGGGCACTGCGCCAATACGGCTTCGCATCTGTGTTGTTAGGTCGGGCGCCCGACTACCATGAGCTGAGTGAGGATGCGGCTCGGCAGTTTTCCAGTCATGCGGGCCAGGTAATTTCGAGGGCGGCCCAGGCCTTTAACTTTGGACTGCGCTCCTACTACTTCAGTCTTGCCTACCTGCTTTGGTTTCTCAATCCATGGATTTTTATGCTGGCCTCGGCCACGGTGGTGGGGGTGCTCTATCGACGGGAATTTCGCTCGCGGGTCTTAGTGGCCTTAAATGAGGTGGTTTAATATAGCGCCTAAGCACGAATAGTAGGGGCATTAGCCCCTGTCGCGAAGCCTTACCCCAGATAGCATCCTGTTACCGAGGGCGAGAAGTTAGTCCTATGGCCGCAATACGGCCGACTTCTCAACCTGGTTAACAAAACTGGGCGGCGGCGATGGCGCTTACCTCAGTTTTGCTCTATCTATCTTCCCGGGCTGTCAAAGTAATTGACGGCGCGTTATCGCGCAATTATGGTCTGTGCGATATTAATAATAATCAACAGGGAGAAGTGATGATGGCTGTGTACGATGATATAGGTGGCGAGGCAGCGGTAGATGCTGCGGTTGATATTTTTTATCGTAAGGTGCTTGCCGATGAACGCGTGAGTAAATTTTTTTCCAGCGTCAATATGGAAAGGCAGAGAGAGAAGCAAAAAGCCTTTCTAACGACAGCCTTTGGCGGCCCCAATAACTATACCGGTAAAGATCTTCGCCAGGGCCATAGTGGCATGAACCTCAACGAGGGGCATTTCACTGCCGTCGCCGAGCAGTTGTTGGCGACACTGGAAGAGCTAAAGGTGCCGCAGGTGAGTATTGATCAAATAATGACTATTGTAGGCAGCACTAAAGATGATGTGCTGAACCGTTAGCTGCGGCTTAGCAGATAAGAATTCTTTCCTTCCAAGACGGTTCCACTGCGGCTGATTGAAGCTGTAGTGGCCGCTCTTTACCACTGCCTATGGCTCTGGCTCGATTGAGATCAATCGTGAAAATGGCTATTATGCAGGCCTTTACAAAGGGCTTCTCGCCCCCGATCAACTCCTTTTAGTCTATCTAATGTCACCCGGGTGTCATCGCCGCTCAGCATTTTTGTTGGGGGTGGGTGCTGGTGACTAGTGGACGGGACTTGATGACTTAATCCGACTTGAGGAAGTGACTGAGATGGCAATGACCCGTTCGCTGGGCGATACATGGTTCAGTAATATTCGCGGCGATGTGCTGGCTGGCACGGTAGTGGCGCTGGCTTTAATTCCCGAGGCGATCGCCTTTTCGATTATTGCCGGTGTCGACCCCAAGGTGGGTCTCTACGCCTCTTTTTGTATCGCTGTGGTCAGCGCCTTCGCTGGCGGTCGACCGGGAATGATCTCCGCAGCCACCGGCGCCATGGCGCTGTTAATGGTGACCTTGGTGAAGGAACACGGGCTGCAATATTTGATGGCGGCAACAGTCTTGACCGGGGTGATACAAATCTTTGCCGGGCTATTTAAGCTCGGTTCATTAATGCGCTTTGTCTCCCGCTCGGTGGTGACCGGCTTTGTGAATGCCCTGGCCATTCTCATTTTTATGGCACAACTGCCTGAGTTAATTGATGTTACCTGGCATGTGTATGCAATGACGGCCGGTGGTTTGGGCATTATTTACCTATTCCCCTATATCAATAAAACCCTGCCCTCGCCATTGATTTGCATTGTCGTACTCACGGCAATTTCATTGTATTTTGGGCTGGATATTCGCACCGTTGGCGACATGGGCGAGTTGCCCGATACCCTGCCGATTTTCCTGATCCCCGACATCCCTCTCAATATGCATACTCTACAAATCATTTTCCCGGTGTCGCTGACCATGGCGGCGGTGGGTCTGCTGGAGTCGATGATGACGGCCACCATCGTAGATGATTTAACCGATACTGAAAGTAATAAAAATCGTGAGTGTGCCGGCCAGGGCCTGTCCAATATTAGCGCCGGTTTTCTCGGTGGCATGGCGGGTTGCGCGATGATTGGTCAGTCGGTGATCAACGTGAAATCCGGGGGTCGCACTCGACTTTCCACTCTGGTAGCCGGTGTCTTTCTACTAATTTTAGTGGTCTTCCTCGGTCAGTGGGTGTCGATGATACCCATGGCGGCATTGGTGGCGGTGATGATTATGGTCTCCATCGGCACCTTTAGCTGGGAATCCCTGGTCAACCTCAGCAAGCACCCAAGCAGCAGCAGTGTGGTGATGGTAGCGACGGTGATCACCACGGTGTTTTCCCACAATCTCGCCCTCGGTGTCGGTGTTGGCGTGGTGCTCAGCGCGCTGTTTTATGCCAATAAAGTGGGCCGCATCTTTTATGTCACAGTGGTCGATGGTGAGGATAATAATCACCGCATCTATAAGGTGGTGGGTCAGGTTTTTTATACCTCGGCAACACAGTTTGCCGAGTCCTTTGATTTTAAAGAGGCCGTGGGTAAGGTGACGATTGATCTGGATCGCGCCCACTTTTGGGATCTCACCGCCATCGATGCCCTCGATAAGGTAATTATTAAACTGCGGCGCGAGGGTACGGATGTCGAGGTTGTCGGCCTTAATGAAGCGAGTTCGACGCTAGTGGATAAGTTTGCCGTGCACGACAAATCGGCAGCGGTTGAAAAAATGATGGGTGGCCACTAGGGCTTGAGATAAGCTCACAAACATCCTCTGCAACAGGAAAGGAAAAAGAATGACTAAGGTAATTGCCTGTATCGATGCGTCAAATGCTGCGGCCTCCGTTTGCGACTATGCGACCTGGGCAGCACAGCGCCTGGCGGCACCGCTGACCCTGCTGCATGTGCTCGACAAATCGCGCTATCCGGAGGGGCGTGACCTGAGTGGTAAGCTGGGTCTCGATGCTCGGGAACATCTGCTCAGCGAGCTGGCCGAACTCGATACGCGGCGCAATAAGCTGGCTCTCGAGGAGGGGGGGCTGATACTTGAAGCCGCCAAACAGCGGGCACTTGAGGGTGGCATAGCCGACCCCGTGCTGCGCCAGCGTCATGGCTATTTGCTGGAGAGTCTGGCCGAACTGGAAGACGACAGCCAACTCCTGGTGATTGGCAAGCCCAGTGAGAACGAGAGTGATGTGCGCCATGCCGGTGATAATATTGAGCGCCTGGTACGGGCCCTGCACCGGCCGATTCTTATTGCCGAGGGTGAATTCAAGGCGCCACAGGCGGTGATGCTGGCTTTCGATAGTAGTGAGACAACCCGCAAGGGGGTCGAGTTATTGGCGGCGAGCCCGCTGTTTAAAGGCGTAAAAGGGCACCTGGTTTCGGTCAGTAAAGATAGACAAACCTTGAGTAAGGATTTGCAGTGGGCGGAAAAAACCATCCGCGATGCCGGCCACGATCTTGAATGCGCCGTGCTAGATGGCGAAATAGAGCCCGCCCTGCACCAATATCAGCGCGAACATGACATTGATATGGTGGTGATGGGTGCCTATGGACACTCCCGCTTACGGGAATTCTTTATCGGCAGCACCACCAATAATATGATTCGCAATGCCAGCGTGCCGCATTTACTGCTGCGTTAGCCCGCCTCACTGCGCGAGCAGGGGACACAAAAAAACAATAATATAGCCTGGAAATAAATGATGAACGATCAGAAAACCCCACTGAAGAGCCGCGTCTATAACGAGTTTGTGATGGAGAGTGGACGCTGGGATAATTTCCAGCCGCGCCACGATGACATTATTATTGCCACTCCGGCAAAGTGCGGCACCACCTGGACGCAGATGATTTGCGCCCTGCTGATTTTTCAAAAAACCGAATTCGACAGGCCTCTCACCGAATGCTCACCCTGGGTTGATGTACTGACAACGCCAGCGGATACAGTATTAAATCAACTGGATGCACAGAGCCATCGGCGCTTTATTAAAACTCATACGCCTCTCGATGGCCTCAGTTATAACCCGCAGACAAAATATATTTGTGTCGGTCGCGACCCCAGAGATGCCTTTTTGTCCTTAAAAAACCATGTGGAAAACATGCGCCCCGAGGCACTCGCAACCCTACAAAAACACGCCACCGGCGAATGGCAGCCACCGCAAGCGCCATTGCAAGATTTGTGTGAATGGTTTCGTCGTTGGATGGGCTCTAGTTTCAGCCAGCAGCCGGGCCATGAGTTCCACACCGATGTTTTGTATTACGTGAATAGTTTTTGGCAGTACAGCCACCTGCCGAATATTCTTATGCTTCACTACAGTGATTTACAGGCTGATCTCAAGGGCGAGATGAAGCGCATCGCAGCGTTCTTGCAAATTGATGTGGCGGATGAGCTGTGGCCCGAGCTCGTCGCCGCAGCCACCTTCGACAACATGAAAAGCAAGGCCGACAAGCTGGCACCACAGGTGGGCGATGGTATCTGGAAAGACCCTAAGCGGTTTTTTAATAAGGGTAAGAGCGGTCAGTGGCAGGATATTCTCGGTGACGCAGAGCTGGCCCTGTACCAGCAGGTCATGAGCGATAAGCTAGAACCCGAGCTGGCCACCTGGTTGGAAAATGGCCGGCTCGCCTCGTAGCCTCAATAGTCATTAGGCAAGGCCGCTAACTCGCTTGTAGTAATTCCACCCAATTGCCATCGGGGTCTTCAATCATTGAAATAGAGACTCCCGGCCTTATTTCCGTGGGGGGTACCGGCACCTTATAGCCCGCCGCCTCACACTCCTGCGTTACCTCTGCCAGATTACTCACAGAAATGGTGAAATAGCGAAAACCGGTGGCGCCACGAATACCACCGGGAGCTGCCAATGCTTTTGGCTCCCTGCCATTGACGACGATTTTCAGCGTGGTGGTACCACATTTGAGCCGCGTCATATGTCCGCCACCGGGCATGGGCATCTCGCCCTCCTGCTCCAGGCCAAGGGTGTCTCGATAGAAACTGATGAGAGCCGCGGCATCCTTGGTAATAAGGCCGAGGTCGATAGAGTCTTTGGTGATCGCAATGGGCACGTGTATCTCCTGTTAATTTGCTGCTTGTCCGCGTTGTCTTATAGCGAAACCAACATGGTTAAATTTTTGTCGACAGATACTGCCATGCTTGTTGTTGGGCTGGCAATGAAAAGACTTTAGAAAAGTCAGTAATAGGGTTCTATTGGGGGGGAGGAGGGCTGTCGATGTTGAATCGCGGCAATAGCGCTAATACGCTCAGCTTCATCTTCGCGCTTGTATGAAAGTGCTGCCTGAGCGAGAGAAATAAATAAACAACAATAATATAAAAATACTCTAAAACTAATTGTAAAACACCTTCGTTTGAACTTATGAATTACTGTCAGTATTTCAATAACAGAGTTGAATATAAAGCCGGATTTTTAGCTAATGTCGATGTGTTAAAAATCAATGGTCAGGTGATAAATGGCCTTTAAATAAGCATGAATGGTGCGCATAAGCCTCAGTTTGAAAGAAAAAATATCGATCTTGATCGACAGGCAGAATCACGCGCAGGGAATATGGGTTAAATTTATTTTGTTGTCTATACTTTGGCAATCTCGATCGGCGAACACTGTGTTTTGTTAACCACATAGATGAGAATTGCTGCAATGACGATTAAAGGTGGGATTGTAAAAGGACTGGGTACATTGCTTGTTATGCTTGTCGTTGCGAGTGCGGTGCGCGCCGCGCCACCAGGGCCCTGTGAGGGGCCGAATAAACGTGACCCCGGGTGCCCGGGCACTGAAGTGCAGGCTGCTGCGGTGGTCGATAGTGTGACGGTCGATTGGTTTAATCAATTGCTAAGGGTTCGGGGTAGTGGTTTTGTCGCGGGTGGGGGTGGTACCAGTTTTCTTCTGGGTGGCAACCTGAATCCGCTGGTGACTAGCAATGTCACGGACACTCAGCTCGATATTGCCTTTAGTAGTGTCATGGCTGACGAGGTACTTGCAGCAGGTAATTACAGCCTGACGGTGGATGATGTTGTTCAGCTCTCGGTTTATATAGAGTCGCAGATTATCGACCCCACAGCGACGGGCTGCCCTTGCAGTGGCGAGTGGCTTGCTGAATTGGACACGCTAACGCCAAGCCTGTGGGGCGGCAACGATACGCAATGCATAGAAATTGAAGGGCCTGGCACAAACGATGTGGCGGATATCTCGGGCACCCTCATAACCGACCCTCTCGATAACAGTGTTTATCCCCATTACCCCATCGGCGCCTCGTTCCATCCCGGCGACCCCGATAACTCCGTATGCCGTTTGGTGCAGGTCAATGCCGATGCCTCGATCAGTGAATTGGTTAATAAGCGCGTCAATGAAGCCACACAGGCGGCTTGTGCCGAAGTGCTCAAGGTTAACGTTTGTACGCTGCCTTAGAGACCGGCTGATAGGTAAAAGGGACACACAAGGGTGCAAATAATGAGAAGTTTGCCAGGTATAACGGTGAGAATTGCGCGACAGCGGTGGGTCTTGGTACTACTTGCCACTGTGTCCATGGCCCTGGCACCTACGGCCTGGGCATTGAATGTTGACAGTGTTCAAGTTGATCGTGGGGCGGAAGTGATTGTTATCAAAGGTAGTGGTTTTGACGCTAGCCTGAGCCTGACTCTGGGTGGTATGCCGCTGCCTTCCAGTAACATTTCAATGACTCAGCAGGACATACCCTTTGGCCCGGAGCTAGCTGCTGCCATCATGTGGCGCGGCAGCTATAAACTGATTGCGACAGATGCCGGTGGCTCGGTAGAGTTTTCCGTCTACATTCGCGCAGCCATCAATGATCCGACTCCGCCACCTCCCGGTGGCTCAAGCTGCCCCTGTACACCCGGCTGGGAGGCATCGAGCATACCAAAGGATAATTTCTCCTGGTGTAACTACGGTGTAGACGGCAGCCAGTCATACATTATCGCGCCACGGGACTCCTTTGTAATATCAGCCCTGTTCGATCCCTATGACGTATTTTTTGACGCGGCCAACCCGGGTAATTCCACCTCTATATGTGTCCTGCAAGATAATGGCAACTTTACAGTGGCGGAGCCATTACTGAACCAGGATGAATACGATGATTGCCAGCAGTGGTTGTGGGTCAATATTTGCCTTTAAATAAATCACTTCACCGCTGTGGTAAGGCCTGTGTTTTTTGTCGAATCTCAGTTCGTGAGTCCCTTTGGCGATAGAGGGCGGGGGGTGAAGCCAATTGTTTTCTGAATTCTTCAGGGCAAAGCATAAATACGGCCTAAGATGTACCGCAATAATAAATCTGCTGGCCTTGGCTAAACGCGAGAAAGGACTTCTTTAATTCAGTACCATGACCTGTGAATTATCTATCGGTATAGCGGCGCTTTTGTTACGACTACTATTGATGTCCTGTTGAACGGGGCGTGCGAGAAGCTCATAGGGCAGCTTGTCTGCAAACAAAGGGTATAGATCATTCAGCTCTGCCGCAGTGTCGAGCCATTGCTTAGCGCCAGTAAGATCTAACAGCACAGGCATCCGGTTGTGGATGGGCTCAACAGATTTAGCCGCTTTAGTGGTGACGATAGAGCAGGAAATAAGCTCTTCATTCCAGCAGTCCCACAAGCCAGCAAAGAGTATCGGCTTATCTGCCCTGTAGATTTCTATGGGTTGTTTACCGCCGTCAACCTTTTGCCACTCAATAAATGATGTGACAGGCATAACACAGCGCTTGTGGCGGAATGAGCCTTTGTAGGCACGGCTGGTATTTAAGGTCTCTGAGCGTGCATTAAACATCGCGTACTTTGTGCTTGGGCCAGATGACCAGCTAGGCGTTAACCACCATCTCGCAAGATGGCATTCTCGCTGACCATCCTGCTCATAGATGATTGGCACCGACTCAGTAGGAGCAATGTTGTATTGCTCGGGTATGCTGGCTGGTGCCTCTAGTTCATCCAATAAGGCTGACATGCTTGGGCCTGGCACTATGCTATAACGGCCACACACAGGATTCTCCTATTGGTTGGGTCTTTACTGATGAGGGAGGCTGAGGAAGCCAAGGTAAGGCCTTGAAGGACTTTAGCACATGCCTTAAGTGGCTTGGCTACCTCCTCCAGTTAGGGCCATTCCTAATCAAGTCTAGTTATCCATACTAGAAAGCTGTCGGCGATTTATGCAAAGTCCAGGGACTCATATGAAGTCTGCGGACAAATGGTCGAACAAGAGAAAACAAGAAGGGACGCAATATTGGGTGCTTATGATCACTACGATGCCTTCTCAGGCCAGAGCCGCAGGAGCTAGCCTGGTTTGTGCTGGTTTGCCAGCATCAGGAGAAGTATTCTCACTATCTCCTTCCGATGGCTGGCTGGAATGGCACCTGGAAAATTGAAAAAATTACGTTAAATTACAAACCCCTTGCCGCAAGATAATGCTGATAGTAAGAAAGGTTATAGTCGGAAGGGTTCCGTTGAATAAACTGTTATACGTTTAGGGGTGATATGAAGATAGATTGCACTAATTTCAAAAAGTTTATTGATGATTACTTTATCAAGCTTCCGAATGAAATAGATTTTCAACCAGGAAAAAAAGAGTTATTTTCGGAAGACTTTGATGTGGTTACATCATCTGTTCAAGCTAAAGAAGCCAAAAAGGTTATTTATATATGGCGGACTAAAGCACCTATTCCTAGGTTGAAAGGTGAAAGTGATATTATCTATATAGGTCAAACTAAAAGGTCTATATTTGCACGGCATGGCAATTCAAAAATTAAAGCATCTTCTAAAGCTAACACTCAAAAATACAATGATATTGTAGATTTATACGGGGCTCTAACCATTTCCTTTATAAAGTTTGATGACTTTGACCCTGAAAATAAAACTAATTTATTAAAGGCTGAAGGTCAATTTTTGTGGTGGTACTTTCAAAATCATTCGGAATATCCACCTATTAATTACACAAAAACAAAGGTGAGGAATCCCTTTGTTGAAATAAACGTATAACAAGTTACTCAAACGGACTCCGTAAGCTGGCGCGTTTTTTGCAAAAAGACGCGCCAACTTACCCCACTGATCTTATACCACTTTCGTGGACTATTAATTTCGTCAACGAGAGAGGCCCAGCATGGGACACACCAAAAAGAGAAACTACGATCGTTACACCCAGGCCTACAAACTTCAGGCCGTTAAGTTAGCCAATCACCCTGACGTTATGTCGAAGGATGTGGCAGAATCACTCGGCATTCATCCCGTCATGCTGTATCGCTGGCAGATGGAATACAGAAACGGCGAGCTGCGAGAAAATAAAGCCATGAAAACGACAAAATCCTCTCCCAAAAGGCGTCCGGATAGAGCGGATCCTGCCCAGAAAAAAGACGATCAATTAAAGGTTGCGCAAAAGCGCATTCAACAACTGGAAAAGTAATTGGCCAACAGGGAGGACGAACTCGACCTGTTAAAAAAAGCCAAGCGGTTCTTCACAAAGATAAAGTAACAATCTTTAAACTTATCGAGAAGAACCGCGAAGGTAGAAATGTCCGCAAGCTGTGCGCTATGTATGGCGTGTCTACCAGTGGTTACTATGGCTGGCTGGATCGGCCCATTAGCAAGCACCGGGCTTACGACTTGCGATTGATGGATGCACTAAAAGAAATTCATCAAGGCTTTAAGCGCGCCTATGGCGCACCAAGACTACATCAGGCACTGCGCCAAAAAGGCTACGCCTGCAGTGTTAGACGCGTTCGTCAACTCATGCACGAACTCGGCATTAAGGCCTGTACGACTGGGCTGTACACCTGAGCACCCGGCAAGTTTGAGTTTGACTCATCAGCGGGTAATCAACTGGCCAAGGCGAAAGAAGTAAAGGCGCTTGGTGTTCGGTGGGCTGGATGCTTTACTTATATAAGAACGCAGGCTGTTTGGTTGTACCACGCTGTCGTACTTGACCTATACAGTCGTCGTGTTGTCGGCTGGTCATTCAGTCGCAAGCGCAATGCCGAGCTCACGAAAAGTGCACTAAAAATGGCCTTGCAGCGCCATCAACCCAAAGAAGGTTGTATCTGCCACTCCGATCAGGGGATTGAATATGCAGCTCATGAATATCGTGAGCTGGTCGAAGCAGCGGGTATGACGCGCAGTATGAGCCGCAAGGCAATCCCCTGGACAATGCAAAAGTAGAATCATTCTTCCACAGCATGAAGTCAGAGATGGTTCATCATCATGTATTTGAAAATGAAATTGATGTTGTGGCACATATTATTGAGCACATCAATTTTTACAACAGAGAGCGTTTACATTTAGGGTTGGGGTATCAATCGCCCGTCAATTATGAAAAGCTGTGTGCATAAAAAGTGTCCGCGAAAGTGGTACAAGATCATTTCGTAGAATAAACCTTGGATTCAACTTCGAAGTGCATAACATTTAAGCCGCAATCTTTAGCAAATGTACCTGCATGATCTTGGCGGGTGTTTGATAGTTTAATGCCTTCCTGGGTCTGTTGTTGAGCTTCTC
>MAAC01013543.1_pt1 | contig 22121 bp, 16 predicted proteins | sample 1115981 | NCBI WGS metagenome assembly MAAC01 (sample SAMN04961126, study PRJNA320927) | seawater metagenome | isolation source: sample BD02T64 sea water enriched with oil for 64 days | place: USA:Gulf of Mexico | collected 2013-07-27
AACATGGCTAATGTACTATCCTTCTTGTAAGGAATGGATGATATTGCATCCATAACAACGCCCAGTTTAATTGTCATAGCTTTTGATCCTATAAAATGCGTCAAAGGTGGCAAGGAAATAGAGTTGAAAGATTAAACGATTTTTCATATAACTCAATATTTCTAGTTGATCTAGTTATAAAAGATGAGGCTTATCAGTATTAAAAATACTAATAACGACAATAGTTTATGGCTTGTGCTTAAAATCTATGATTATAATTACCGAACTACGGGTGTTTTGTCGAAAAATATAGTACTTCGAGTTTGCGAAGTAGCTACAACGATATTATAACTATATCTTACCGGCCAAAATAAAGGCTTACATAAAAAGGCAATGTCGATGGAAGACAACTTCGAAAGTTTAAAAGTCATGGTAATTGATGATAGTAAAACCATTCGTCGAACCGCAGAAACCCTGCTAAAAAAAGCGGGTTGTTCTGTGATCACAGCGACGGACGGATTTGACGCATTATCAAAAATCGCTGACACCCAACCGAATATTATTTTTGTAGACATAATGATGCCACGCCTTGATGGTTATCAAACATGTGCATTAATAAAAAATAATAGCGCTTATAAGTCAACACCTGTCATTATGTTGTCCAGTAAAGATGGGTTGTTCGATAAAGCAAAAGGCCGGATTGTTGGGTCGGATCAATATCTGACCAAGCCATTCAGTAAAGAAGAACTACTCGGTGCAATTCGTGAGCATGTAACAACATAAGTTATACGTTGTGTTGAATAAGCTTGTTTGGTTCAGACTAATTCTAAGCGAAATCGTGTTTTCTAAATTATACTGTTAGAAATCAAATTGAAGCGAAAACCTGTAATTGGAGGGTATATGCCTCGTGTACTCATAGTTGATGATTCTCCTACCGAGACGTACAAATTTAAAGAAATTCTTGAAAAGCACGGGTTTGAAATTATCACAGCAGAAAATGGTGCCGACGGTGTCTCAGTTGCTCGTCAAGAGCTGCCAGACGTAGTGTTAATGGACGTTGTGATGCCGGGTTTAAATGGTTTTCAAGCCACTCGCCAGATTAGCAAAAATGAAGAAACCAAACATATCCCTGTGATTATCGTTACAACGAAGGATCAGGAAACCGATAAAGTTTGGGGTAGGCGTCAGGGAGCAAGTGATTACTTGACCAAACCTGTCGATGAAGCCAAATTATTGGAAACTATTAAGCGTGTCATGGATGCGTAGATGTTATGAGTGAATTATCCCCTGCATACCTAAAACTGGTCGACTTAGCATCTCGCAGTCATAAAAACGCTGATGAGCTACCTGCGCAAACAGAAGCAGTTACATTTTGGACTGGCGTTGGGTTTACACTTGATGGTAATCAATATGTTGCCCCAATGGATGAAATCTCTGAAATATTAAGTGTTCCGCGCTTTACTCAGGTGCCCGGTGTACAAACGTGGGTGCGGGGAATATCTAACATTCGTGGGCGTTTGATGCCGGTGATGGATTTGCTAACCTTTCTGAATAAAAAATCTGAAATCCAATGGAAGCGCCGGCGCTTATTGGTGATTGAGAATGGAGAGTTGTATAGCGGCTTGGTTGTTGATCGAGTATTGGGTATGCAGCATTTTCCGGTAGATAATTTTGTCAATGAACTACCAGCAAGTTATAGCGTTACAAAAGAATATTTGAATGGTGGCTACACATCAGAAAAAGGCTCATGGGGTTTGTTCAGTTTGCGTAAGCTGGCAAGTGATCCGCGTTTTTTAAACGTTGCGTCTTAAAAAGTAGTCTCCCGATAAAAGGTACATTAGATAATAGTAGATTTTTATTGTTATCTAAGGGTGCCGGATAAAGTGCATTTCAGTAATGAATTACTTTGTTTGGTATCCAAATGATAGAAAAGTTTGAGTTTGAGCTTTTTTATCGAGCTGACCGTGAAAAAATTGAATTAACTTGAATGCTTAAATACTCATTCACGATAGTTGTGGTGTGTTTTTTGTTGTTTATTTCTCTTTTTCCTGTCGGTATTGAATTATTGAGCCTAGATTTATAATGATTCGATTTAATATAGATCAGCTCTAATAATGATCGGCTTAAACATGAAGTGTTTCGTACGGCTATCTATGAACATGCGTGTAATGCGTCTGGGAAGCGATAACGTAAGACATTAACCACTATAATAATTATGCACTGAACGGCCAGGAGTCCGCCTATGTCGTCTAGCACTGGGAAGCTGGATACCAGCACCAAATCTTCAAATCTTGTACCGATGTATATCATTGGTCTTATCGTAATGATGGGGCTAATGGTTGTTAACTTCGTTTTGGTGGGTGAGCACGCCGGAAAGTCTGCGAAGTATATAACCAAGGCAACAGAGCTTAAGGTACTGTCTCAACGTATCGCAAAAAATGCTCTGGAATCGGCATCAGGTAACGCAGATGCGTTTGCCTTCTTAGAGCAAGCTCGTGTTGAGTTTGGTTTAGCCTGGGATCAGATCAAAAATGGTGATACTGAAGAAGGCTTTAATGCTGATTCAGTGTTTGTTTCTACCGGTAGTCAAGAGATTGTGGCGGTGGATAAGGTCTGGAAAAGCGTTTCGCAAAATGCGGACGTGATTTTGCAGGGCCAGCAAACTGTTGTTAACTTACATGATGTTGCAAAGGTGTTGGCAGATACCATACCTGTGTTACAGGAAGAGTATGATCTGGTTGTAGAAACACTGCTAGATAATAGAGCGCCAGCAAGTCAGGTTGCGGTTGCACAGCGACAGTCACTCCTCGCAGAGAGAATTGTACGAAGTGTAAACAAAGTACTGGAAGGTGGTGAGGATGCGGTAATGGCCGCAGATAGCTTCGGTCAAGATACGCAACGCTTTGGACGTGTACTTACCGGAATGCTAGAAGGTGATGCCGCGCTTAATATAAGTCGGGTTCGTGATTCTGATGCGGTAGATTCGTTAAATGAAATCGCAGACTTGTTTGGCGAAGTGAATGATAGTGTTGATGAAATCCTTGAAAGTTCACCGGAATTGTTCCAAGTACGACGAGCAGCGGATGACATTTTTGTTGATTCTCAAACACTACTTGATGAAACCAGTGCGCTAACCAGTCGTTTCGAAGACACCTCTATTGCGGGTATTTGGTCGACAACGATTGGTATTGCTTGTGCTGTCTTGGCATTGGCATTCCTACTCTTGATCTTCTTTAACTTTATTGGGCAATCTCGTAGCAGCTTAGCGGAAGAAGAGCATCGACGTGAAGAGGAAGAAAAAGCCAACCAAAATAACCAAGAAGCGATCCTTCGATTGCTGGATGAATTGGGCGATTTGGCAGATGGTGATTTAACTATTCAAACAACGGTAACGGAAGATTTCACAGGAGCGATTGCTGACTCCATTAACTTTACCATTGACCAATTGCGTAGCTTGGTTTCAACCATCAACGAAACTGCTGTACAGGTATCATCGGCAGCACAAGAAACGCAGGCTACTGCGATGCATCTTGCAGAGGCATCTGAGCATCAGGCGCAAGAGATTGCTGGGGCATCTGCGGCGGTAAACGAGATGGCGGTTTCAATCGACCAAGTATCTGCTAACTCTGCTGAATCAGCAGCGGTTGCTGACAGGTCGGTATCCATCGCGAACAAGGGTGCTGAGGTGGTACAAAATACTATCCACGGTATGGACACGATTCGTGAGCAGATTCAAGAGACATCCAAACGTATCAAGCGACTGGGCGAATCATCTCAGGAGATTGGGGATATCGTATCCTTGATCAACGACATATCTGACCAAACTAACATTCTGGCACTTAACGCGGCGATTCAGGCATCGATGGCGGGTGAAGCTGGTCGTGGTTTTGCGGTAGTTGCGGATGAAGTTCAGCGACTTGCGGAACGTTCTTCAGCGGCAACAAAGCAGATTGAAGCATTGGTTAAAACCATTCAAACGGATACCAACGAAGCTGTTATTTCCATGGAACATACAACAGCAGAAGTGGTGCGTGGAGCTCGTCTAGCACAAGATGCGGGTGTGGCACTGGAAGAAATCGAGAACGTATCCAGCAACTTGGCGGACTTGATCCAGAACATTTCGAACGCTGCTCGACAGCAGGCGGCTTCTGCAGGCCATATCTCGAATACGATGAACGTTATTCAAGAGATTACGTCTCAGACATCGGCTGGTACAACAGCAACCGCGACCTCTATCGGTAACTTGGCTGAGTTGGCGGTACAAATGCGTAACTCCGTTGCGGGCTTCAAGTTACCCGAATCAGCGTAACGAGTCTGGAGTTTAACGCCAGTGTCTGCACATAAGTGGAGTATGAAAGAATCCCTTAAGATGGATGATGAACAGTTCATCCTCTGGCAGGCACTACTTGAAGATAGAACAGGAATGCAAATATCCGCCCAGCGGAAATCGTTTCTTGAAACCAGTTTGGCCATACGCATGCGTGAGGTTGGGTTACAAGATTACGACGCCTACTATGAAAAGCTGATGTCAGGTTTAACTGGCGAAGTGGAGTGGGCTACACTGGTAGATAGATTGACGGTGCAAGAAACTAGTTTTTTCCGACACACCAGCTCTTTTGAACTCGTTCATGATTATTGTGATGCGCGTTTAAAAGAAGGGGCTTCTAGCCTTGATGTGTGGTGTGTTGGCTGCTCAACCGGTGAAGAGCCATACTCATTAGGTATGATGTTAAATGGGTTAATAGAGCAGCATCAAGGGAAATATTGGGGCATTACTGCGACAGACATTAGTTTGCCAGCGTTGAGCAAAGCTCGCCAAGGCATCTATAGTAAGCGCAAACTGGATTTAATGAGTGATGAGTACAAATCGCGTTATTTTGCAACGCTACCAGGCTCTAGCTTATCTGAATCGCGCAAGGTCCAGGTAAACCGTGAATTAAAAGATCGTATTTGTTTTGCCCAGGTGAATGTATTGGAACTTGAATCCGCACCAATGGCTGAAATGGATGTAATTTTTTGTCAAAACCTTCTGATTTATTTTCGACGTTGGCGTAAGCGAGACATTGTAACTCATCTTGCTGAGCGATTAGCACCGGGCGGTTTAATGGTGTTAGGTATTGGTGAGGTGTTAGATTGGAGCCATCCAGATATGGAACGGGTTCCCTATGACAATACGTTGGCATTTGTCCGACGAAACGGCTGACATTAACGCCGGGAGATAGCATGGCCGAAAGTCACGATTATCAAGCGCTAGAATGGGTTAAAGGTGAGATAGAAGAAACCTTGAAGCAAGCGCAACAATCGTTAGAAGCGTATGTAGAAAATCCTGAAGATTCTACACGTATGCGCTTTTGCCTGACGCACCTACATCAAGTGTACGGCACTCTGCAGATGGTTGAGTTTTATGGTGCCGCATTGTTGGCAGAAGAGATGGAGAATCTCGCTCAAGCATTACTTAATAGTACTGTTGCCCATGTCGGTGATTCTCAAGAGGTATTAATGCGTGCAATGTTGCAATTGCCTGCATATTTGGATCGTGTTAAAGCAGGCAAGCGTGACATGCCTGTTGTTATTTTACCTCTGCTGAATGACTTACGTGCTGCTCGTGGTGATAGTTTATTATCAGAAACAGCACTCTTTAAACCCAATATGGCATCGGGTGAGCAAGCAGCACCGAAAGAAAAAATATCTGAAGAAGTTATTAATAAACTGCCGCAGTTACTGAAGAAGGTGCGTCAGTTATATCAGTTTGCATTGGTTGGTTTAATCAGAAACCAAGACATGGCCACGAACTTAGGTTATTTGGCAAAATCTCTGGCAAAACTTGAGCAGCTTTATAGTAATGCGCCGATGGCACAACTTTGGTGGGTTGGTGGTGCCGTGGTTGAAGGTGTTTCCCGCTCTTCTATTGAATTGGGTACGTCTGTCAAAATGTTGCTTGGTCTACTTGATCGGCAAATAAAGGATAATATCGAATCCGGTGCAAATCGTATGGAGCCGGTGCCTGTCGAATTGTTAAAAAATTTACTTTATTACGTTGCTCGTTGTGATGGTGATTCGCCAAAAGTTAAAGAAGTTAAAAAGGCATTTCGATTAGAAGAAGCATTACCAAGTGATGATCTTATTGATGTAGAGCGTCAACAGCTTGCAGGCCCGGATAAAGAAGCTATTGCTTCAGTTATAAAAGCATTGCTAGAAGAAATGGTGGTAATTAAAGAAAATTTGGACATTTTCTTACGAGGGCAATCACAAGATATAGAAGAGTTGAAACCTTTAATTCCTAGTTTAAAACAAGTTGCCGATACTTTAGGTGTACTTGGTATTGGAAATCCACGTCGCGTTATTCTTGAACAAATAGATGTGATTGGCAGAGTAGTTGAGTCTGGTTTTATGCCGGATGACAACACGTTTATGGATGTCGCTGGTGCATTGTTATATGTTGAAGCAACCTTGCAAGGTATTGCAGAAGACGGTGCCCGTAGTGGAATGGATTTTGGTGATAACCAAGCAGATAACGATAACTATGTTTCACCGGAACATGTGCATAAAGCGCGTTCTGCAGTTATTGAAGAGTCACGAGCGGGCTTAGAAAATGCCAAAGATGCAATAACTGAATATATAGGGTCAAATTATAACAGTGAATATTTAGAAGCTGTACCGGAGATATTACACAGCGTTCGTGGCGGGTTGGCGATGGTGCCACTTAATCACCCTGCCGCACTATTGCAAAGTTGTGTGAGTTATATTCAGAATGATTTGATTGATACCGGCACCCAGCCAGATTGGAAGGTGCTGGACACATTAGCGGATGCTATTACTAGTATTGAATATTATTTAGAACGTTTGGGTGAGCAATTTCCTGGTGATGAGGATATTTTGTCCATTGCCGAAGACGCGGTGGCAAGTTTAGGCTATCCGGTAGAGCGTGTTGATGAATTTGCTATCTCAGCTGGTGACACGGAAAATGAATCGGAAAATATTGTTACGCTAGATCAAGTGGATTTTGATGAAAACATTCCTGAGTTAGAAATCCCAGAACTTTCTCATGTGGCAGATGATAGTGAAATGTCAGAACAGGTACCCAATATTGAGAATGAAGTTCCTGTATTAGATGCGGCCATTACTGAAAGTATAGCCGAAGCAATTACCGAAAAAATGGAAGAAACCCCTCCAGTTGAAGATGTTGTGAAAGTTTCAGAAGAGCCTGAGGCTGATGAAGTGGAAGATGACGATGATTTAATTGATGATGAGATTCTAGAGATTTTTGTTGAAGAAGCCGAAGAAGTTTTGGAAGCCATTGTTGAATTTACACCGAAATGGAAAGCGGACCGAGATGCAGAGGAGCCTCGTGCGGAAGTGCGTCGAGCTTATCACACCTTAAAAGGCAGTGGCCGAATGGTTGGAGCAACCGTTATTGGTGAATTAGGTTGGTCAATTGAAAATATGTTAAACCGCGTGCTTGATGGAAATATCGAAGCGAGCGATGACGTATTTTTAATTATGGAAACGGTGACGTCCATAATGCCCGAACTAGTAAAGGATTTTGAAAATCGGCAAGACACCACGTTAAATGTCAGTGCATTAGCTGCCATTGCGGATGCGTTGTCTCGCGGGGAACAACCGCCGTCAATGCCAAGCAGTTTGTATATAGGTGACGAATCTGTTCCTGACGTTAGTGGTGTGCTTGAAGTGGATGCTGCCGAGACTGCTGAGAATGTAGTTGAAGAGAAGATTGAAGAAATTGCACCGACAGATGATATTGAACCGTTAGCGACAATGGATGACATTGAACCAATTGAAGCCGTAGACATGTTGATGGCTGAAGACGTTATTGACCCCGTCTTATTGGATATTTTCAGCCAAGAAGCCCGCTCACATCTAGAGGTTGTTCGCGAATTTTTGCAATTGGCAGAACAATCACCACAATCATTTACTAGTCCGTTACTACGCGCTTTGCATACGTTAAAAGGTAGCGCGCACATGGCGGGTATTCATGTTATCGCCGACCTTGCTTCTCCTACAGAAAAATTTATTAAGGAATGCCACCTGCAAGGGTTGGAAACAGACACTGAGATTCATCAGTTTTTGGCGTCGGCAGTAGATCTTATAGAAAGTGGTGTTGAGCAATTGACAACAACGCCCACAACGATAATTGAAGGGACAGAAGCATTTGTTGAGCTAGCGGAGGAGCTGCGCCAGCGTAAATTGGTTCACGTCGAAGAAGCAGAAAATGCGGATGATATGGTAGTTCCAGATCCTCAATTGGTTTCTATTTTCTTAGCTGAGGGTACAGATTTAATTCTAGATGCTGCAGATGTGTTAAATCATTGGGAGCAAAACCCGGTACCTGGTAAAGACCTTGATAATCTACGTCGTGAACTGCGTATTCTTTCTCGCAGCGCAAGTGCGGCACAACTTAATGATGTTGTGGCCTTATGTATGGCATTGGAGGAAACCTATAATGCCATGTCTGAAGGTATGCTAACGCCGGGGACGGAGTTTTTCGAAATAGCTCACCGTGCACATGAACATTTGATAGGAATGATGGATCGTATTGCTGTTGGTCAAAAACCTATAGGTGTCGATGCATTGGTTAGTGAGCTGCAAAGTTTGGTTGATCAAGCGCCAGAAGTGGCTGAGCAGATTGAAGCGAAATCTTCTGAAGAAAGCGAAGAAGCTATCGAAGATGAAGCTTCAGAGTTTGAATTTGATACAGAGGCAGAAACATCCTCATTGGAATACGAGGAAATTGATGAGCTTGATGAACTTGAGTCTCCAGAAGAAGTTGCACCGACGATTAGTGAAGATGAAGATGAAGAGGAGGAGTATGACGCAGAGTTAGTAGAAATCTTCCTAGAAGAAGCTGAAGAGATTGTTGAGTCTATTTCCAACCTATTAGAAGAGTGGCGTTCGGAACCTGATAATTTAGATAAAGTTGCTCAGTTGCAGCGCGATCTACACACCTTAAAAGGTGGTGCGCGTATGTCGGATATGACTGAAATCGGAGACTTGGCACACCATTTAGAAAACCTATATGAAGGTTTGTGCGATAAGAAGTTTGTCGCGATACCTAGCTTGTTCAGCATCCTTAACGAGTGCCATGATACGTTAGCGGTAATGGTTGAGGCATTACAGGCAGGACAACCATTAACAGCAGCGGATGGTTTGATAAAGCAAGTTGAAGCTTATATGGCTGGGGATACTGAATTCGAAAGCCTCGCTTCCAACATGACAGAGGACATGACAGGCAAAGAGTCGGCGCCTCCCTCGGCTAGTGTTGAAGCTGCCAATGAACCAGAGCTTGTTCAGCAGGATGAAAATGCTTTAGAAGCCTTGAGTTCTGATGATGACGGTGAAGAGATTGATATTGAAATCCTTGAAGTCTTTATGGAAGAGGCCAGTGAGCTCATTGAAGGGTTGGATACTACTGTCAGTGCATTACAAGATGAGCGAGATAGCCAGGAACATGTTGATGAACTCAAGCGTTTGTTGCATACCTTTAAGGGAGGTGCTCGTCTAGCGGGATTAAAACTGTTGGGTGATATTAGCCATGATTTTGAAACCTTCCTGATTGAACAGGAAACACTGATTGAACAAGAAGAACGCACCGAAGGGTTTGATGATGCAAGCTTAAGTACAATTCAGGGTTATCAAGATAAGCTAATTGAACAAGTTGATCTTGTTCGACAGCGTGGCTCAGAGTTACTTGAAGAGGCAGCGTTACCAGGTCAAGTGTTCGACAAGCCTCAAGGTAAGCCTGATTCTCCAAGAAAAGTTACAGGTGAAGATAATGTGGTGCCTATTACCCCACAGCCTGAACCTGGTGAATCCATTATCATCCATGATGCTGTGGCGGGTTCAGCAGCAGCAGTGCATGACTCAGGGGAAAAGTCGGGAAGCGGCGAAAGTATTCGTGTTTCTGCCGATTTGATTGAAGAACTGGTTAACCTCTCAGGTGAAACAAGTATTATTCGCGGTCGAGTCGAGCAAGAACTGACGGATTTCTCTTACGAAATTGATGATATTGGTATGGCCATTGACCGGGCTCGTGAGTTATTACGTCGCTTGGATATTGAAACTGAAACACAAATACTTCATGGCCACCAAACGGTAGGGGAGGGTAGTGATTACGCTGATTTTGATCCACTGGAAATGGATCGTTATTCAACGTTACATCAGTTATCTCGATCGCTTTCTGAGACCGCAAGTGATTTGATGGATTTAAAAGACTCATTGTTAGATAGAGCAAGAGATACTGAAACGTTACTGCAGCAGCAGGCGCGTGTTAACTCTGAATTACAAGAAGGTTTAATGCGTACCCGCATGGTTCCGTTCTCTCGAATGGTACCGAGATTACGCAGAATTGTTCGTCAGATTTCTGGAGAAGTGGGTAAAAAAGCTGAGTTGGAAGTGATTGGTGCTGATGGTGAAATGGATCGTACCGTCATGGATCGAATGATATCACCATTAGAACATATGATTCGAAATGCTGTGGATCACGGTATTGAAACCCCAGAAGAACGAAAAGCTGCGGGTAAAGAAGAGACCGGGCGGATTACTATTCATCTAGCACGAGAAGGTGGTGATGTAGTATTACGTTTAATGGATGATGGTAAGGGTATTAATCTTGAAGCAGTGAAGACTCGTGCTATAGAGCGGGGCTTGATGAAAGTTAATGCACCACTTACTGAAAAAGAAATAATGCAATTTATTTTTAAGGCAGGGTTTAGTACTGCTGAGAAAGTGACGCAGATTTCTGGTCGTGGTGTGGGTATGGATGTGGTACACAGTGAAATCAAGCAATTGGGGGGGAATTTAAAAATTCACTCTGCCCCGAATGCAGGTTCTCAGTTTACCGTACGTTTGCCGTTTACAGTATCAGTTAACCGCGCATTGATGGTAAGAGTAGGAGACGATGCCTATGCAATACCTCTGAATAATATTGAAGGTATTGTACGTGTGAGTCCTTATGAGTTGGATGCATATTATCAGCCGGATTCTCCAGATTTTGAATATGCAGGGGAAAGCTATCGATTACGTTATCTCGGTCGTTACGTGCATGGTGTGCAGAGTCCTGATTTACAGAGTCATGTAAAACCGTTACCGGTGTTGTTAGTACGTGGTGCTGATCATACCGTTGCTCTGCAGGTAGATTCACTGGTTGGATCTAGAGAAATTGTTGTTAAGTCGGTAGGTCCTCAATTAAGTGCTGTAAGTGGGATTTCTGGGGCGACGATCTTAGGTGATGGTAGTGTTGTTATCATTTTGGATCTCAACGCAATGATTCGAGCGGATCACGCACAATTGAGTGTTGATGGGACACAAGACGTTGTTGAAGAGGTAGCAGTAGAAACTACACCAACGGTTATGGTAATTGATGACTCGGTAACAGTAAGAAAAGTAACGACACGTTTACTTGAGCGCCATGGTTTTGATGTAGTCACTGCAAAAGATGGTGTTGACGCTATCACTCAACTTCAAGATATCAAACCTGACATTATGTTGTTGGATATTGAGATGCCTCGAATGGATGGCTTTGAAGTGGCGACGTTGGTTCGTCATGATGAGCGCTTGAGGGATACACCGATTATCATGATTACTTCCCGCACAGGTGAAAAGCATCGAGAAAGGGCTGTTAGTATTGGAGTGAATGGTTATATGGGTAAACCCTATCAAGAAACGACGTTGCTTAAAGAAATTGAAGCATTGCTAAAACGTCCATCGTGATAAGGTATCTGTAATATGGCATTCATGAAATGGAACGGTTAAATAAAGAAAATCAGCGTAATAATCCTCGTCTGGGGGTTATTGCAGATTCGACGTTACAGCGTCATAACCTGTGTAAAACAATTGAGTCAACAGGTTATGATGTCGGCATTTCATTGTCTCCTGATCGAGTGGATACGGGGCAAATACATGATGCCAGTATTGATTTGTGGTGGATTGAAATAGAAGACGAGGATAAGTGGGCAGATTTTGTATCACTTATTTACGAAGAGGCCACTTGCTCCATTCTTATTGGTGATGGTTATTCTCCTCCTCCCACAAGCCCCAAATATCCCCGTTGGGAACGGCGAATTTATACAAAAATAGTTGATATCGTTGGTAAACCGGTAATACCAGAAGAGCCTGTGACATTGGCCTCTTTTGAAAATAAAAATGCAAGCTATGTCCCTTTAACCTTACCTCCTGAACTTAATGAAGTAAAAGATGAGGGTGTAGCAGCAAAAAATATTTGGGTTATTGGTGCGTCGTTGGGCGGGCCGGCTGCAGTGAAAGAATTTATTGATGCGCTACCGAATGGTTTGCCCGTTGCGTTTATTATTGCACAACATATTGATGTTGGTTTTCAGAAGGTTTTGGCTCAGGTCTGGGGGCGTCATAGTTACTTCTCCTTTGTTGAGCCAATAGAGGGGCAGGTAATTTCTCATGGCCAAGTAGTTATCGCACCGGTTGAGAAAGTAATGACAGTTAATGCTCACAGTGAAATCCAGTTACATGGAGGCGAGTGGGAAGGTCCGTACTCACCATCAATCGATCAAGTAATGAATTCTACCGTTGATGCATTAGGCCCCCGTACAGGAGCCATTTTATTCAGTGGTATGGGAAATGATGGCGCCATAGCAGGTCCTAAAATGCATGGGTTGGGGGTTGAAGTGTGGGCCCAAACAGCTGACACCTGTGCAAATAGCAGTATGCCGGATTCAGCTCGTGCTACGGGCTGTGTAACGTATAGTGCGTCGCCACGAGGGCTTGCAGAGTACCTTGTTGGGCACATGAAGAGATTACAATCTAAGGTGAGAGCTAATCATTAAAGACGTAAGCGTTAAAAATAATTTCACTTAACTATTACACCTAACTATTGCACCTAACAACACCAGTAAATGAGATAAGTTATGGCAGATAAAATACCAGATGAAGTCGCAAGTTTGTTGATACCGATGGTAGGACGACCGATGTTGCTGCCTAACGTTGCGGTGGCAGAAATAGTGCCTTGGGAAGAACCAGAGAAACAAGATAATGCGCCGGAATGGTATTTGGGGAATGTCTCATGGCGAGGAATCGATATTCCGTTGGTGTCATTGGAATTAATGAATGATACGGATGTTGATGAAGCGTACTCTGGCCATCGAATTGCTGTGCTAAATGGTGTGGGCAGTACAAAGAAAGAATTTTATGCGGTATCAGTACAAGGTTTGCCACGCCTTATTCGAGTGTATGGTGAAGAGGTTAGCGGGGAAGAGCAGTTAAGTGAACCTGCTTATGATATGAATGTTTTGGTGAGCGGTGAACGAGCAATGATTCCTGACTTGGATTTCGTAGAGAAGCAGGTAGAGCGTCTGTAAGTTTTCTCCTTTAGCTGCCTTTCTTTGTTGTGATTATAGATCCCCCCAGTAGTGTTGTAATAACGTTAGCATTGCTACCGGGGCCGTTTCTGTTCTGAGCACCCTCGGACCTAGCGTTAAACAATCAAATCCTTGCTGTTGCGCGAAGAAAATTTCTTCGTCATTGAAACCACCTTCAGGGCCGATCAGGACTGTAACTTTTTCAGGTGTTGTCTGGGAGAAATACTCTTCTGCGAGGTGTTTTCCTGGATGAAGAATGATTTTTTTTTCATTGCCGGCATCAATAGTTCCACAAAAATCCTCAATGGATTGGCAATTATTGATGATAGGTATGATATTAAGCCCACATTGCTCACAGGCACTAATGATTTGCTGTTGCCACTGAAGTAATCGTTTTGCTTGTCGTTGCGGGTTAAGTCGAACTTCACAACGCGCGCTGGTAAGAGGTGTAATAGAGCGCACACCTAACTCAACCGCTTTCTGAATGACATAATCCATGCGGTCACCACGGGACATAACTTGTGCTAAGTGAATATCGAGTGGTGAGAGGTTGTTGTTTGGACTAAATGTCGTTAATGCAATACAAACTTTTTTTTTGCTTACCTCAGTAATACAGGCTTGGTATTCACCGCCCTGACCATTAAATATTCGCAATGAATCCCCAGTCTGCATACGTAGTACTTTACCAATATGGTGGCTGCCACTTTCATCTAAAGAGAAAATGTTATTGGATTCAGTCTTAGCCTCATGTGTTTCATCAAAATGTAAAGCAATGGGTTGGTAAATTCTAGGGTTTTTCATAAGCTAATCTTTTGTTGCCAATGCAGCCTACTGATTTGCTAGCGGCATATTGTGGAAGTAGCTGGTAAGTATAAGGAAGTTAGGTCGGAGTAGGAACGATTGAACCCAATTGTATCAATCAAATGTGAGAGATGATGATTGACAAAAGGTAGCCCTGATATGCATCAGGGGTTTGTGTGCCTGGCTAGGCCGACTTTAGAAGGTTTAACGGCGCCGCACTAATTTATTGCGATCTGTATGCTCAAACTGAGATTTACCGTAAATATCAATCAATGATGTTTGAGAATATGCGATCTCATCGCCATTAACGGTGAGTTTGTGCTCAAAAGACACGGTGCTAGCGTTGTCGCGCATAAAGGGCGATTGAACAATTCCCCAATCAGCATCCCCCAATTTAGCCTGTACCTTGAGCACAATACCTTTGTCAGTGGTTGTGGCATCTCCCCCTGCTAATAAAGTGACGGCACGAGGTATGGAGACGGATTGCATTACAGTACCCGTTGCAGCATCCCATAACCAATATCCAGTTTGGTCATGGAAGACTTCATCGTTGGATTTACGCTTTACAATTTGCTGATAACGTATAATGGCCAAGTTTTGCTTCTCTGCGTTATCTACATCGCCAACCGCCTCAAAGGTAATTGTTTCATAATAAGGGTTTTTTTCTACACCGTCAGACTCGGGTGCAACATCCATCCCTCTATCGCCGTCCCACGTGCCTACTAAACCTACAAGAGGGCCAAAATCTACGCCGTCTATTGTTGTATCTGTCATTGCTATTTCCTTGATTATTACTAATAGTTATTAGATGAGGTTGTAGTTACTTGGTGTGAGCGGCTAAAGCGGGGCCACTTCCATACCACTTAAGTCAATGTCAGGTTTTGGTGGTTCTGGTTGTTTTTCTGCGAGAATGTCTGAGCCCACTGCCGCGACGCTGATATGATCGGTATTAGGTGGAGGGGGGGGAGGCATTTTAGCTATTTCTGGCTCCGCAAAAGCTGAGGTGAGCTTAATCGCACTGGTATCGACGTCTTTGGGTACAAAAGGAGTGCGTTCAGATTCGGAAAGTACGTCACTACCTACAGGAGCAAGGCCCCATGAGCTATCGTCTGAAGTGGAGGTGGCAACAGCTTCTGCCGGTGCCTGCACGGTAGAAGGTTGTGGTGTTACAGGTTTTGGTGCTTTAACTTGGTTTGATGCCGTAGAAGCTATAGGGCTTGGCGTGAGGCTATCTGGAGTACCGGCTTTTTCACGTAAAATAACCTTGGCCCCAGCTTTTTCCATCGCAGCTTGATATTGTAGCGCGGCATCTTTACCAAGGCTTTTCTTGATGACGATTGCTCGACCGCTAAACATGGCGTCTATTTGTGTAGCATTCGCTTTAAACAGTTTAGCAAGGTTGTCTTTGACGTTATCGATGTTTTCACCGGGCATAACGCCACCGCGAAAGAATATGTCGTAAAGCTCTTTATCCATGGTGAGTTAACCTCAAATTAACCTCTGATTATCTACTAAAAGTAGCATATTGACGAGGATTTAGGAATGACGTTAAGACGATGAGTTACTATTCAGAATGCGCTTTTATATCGCTAAAGCTGATCTGGTATTTGCCTAGAATTTGTTTTATCCGATGCGAATCATTAGTGGATGCTTTGGCGGTACGGCTGACATTAAATAATATTCGTCCGGCTTCAGCCATTGAGCTTACTTGTTGACAGGTTTGGATAACATTGGCGAGTAAAACTTGCTCATGAAAATCAATTGCGTCACAGCTGCCATTACCCAGTATGCTTTCAATGCATTGGCGATATTTATCATGTGTTGTAAGGGATCCAGATTGTCGATGCCATTTTTGTTTAAGGCGTTTGATTTCGTCATGTACAACGCTAGCGGTAATACGTCCACCATCAGATAATGTGCCCATACGTGTAATGCTGGCGTTTAGGTCTCGAAAATTTGCTGACCATGTTGCTTCAGTTGATATGGCGAAGTGTAGATAAATGTCGCGGGCAGACGTATTAAAACGAACTAGGTACCCTGATTTATTAGAGAAGCTTTCGAGTTCAAAATCTATATTGGGCTCTAAATCTTCTAATCGATCTTTTAGTGACGGAAGTTCGTACGTCCATAAATCAATACGAGCCAGTAAGTCTTCACGGAAAAGTCCTTTTTGAGTTTGTTGCCATAAATCCCGATTGCTGCCAGCGATAAGTTGAAAATTACTGCTGACTTCCTTGTCTGAACCAAAGGGCATAAAGCGTTTTTCTTCGATGGCCTTTAACAGCATTGCTTGTTCGTCAACGCCGAGTTCGCCAATTTCATCGAGAAATAATAACCCCTCATTTGCTTCTTTTAATAACCCTGCGCGATCGCTTGAAGCTCCAGTGTAAGCCCCTTTTTTATGGCCAAATAATGCGGACATAGCATTTTCACCTCTAAGTGTCGCGCAGTTAACGGTCACTAATTTTCCCGACAATTTTCCTCGAAGTTTGCGTAAATCGTAAACACGTTGCGCTAGTTGTGATTTACCCGCCCCGGTTGGGCCTGTAATCAGGATGGGCTCCTGAGAACGAATAGATACCTGTTCTAGTTGTTCAATCATCTGGTTGAACTTGGTGTTGTTTGTTTTGATTCCACCTTTTAAATAGTTGGTACCTTCTTGATGTTCCTTTTTAAATCGAGAGGCAATTTGATCATATTTGGATAAATCAAGATCGATGATTTGATATTCACCGAGTAGCGAGGTGTTTGATTTGGTGGGGGATGTTTGAAGTAGTTTTCCCGGTAAATACCCTGCCTCTGTTAGCAAATATAGGCATATTTGTGCAACATGAGTACCGGTGGTGATGTGAGTAAGGTAACGTTCTTTGCTGGGCCTAAACGAATAGCTTCGAGCGAAGTCTAGTAGGCCGCTGTAAACAGTTTCAAAGTCCCAGGGATTATCAAAATGGATATGATGGTGAACAACGTGAGTTTCTGGAGATATTTGTCGAATATCTTCAGTAACTTGGTCTGCAAGACGTTGTGCGTCGGGGCTGAATAGTAGCTCCAAGCGGTCAATAAGAAGGTCGTCGTGCTGACACATGGATAGAGTTGGTCGCCACTTGTCCCAACGTTTGTTTCCTTGTCCGCGTCGATCCAAGGAGGTACCGAGAATGCTAATAGCTACTGTTTTCATCTATCTAATATAATATATTGATATCAATATTGATAGTTAGTGTCGTGAGTTTTCGATTGTTGCAAGAAGGAAATTGGACATAAAATATAATAATATCATAAGATTAGAGAGTTTTTTTGAAGTTGGCATTATTTTAGCAACAGCATGGCTGTGTATTTAGTAATTAATATGGACAGAGTTTTAGGGAAAAGTGATGAATCAACGTGTTATAAGCCAGCAGTCATATGAAGTGATGCAGGATGGCGGTGTGCCCATTAAGTCATGGACACGAGGTGTGCCGTTTGAACCAGAAGCAAAGGAGCAGCTAAAAAATATCTCTCGGATGCCGTTTATCCATCAATGGGTGGCGGCAATGCCTGATGTTCATCTAGGAAAAGGTGCAACGATTGGCAGTGTGGTACCTACCTTGGGAGCTGTTATCCCTGCAGCCGTTGGAGTTGATATTGGTTGTGGAATGATGGCAGTTAAGACCAGTCTTAATGCATCAGACTTGCCGGATAATTTGGCCGCTATTCGTTCTGCGATTGAACGTGCAGTTCCTCATGGCCGTTCAGCACGAGCACGAGGAGGTCGAGATAAAGGCGCCTGGTCAAACATACCAGGGGATGTAGTTAGCGCATGGGCCTCATTATCGGTGCAGTTTGAGCTGCTGTCAGCGAAGCACCGAGTATTAAGAAAAACCAATAATATAAAACACCTAGGTACTTTGGGTACTGGTAATCACTTTATCGAAATGTGCCTGGATGAGCATAATGCGGTGTGGTTGATGTTACATAGTGGGTCTCGTGGGGTAGGTAACCGAATAGGTACGCACTTTATTGAATTGGCAAAAAAGGATATGGAACAGTGGATGATTCAGTTGCCCGACAAAGACTTGGCTTACCTGCCAGAAGGCACAACACATTTTGATGAGTATGTTGAGGCGGTTGATTGGGCTCAAAATTACGCTCGGATTAACCGTGAAGTGATGATGGCTCGCGTTATTGACGCGGTAAAAGGTTCGTTGGGTGTTAGCTTTGATGCACAGCTGGAAGCAGTGAATTGTCATCATAACTATATCTCTCGTGAGCACCATTACGGAAAAAATGTTCTGGTAACACGAAAAGGCGCAGTTAGAGCACGCGAAGGTGAGATGGGTATTATTCCAGGAAGTATGGGAGCACGTTCCTATATTGTGCGTGGGTTAGGAAATGAAGAGAGTTTTTGTAGTTGTAGTCATGGTGCGGGTCGCGTGATGTCACGTACAAAAGCGAAAAAGATGGTGTCTTTAGAAGAGCATAAGCGGGACACCGAAGGGGTTGAATGTCGAAAAGATGAAAGTGTGATTGATGAAACACCATCAGCCTATAAATCGATTGAACAAGTAATGGATGCACAAAAAGACTTGGTGGAAGTGGTATATACCTTAAAACAAGTCGTGTGTGTTAAAGGTTAGAAGAAAAAATAAATATAGGATATAAGAATGAAAAACACGATAAACGAGATGATCGTGATAGATGGATCTCAAGGTGAAGGCGGCGGGCAAATATTTCGTACGACACTATCGTTAGCGATGTGCCTTAGAATACCGGTAAAAATTATCAATATCCGAGCAGGCCGGAAAAAGCCAGGCCTACTACGTCAGCATCTAACTTGCCTAAAAGCAGCAAAAGAAGTGTGTAATGCAACGGTAACTGGTGATGAGCTTGGCGGAGCATCGGTTACTTTTCTACCGGGGAATGTACAGTCGGGAGAGTACCATTTTTCGATTGGATCAGCAGGAAGCACAACGTTAGTGTTTCAAACACTGGTAATGCCTTTGTTGTTAGCAGAAGGTGTAAGTGAGTTGACCTTAGAGGGTGGAACGCATAATGGCATGTCTCCAAGTTATGACTTTATTCGTCAGTGTTTCATCCCCATGTTAGAGCGAATGGGGTGTCGTTTAACAACAGAGATTGAACGTATCGGATTTTATCCGGCAGGAGGGGGTCAATGGCGAGTGAGAATTCACCCTATCGCTAGGCATGTAGATGTTATTGCACCATTGAAACTATTAGCCCCCGGGAAATTGATACAATGTAGGGTCAGTGCAATGTCCGATAAGATACCCGAGCATGTAACTGAAAGAGAACTGAAATACATCAAGAAAAAACTAACGGGCCTATGCTCAGACTTAACGCTACAGCAGAAATTGATCTCATCACTTGGACCAGGAAATGTTGTGTCTCTGTTGGCAGAGATGGAGCATATTACGGAAGTCTTTGAATGCGTAGGTGAGCGTAACATTAGTGCTGAGCGAGTGGCCGGTCGAGTGGTGGGTGACTGTAAGCGTTATTTGGAATCTGGAGCAACAGTAGGTGAACATTTAGCAGATCAGTTATTGTTACCAATGATATTGGGGCAGGGTGGAAGCTTTTGTACACTTGAACCGAGTCAGCATTTGTTGACCAATATAGCGGTAATAAAACAGTTGGTGGGTGCAGAAATAAAGCTAACAGAAATGAACAAGGATTGCTGGCAAGTGGATGTCCCTGAAATTAATTGCAAATAAACGGTTGACATAATATTTGGTAGGCATAGTATTGCCCCAACGAATTAACACTCTTTGGCATAAGAAAATCTATGAAAATGTTACTGACGCATTATAAATTGATGATACATAAATAGCACACACAGATTCCACTTGGGAGATGTGTTGATCTTCCAGGTGATAAAAAGGGATAAGTTTCCTTTTAGTAGCCGGTAGGTCAAAAACCACCGGTTTTTTTGTGTCTGAAATTTACCAGTCGAGCACGGATGGATGCGATATTTTGCGTTTTATGAAAGACTATGACTAATACAACACGCTCTCTTAGATCCGATGAGTTGTTATTTCAATCAATCCAAATATTAGGTAATACCGTTTGATGCCACGACCAACGTACGAAGAAAAAGAATATTGGATGCCAAAAAATCTATTAAGAAAACATCTTGGCGCCATATATTGCCCGTCATCAAATGTGCACAAACCTATGGTATTCACTATGTAGGCTTTCGGTATTACCGGAAGGCTACTGCTAACCGGAGTCAATAGAAAATCACTTTTCTAAAACCCCGGGCGGACATTCCAATCGGGGTTTTTTATTGCCATAAAAACAACAAATAGAGTCAAATGTGTTAATCAGGCAGGTTTTTAGCACAAGAAAGCATAACGATAGATAAGGTAGTATAAGACTATAAGTTGGCGAAATACGATAAGCAGAATAAGGTCTGCAAAAAGGTGATATGTATGCGAATTTTAAGGTTAACAAAATCAGGCCTGCCATTAGCGTGGGTCTCTCGAGAAGAGGCGGCAACTCTCTACGTAAAGGGGCAAGTGCTTTGGAGCATAGGAGATAATCCATCGTCGATTTATGGTGGCGTTAATCCGTTAGGAGAGCGTTCATGTTTAACCTTATCTTCCATTATCGCTTGTGATGGTGATACAAGAAAAAGAAACTTTGTTCCAGCGTTAACAAATCGACTGTTATTCCGCAGAGATGACTATCGATGTATGTATTGCGGTTATGAATTTGATGAGTCTCATCATTCAGGAGCTCTAACCTTAACCCGCGATCATATTCGGCCTCGTGTACAAGGTGGACGAGATGTTTGGACCAATGTGATTAGTGCCTGTTCACGATGTAATCACCACAAAGGTGGCAGAACACCGGAGCAGGCGCGTATGGAGCTATTAGCTATTCCTTTTGAACCAAATGTCTTTGAATTTATGTATTTGGCAAATCGCCATATACGTGGTGATCAAATGCAGTACTTGCAAGCGCGTTTTAGCGGACAGCGTTATTGGCAAGCGGCATAAAAAATTGATGGCTAATTAGATAGCCTAGTAAATAAGAATAGATAGCTAAACAGCTAGAAAAAGTAAGAAGGAGAACGGCTATGTTATGGAAAACCATAGAGGTTGAAAATAATAAAAGAGCATTGATTTTTAGACGAAACCGCCTGGATAATATATTGGAAGCAGGGCAACATAAAATATCAGAGCTTAATGGTAAGGTACGTATTGAAATTCACAACGCAGAGACTATCGTGAATGATTTCGGTATTCTTAATGTTAAGGCAGCGGACATCATGCCGACAAGTTGTTGATAACTAATTAACAAAAATAAAGAAAAGGAAAATAAAGCGATTTTTAATCAATACAACACGGGATTTAGAATTGCTACCCTAAATCTATTCAATTACATAGCACCTCCCAATGCATTCTATGATATTGATAATATCTATACGCAGCGTCAGTGGCAGGAAAAAGAAAAATGGATACACCAACAATTGACGGAATTAGTTCCTGATATTGTTGGTTTTCAGGAGGTGTTTAGCCCTAATGAATTGGAAACTATCACCAAAGAACATGGACTGGAACATTTTGTAACGGTATCGGATCCTGGAGTCGGTGGTCAACACGTTTATGATAAACCCGTTGTAGCATTGGCATCGAGATTTCCCATTGTATCTGCGGATGCAGTACAGGTATCAGACTCAGTCATCAAAAAGTTAAAACTACAGGGTGTGTTCAATTTTAGTAGACCGCCCATACGCGCGGTGATAAAGATCGATGATTTTACCTCTGTATTAGTCTATGTATTACACCTGAAGTCAAAACGTTCTCAGTTGGAATCACAAAGGTTAAAAAGAGAGAATGAAAATCTGATGATTGCTGATAGTTTGTTGGCTGAAATACAGGGAAGCTGGATGTCAACAATTCAACGGGGTACAGAGGCAGCGTTGGTCTATCAAGATATTATTGAACAGATGTTAGTGTGTGAAAGGCCGGTTATTGTGATGGGAGACCTAAATGA
>MAAC01010650.1_pt1 | contig 22096 bp, 20 predicted proteins | sample 1115981 | NCBI WGS metagenome assembly MAAC01 (sample SAMN04961126, study PRJNA320927) | seawater metagenome | isolation source: sample BD02T64 sea water enriched with oil for 64 days | place: USA:Gulf of Mexico | collected 2013-07-27
CGTTAAGTCAATCATTATTTTGTTTATTTTCAACTTTAATTCCGAAGACATTAAAGTGAACCAAAAAGATCAAAACTTAACCAGAGTGAGTTTTATTCGTTATAAAGCAATGCTTTATATTGACTAGCAATTCATCCTGCTCGCTGTGTTTCGGGTAACCCTGCAGCGAGGAGGCGAATTATATAGATCTACGGACAAGGGTCAATAGTTAATTCAAAATTAGCAAATTTAACAACTTGCCGCCTACCGATAAAGAGCTTGGCTAATACCAGGCACTGAAGCACAACATTGCGTAAAACTTGCCGCCCTTTATTTGGACTCTTCTAGACTGCTGTCGCCTTCATCTTCATCTTCACTTTCATCTGCAGGCTTGCGAACAAACACTGTCGACATAAACAATCCGGCCTCAAACAGAAACCACATTGGAATTGCCAACAAGCTCTGTGATATCGGATCAGGAGGCGTCATTAACATGCCAATTGCAAAGCAGCCAACTATTATGTAAGGACGCTTTTCTCGCAGCGCCGCTGCAGTGGTAATTCCACTCCATATCAACAATAGAGTCGCTATAGGTATTTCAAATATAATGCCGAATGCCAAAAGCAGCTTTAAGACCAAAGTAAGGTAACTACTAATATCCGTCATCACAGTAACGTTTTCAGGCCCCACACTGGTAAAGAACTCAAACATTAGCGGAAATACTACAAAATATGCAAAAGCCATTCCGGTATAGAACAAGATTATGCTTGAGGCCAGCAATGGGATTGCAAGTCTACGCTCATGCTTATACAAGCCGGGAGAAATAAAGCTCCAGAACTGATGCAATATAAAGGGCATCGCAACATACAGAGATAATACAATCGCCAGTTTGAATGGAGCAAAGAACGGAGACGTTACATCCGTGGCAATCATCGTCGAGTTTTCTGGCAAATATTGCGTCAGAGGTGCCGACAAATAAGTGTAGAGATCATTTGCGAAGTAGAAGAGACCGAGAAATATAGCCAAAATAATCAATAAGGTTCTTATTAATCTTTCTCTCAACTCCACGAGATGCGAGGTTAAGGTCTGTTCTTCTTTTTCAGGAGTTTGTTGTTCTTTCATCTATATTACTTCTTATCAGCTTTGGTATCCAAATCAGACACCCCAGTATTGTCATCTTTATCATCGGCAACACCGGTATCAGACGGGTCTGCTTTTGCCTCAACTCCAGCTTCTGCAAAGGGTTGCTTGAGCTCGTCTAACTCTTGAGTCAATTCCTCTTTAGTAATAGATACATTACGTTTAATTTCGTCAAGCCTGAGCTCTTCTGAAATTTCCGATTGGATACCATTTATGGTGCGTTTAGCTTTGCCAATCCACATACCCAACGTTTTAATAGCTGTCGGAAATTTTTCCGGACCTAGTACTACTAAAGCAAGTACAGCGATTAAAACTATTTCACCAAAGCCTATATCAAACATCTATGATGACTTTTTCTCAGATTTATCTTCTGTTGCAGCGGCATTCTCAGCTGCTGTATCTTTAGCAACGGTTTCCACAAAGTCAGCATCTTGCTTTTCTATGCTCTTATCTGCTGTTTTTGCATCCGCTTCTGTTTTATCTGCTTCTGTTTTATCAGCCAGGACACCGTCACTCATTGCTTTTTTAAACCCTTTAACCGCACTTCCCAGATCACCACCGATATTTCGTAGTTTTTTTGTTCCAAAAAGTAAAATCACTATGCCTAATACTATTGCTAACTGCCAAAGACTAACACCACCAAAACCCATTACTATCTCCTAATCAATCACTATAATTTGCTACGTTTTTACTTTTTGTTTTTATGCGCTGACAATGTATATCAGCTATTCACTTTTTCTTGAAGCTTTTTCTTCTAGCCCGGATAAATCAAAGCGTCTTGCAAGCTCGTTTAGTACTGCTTCGGGTCTCTCACCGACATGCGACAACATGACTAAACTGTGAAACCATAAGTCTGCTGTCTCATAGATCAAATCCTGATTGTAACCACTAGTTTGAGCATCTTTTGCCGCAATTACGACCTCTATTGTCTCTTCGCCTACTTTTTCGAGGATTTTGTTTAGACCCTTTTCGTGCAAACTAGCCACATAGGATGTTTCACTAGAAGCCTCTTTTCGCTGCTCTAATATATTTCCCAGCTCTGTTAAAACATCACTCATAATTGCCTACTTGTTATATATAGATTCAGGTGCTTTTATTACTGCAGCATCTACTTGCCATTGCCCATCTTTAAATACTGAGTAAAAACAACTCTCACGTCCGGTATGGCAGGCAACACCCCCTACCTGCTGTACCGATAACAGTAACACATCACTGTCACAGTCCAATCGCAACTCATGCAATTTTTGTATATGCCCGGATTCTTCACCTTTGCGCCAGAGTCTTGCTCTGGAGCGAGACCAATACACAGCGCGCTGCTCTGCAATAGTTAAAGACAACGATTCTTTGTTCATCCAGGCAACCATTAACACTTTGCCGCTAACATGATCCTGAGCGATAGCCGGTATTAAACCTTTTTCATCCCACTGTATTTGATCGAGCCATTTCTCTGTCATCATAATCTCGTTAGCTTTCTTGCTTTATCTTTATATGTGGCTTAGCGCCGCTGATTTCAACTTCTCACACTTATCTACTTACGACATAGAGTGCTGCCAAGCCCAACAACCAGCCCTGCCATTGTATTTGTTGCAACAGTAATCGCGCGGGCTCGCTACCAAACCAGAATGCAGATACAAGCAGCCCCCCGGCTAGCAGATATTTTTTGCGCTTTGCTTTACCCAACTGCAACTCTCTTTGCTGCTGTTGTTCAACCAACTGATATGAGAGACTGTTTTGCAGCTTACTCTGCTGCAACACATCGTAGGCTAACTGCGGTAACTGAGGCAGTTTTTCCAACCAATCAGGTGCTTGCGCAATGATGGTCTTAACCGCTGCCTTTGGCCCGACTCGCTCTTTCATCCAGGCCTCTAGAAACGGCTTTCCGGTCTGCCAGAGATCTAACTCCGGATACAACTGGCGCCCCAGACCTTCAATATTTAACAAGGTCTTCTGTAATAGCACAAGCTGCGGCTGAACCTCCATATTAAAACGTCGAGCGGTTTGAAATAAGCCCAATAATACTTGGCCAAAAGAAATATCTTTCAACGGCTTTTCAAAAATAGGCTCACATACACTGCGAATAGCTGTCTCAAAAGCTGTTACATTGGTATCCGCTGGCACCCACCCTGAATCTATATGTAATTGTGCTACCTGGCGGTAGTCCCGGGTAAAGAAAGCCAGTAGATTACGGGCCAGGTAACTTTGATCTTCCAAGGTAAGAGAGCCGATAATACCGAAGTCTACTGCAATGTATTTTGGTTGCTCAGCACTGTTATGGGCGACAAAAATATTCCCAGGGTGCATGTCTGCATGAAAGAAACTATCACGAAACACTTGAGTAAAAAACACTTCAACACCGCGTTCAGCCAATAATTTCATATTCACATTTTGTGACTGTAACTCTTCAATATCCGACACTGGGATACCTGAAATCCGCTCCATCACTAACACGTTTTGTCGAGTGTAATCCCAGTAGATCTCTGGAATATACAATACTTCTGAATCTAAAAAATTGCGGCGCAATTGCGATGCATTAGCCGCCTCTTTCCTTAAATCGAGTTCATCTGCCAAACTCTGCTCATAATCTGCGACCACTTCAATAGGATGCAGACGCTTCCCTTCAGACCAAAGCGCCTGCAGCAAATAGGCGAATGTGTAGAGCAGCGCCATATCCTTCTTGATAGTTTTTTCTATACCGGGCCTTATCACTTTTACGACCGCTTTCTCTCCACTGTACAAAGTAGCAGTGTGCACTTGTGCAACAGAGGCCGAAGCCAATGGCTTGGCATCAAACTCTGCGAAGAGTTCCTCGACAGGCTGCCCCAGCGCTTTCTCTACTATAGAGACCGCTTGGCGGCTGGGGAAAGCAGGAACCCGATCTTGTAAATATTTAAGCTCATCAGCTATGTCCAGCGGTAGTAAATCGCGCCGAGTAGATAACACTTGACCAAACTTAATAAAGACTGGCCCCAAGCTCTCCAGAGCCAATCTCAGGCGCACTCCGCGCTCAGCCCTGACCGGCACCAAATAGCGCCAAGGTAACAAATACAGGAAAACCTTTAAATACCATGGCAGAGGGAGGGGCTCAACAAATGTGTCAAGGCGATAGCGGATAAAGATAAAACCTATTTTTAGGCTTCTAAAAAGACGTTGCACTACTTCTAGACCTTATTATGTATTTCATGGAGAACTAATCCAGTCAGCGCAGCTACTTACAGCACTTTTACCGTGGAATAATAATTACCCGGGCTCTACCCGACACAGACCTTATTTCTACCTTGTTCTTTCGCTCTATATAAGGCGGAGTCTGCACGGCTGAACAAGTCTTCTATACTGTCTTCAGCAACAGCTTCTGACAAACCAAAAGACATGGTGATTGAGATAGGTTTGCCGTGATAATTAAAGGGACTGGAACCTATCAGGCGACGGATTTTGTTCATTGCCCGCTCCGCCTTAGCAGCTTCTGTTGATGGCATTATGATGGCAAATTCTTCCCCGCCATAACGAGTTACAAAGTCCGAACCTCGAGTGCCTTTAAACAGCAGTTTTGCAACTAAACTCAATACCTTATCACCAGCCAAATGACCGTAATTATCGTTGACGCGCTTGAAAAAATCCAGATCACAGATTACGATAGTTAAAGGCTTCTTATAACGTTTCCAGTTCTCTAACTGATGCGCCATAATGTCATTATACGCAGCTCTATTTGGCAGTCCGGTCAAGGCATCTTCACGAGCCTTTCTACGCTCTTCTTCAATGTACTCCTGAACCTTATCAGCTTCTTGCTCCATCACTGAAATACGTTTTTTCAGTGCCTGATTATTAGCCAACAAGTCGTCGTCACGCTCTTGCTCTTCGACTTTCAGAGAATCCATAGCGCCGATAATCTGCTCTAGCTGAACCGATAGGCTCTGTTTGAGCTCCCCTATTTTAGTTGCTTCGCTAACCGACCGGTTTATCTTAGAAACAGTTTCTCGGACTTGTTCGTTAGTATTTAATCTGGCATCGGCGCTTTTTTTATCGATATCTTGCGAGGTATCAATATAGCCTTGTACTTCATTGAGCTGCTTGTTCAAACTGTGCAAATAGTTACTAAAGTCATCACCTTTAGCTGCGAGTTCGCTGGCAATTATTTTAGTAATTTGCGCAATAATTACCGGCAGACTGGCTAATTTCAAGTCAACTTGTAACTCGCCAATCAATTGTCCACAAATATTATTTGGATTCGGCGGCAGGTTGATTTGGGCCAACAACTGAATCATTTCATCAGCTATTTTTTTCAGCGCCAGAGTTTGATCTTCATCGGAGAGACTGGATGCATGGGCAGTAATATCATCTGCGGCAAGCTGTAGATCTAAAAGGGTTTTAAGGTTTGCGGGGAGGTGGTAATGGTTTTTCTTGGTATCTTTAAACTCGTTGGCAATGTCTTTCAGTTGCTGCTTCTGTTCTAGTTTTAAATCGAACTTGTTCAGACTGAGCTGCCAGGACTTACCTATGTCGAGAAATTCCTGACTGTTTTCCTGGCGCTCCAGGTTTAGTATCCGTACGTGTTTTTCGATACTCAGAATCAACTCTTCTGGAATTTCATCCTCTGAATTCATCATATGAGTTCGCAGCTTACTAAGACTGCTATCTAAAGATTTACTCTGTCCTTCTAAGCCTTTACACAGCACTCGTAAAAAACCAAAAAGAGAGTCACCCATTCCCTCGACCATATATTTATCTCTTCTGTGTGCGCCAATATGGAATTTGCAAACTTTGTAACAAAGAGCAAACCCTCAAAGTTAGAAACTACACTTACCAAGCTCGAGCAAAAATATTGATACGGTACTGGTTTTGCATAAATACGGTAAGTGGACACACATCATAACCCACTTACCGTCGCTATAAAATTACTTTTTATTTTCAGTGTTTTCCTTCTCTATTAAATACTCTACAACTTTCAACATGTGGCCAAAACCTTTCGATGAAGTGACCCTGTACTTGCCATTGACCACTAAGGTCGGCACGCTGTCTATGCCCATCTCAGACATTTTATTGGCCGCAGTATTTAATGCTGATGTCATCGAAAAAGAGCTCAATCGCTTATCGAGGTTAACCGGACTAACTCCCGCGACAATTAGAATTTCTTCCAGAGTCTTTTGATCGCGTATGGTACCGCGAGCTTCTTTGGCCAATTTCATCAACCCCCAACCTCGGGCATCTGTTTCACAGACATTTTCGATTAAGTACTTGGTCGTTGCAGCTACATCGAATGGACGGTTAGCACTGGCACTTTGCTTCTCTGCTCTATCTACCAGATGGTTAATTTCCAAGTTGCAGGCGACAGGATCATTCTTAATTTTCTCAATATCGCTGAATGACCCAGCCAAACGCCCATATTTATGATAAAAATCAAAAAGAGTAGAGTCTACTGCTTTTTCATTCTTGACCTGTTTGCCAACAAAGTAGGCCATTTGCGCTAACGTCTGGTTCTGGCTGCGGGTACTAAAAGCAACCGGGACACGATCAAAAGCGACTTTCTCTGCATTGTCGCCGACCCATTTTTCCAGTAGCGGCTCAAAATTATTACAGTGCGGGCACCAGAAACCAAAATATTCTGTAATGTTAACTTTTTCACCGCTTGCAGTTGCTTTAGCACCCGTTAAAATATAATCATCGCCAGCTACATAGTCAGCGGCAAGAGAAAAGCTTGAAACAGCCATAGCAAATACGGTTACGGCCAGTTTTTTATAGATCATATGAAATCCTTATAGTTTTTTTATCATTGCCAATCAGACCGCAGAAAAAATTAAAGTTCGCTGTTACTGGCGGATTTTGTAAAATTAAAATTACTGCATTGGTAGTTTTACTGATGGCGAACAAAGTAGCCGAAATAATTAAGGAAAAAAAAAGGCAGCCGAAGCTGCCCTTTAAAATACTCTTCGCATGCTAGCGAAAATGTCTGCTCAATTAATACAGGCCTTGAATGTAGCTTGATACTGCCTTGATCTCTACATCACTGAGACGCGCCGCAATGTCACGCATCATGCCATTGGTATCGTTATCGCGAAGCGAAGTTCTGAAACTCTGCAATTGCTTCTGCGTATAGGCGGCGTGTTGCCCTCCTAATGCAGGGAAGCCCGCGGTAGACAGTCCCTGGCCTTTAGCACCATGACAAGCAGTACAGGCAGCAACTTGCTTAGCCGGAATCCCTGAACGATAAATGCTTTGACCTAACTCAAGTTGATCAGCCGCTGTTTTTCCACCTAAAATCTTTTTGCTGGAAAAATACGCCGCCAGATCTTCTAGATCTTGCTCATTTTTACCGTCAAGCTGGCCGGCCATTTCAGGTACAGAACGCGCTCCAGATTGGATCTCGACCATCTGTTTGATTAAGTATTTAGCATTTTGCCCAGCTAATTTTGGAAAATTACCAATTTCGCTATTACCATCGGCTGCGTGACATGCGCCACATGCTACTGCTTTTTCTTTGCCTGCTGCCGCATCACCCGCAGCATAAGCATATGTTGACGCACTTAGGCTCAACACCAAACCAATCAGAATTTTATTCATCATTAACTGATACTCTCAATTTAAAATACACGATTTCTTGTGCCCTTAGCTGTACATAATAGTACAATTAGTTGCAATTATTATTATCCCTGCGGTAATTCTGCCTCCGACAAGGTTGATTTTGCTGCATTATACAACAATACCTCTGCAAGCTGGAACGAATAATATCGTTTCGTCATAATTGGGGAAAGATATTTTATGACAATTCAAGAAAACAAAATTTTTTACAATACTGCAAAATTCCAAGTTAGTGCCAGTAAACTTAGCCAGTGCCCAGAAGACACGGGGGCTGAAGTAGCTTTCGCCGGTCGTTCTAACGCTGGAAAATCCAGTGCTATCAACACATTAACAAACAACAAAAAACTGGCCCGCACCTCAAAAACTCCGGGGCGCACCCAGTTAATTAACTTCTTTAACCTAAATATTGCCGATACCCGGCTTGTAGACTTGCCTGGTTATGGCTATGCCAAAGTCCCAGTGGCAATGAAAGAGCACTGGCAAAAACATCTGGATCAGTACCTGCAACAGCGCCACAGTTTGCGCGGTGTGGTATTAGTCATGGATATTCGCCATCCGATGAAAGAATTTGACCACATGATGGTGCAGTGGTGCGAGTCTACACAAGTGCCACTACATGTGCTGCTGACTAAAGCTGATAAATTAAAGCGCGGCCCGGCACAATCCACTCTTTTAGGGTTAAGGAAATCTTTAAAGGAAGCATTAGGAGATAAGGTAACAGTACAAGTTTTCTCGTCACTTAAGTTTGACGGCGTGGACACGCTTAAAAATCAGTTAGATTCATGGCTGAGTATTGACAGTGATACAGGGCTGATAGAAGAATAAAGGGATAACAGAAGCTAGAAAAATTTGCCTCAGTACAGTGATTGGATAACTCGAAAATTATTATCTGTACTGAGGCGATAAACATATAAATAACGCTATTTCACAGCTAAAGAAAGGGGAAGTTGCTCTAGCTGTATTTATATGACCTGAAGATTTTTTTAAAGTTCACCATTAATGAAAAATAAATGAAATTTTTAACAAGCCTATATCAATCAATATTTTATCAAAACGTTTAATGCGCTTCATCCCAGTTTTCACCCACCCCAGCCTCAACAATTAAAGGTACATCTAAACTGGCAGCCTCCTGCATGATCTGTATGACTTTCTCAGTGAATTCCTCAACCTGGTTATCCGCCACTTCAAAGACTAGTTCATCGTGTACTTGCATGATCATCTTGGCGTCAAATTCCCCTGTTGCCAACCAAGTGTCTACCGCCAGCATCGCTCGCTTAATAATATCTGCAGCTGTGCCCTGCATCGGAGCATTGATTGCGGTGCGCTCTGCAGCCTGCCGCATTATCGCATTGGCGGCTTTAATTCCAGGCAGGTACAAGCGGCGACCGTAGACTGTCTCGACAAACCCCTGCTCCCGAGCTTTTTCCCGCACTTCTTCCATGTAATTTTGCACTCCCGGGTAAGTAGCAAAATAATGCTCAATGTACTCTTTGGCCTCAACTCTGTTTATCCCCAGCTGTTTGGCCAAGCCAAATGCAGACATACCGTAAATCAAGCCAAAGTTTATTGCCTTGGCGCTGCGTCGCTGATCGATACTGACATCTTCAGGCGCTACTTTAAACACTTCTGCAGCGGTCGCTTTATGCACGTCATCCCCTTGATTAAAGGCGTCTAGCAAACCTTTATCTGCCGACAGGTGTGCCATGATGCGCAATTCGATTTGTGAATAATCGGCCGCGACCATTTTGTAGCCCTTAGGTGTTATGAAAGCTTGGCGAATTTTACGCCCCTGCTCGCTGCGAATCGGAATATTTTGCAAATTGGGATCAGTAGAAGACAGGCGCCCCGTGGCGGCAACGGCCTGATGGTAAGAGGTATGAATGCGTTTAGTGCGCGGGTTAATCATCAGTGGTAACTTATCGGTATAAGTCGACTTAAGTTTTGCCAGGCCTCTATACTCGAGCAATAACTTTGGCAGCTCATAAGATTCTGCCAGATCCACCAGCACTTCCTCTGCTGTCGAGGGGACGCCTTTTGGTGTTTTCTTTTTCACTGGCAGCCCCAGCTTTTCGAACAAAATCACTTGCAGCTGCTTTGGCGAACTCAAATTAAAAACTTCTCCGGCTGCAAGGTGAGCATCTGCCTCTAATTGCTGCAGTCTATTGTGAATATCTAAGCTCTGTTGTGCCAACATACTGGGATCTACTAAGGCACCGTTGCGTTCTATGTTGGAAAGCACAGGAATCAATGGGTTTTCAATCTCGGAAAACACCTTTTGCAGCGGCTCTATTGCCGCTAACTTAGCGCCCAGAGCATGATGTAGTCTAAGGGTAATATCCGCGTCTTCGGCTGCGTAGGGGCCTGCTAACTCAACATCGATCTGATTAAAAGTCAGCTGTTTCTTACCTTTGCCTGCCAGCTCTTCAAATTTTGTGGTTTTTACTCCCAAATACTTAGCCGCCAGGCTGTCCATGTCGTGCTTAGTGGCGGTGGAGTTTAGAACGTACGACTCGAGCATAGTGTCGAACTCAACCCCACACAACGCGATGTCGTATCTGGCCAAGACGTTCATATCAAACTTCATGTGCTGTCCCACTTTTTTCAACTGGGCATTTTCTAACAGCGGTTTCAATTGCTCTAAAACCCAGTTTCTGTCCAGCTGTGCCGGTGCACCTACATAGTCGTGAGCAACTGGGACATAAGCTGCCTCACCGGGACTTACCGCAAAAGAGAGACCTATCAGCTCCGCCTCCATATAATCGAGGCGGTCTGTTTCAGTATCAAAAGCAAATAAATCAGAGGCTTCAAGTTTTTGAAGCCAAGTGGCAAAGTGCTCTTTTTCATAGATAATCTGATAATCAGTGCTCTGCGGAGGCTCCGGCAGAGTTTCATCAGCCGCCGTTTGAGCTGCATCATTATTACTGGCAGCCGGTGCCTGAGCGCCGCCCTCTAGCTGTGCCACCCAGCTCTTAAACTCGTAAGTTCTGAAAAGCTCCAACAGCGCCGACTTATCCACAGCAGTGTTTTGCAATTGTGCTATGGATAAGTCTACTTCTACATCCAGCTTAATGGTCGCTAGTAAATAGGAGAGATCTGCAAACTCTTTATTATCAATCAGCTTCTTAGCCATAGTTTTAGCCCCGCGAAACTCCAGCGAGGCGATATCATCGAGCTGTTGGTATAACTGCTGTATACCGCCAATTCCCTGCAACAGGGCTCGGGCTGTTTTGTCGCCGACACCGGGTACTCCGGGAATGTTATCTACTTTATCTCCCATCAACGCTAAGTAGTCGATAATTAGCTCAGGGGGAATGCCAAATTTTTCGACAACTCCTGGCACGTCCATAATAGTGTTGTTCATGGTGTTGATTAAAGTCACGTGCTCGTTGACTAACTGCGCCATATCCTTATCGCCAGTAGAAATTAGCAATGAGCATTGTGTCTCTGTCGCCTGCTTAGCGTAAGTACCTATAACATCATCCGCCTCGACCCCTTCGATCATAATCAAAGGCATGCCCATAGCGCGGATAATATTATGGATAGGCTCAATCTGCGAGCGTAAATCATCCGGCATTGAGGGACGGTTGGCCTTGTATTCAGGATAGATATCGTCGCGAAAAGTTTTGCCTTTGGCATCAAAGATCACCGCGATACGACTATCCGGATACTGGCTGACTAATGAGCGCATCATAGAAGTCACTAGACGAACGGCACCACTTGGGGATCCATCACTGGTTCGAAGATCGGCTTGCGCGGAGGCAAAGAATGCACGATATAAATAAGAAGAGCCATCGACGAGGATGAGTGACGGGTTTGCCATAGTGGAGGTCCATTAGTAATTCAGAGAGAGGGCAGTATATCCGTTCACAGATACTCAGCATAGAGTACATTTATAATGTACGCGGTTAATCTAAGGAACTGTCAATGCAGTGCTTAATTGAGCAAAAAGAAAGTAGTACTTAACCCCCATACCCCGTATTATTTGTGCCATTAAATAGTAGAGGCCAGAATAGCACTCAGGTGCCAATCCCCCTCTCACAACAGTTTTTACGGTGATTCAGTGGCAGTATATACACAGCTAGATAAAGCGGACTTCATAGCCTTGGTGGCAGAGTATGATTTGGGAGAACTGGTTTCCTACAAGGGCATTACCGGGGGCATCGAGAATACTAATTATTTCGTAACCCTCAGCAAAGAAGGCCTGCAGAGCGAGTATGTACTCACTTTGTTTGAAGAATTCAGCATGGAAGACATGCCCTTTTTTGTAGAGCTTGCCACTTGGCTGGCTGATCGTGGTCTGCCGGTTCCCTATCCGGCAAAAGATAAAAACGGTATCGCGCTAAAGAAAGTTAAAAATAAGCCGGCGATGCTGCAAAACCGTTTTAGCGGCCATCACCTGGAGCAAGAGCAACTCACAGAACAACACTGCGCCGCCATTGGCGTAAAATTAGCTGAATTTCATTTAGCCGCCAGTGATTTTTACCTGCGCCGCAATGCCCACCGCGGTCTCTACTGGTGGAGGCGAGAGAGCCTCAATATTCAAAAACATTTGTCCGCCGAGGACGCGCTGCTGCTGCAAGATGAAGTACAGCGTTTTGACCAGCTGCTGGCCGATCTGGGCAAAGAGCTACCACTAACGGTCATTCACGGCGACCTGTTTCACGACAACGTATTATTTGACGGCGTCGAAATCAACGCAATTATCGATCTGTACAACTCGGCAACTGCTTATATGCTTTTCGATTTAGCAATCGTAGCTAACGACTGGTGCCGCGATGCTAATGACCAGATTGATCCGGCCAAGGAGCAGGCGCTGCTACAGGCCTATAACAACCGCCGAAGCTTCACCGACGCCGAGCGCAGTGCCTGGCCACAGATGACTCAAACTGCCGCTATGCGTTTTTGGCTATCCAGATTGATTCCCGCTTATGGCGTACAACAGCAGGGCCGGGACAGCAGTGAAATGGTGATCAAAGACCCGGACGAATTGAAAGCAATTTTACTTTATCGTCGCGCCAACCCTTCTTCTCTACCCGTTTAAAGGCATTACCTATGGATGTTACAACAATCATTGACGGCTTAAATGACGCCCAGCGCGAAGCCGTTACCGCCCCGGTCGAAAACTTATTAGTTCTAGCCGGCGCCGGCTCAGGTAAAACCCGGGTACTTATTCACCGCATCGCCTGGTTAGTACAAACTGAAGGCATGTCCCCCTACTCTGTTCTGGCGGTAACCTTTACCAATAAAGCCGCCAGGGAGATGCGCTCACGTATAGAGCAATTGCTCGGAGTTAACCCCCAGGGAATGTGGGTGGGTACTTTCCACGGTCTGGCACACAGAATATTGCGCACACACTGGCGCGATGCCAACTTGCAGCAAAATTTTCAGATAATGGACAGCGAAGATCAGCACCGGCTATTAAAGCGCATCTGTAAGGACATGGCGCTGGATGACAAGCAGTGGCCAGCAAAACAATTCCAGTGGTTTATTAATGCACAGAAAGATGAGGGGCTGCGCAGTAAACACATCGAGCGCAGTAACGATCCTACTCAAGAGTTGATGATCAAAGTTTATCAGGCTTACGAGGAGGGATGCGAACGCGGTGGCATGATAGACTTTGGCGAGCTATTGCTGCGTTGTCTGGAGCTATTAAGAGACCTCAAGCCAAGTTTGTTAATGCATTATCAGGAGCGCTTTCGCTACATTTTGGTGGACGAGTTCCAAGATACTAACGCCATTCAATACGCATGGCTGCGACTGCTCACCGGCCACGAGCGCAAGCTGATGGCAGTTGGTGACGACGATCAGTCTATCTACGGCTGGCGCGGTGCCAAGATTGAGAACATTCAGACCTTTAGCGATCATTTCCCCGGCGCTGCAACTGTAAAGTTAGAGCAAAACTATCGCTCCAGCAACACTATATTGAGCGCGGCCAATGCAGTGATCGCCAACAACAGCGGTCGTCTCGGTAAGCAACTCTGGACCGAGGGAGCTGATGGCGACAAGATCTCTCTGTACGCCGCCTTTAATGAACAAGACGAGGCGCGCTTTGTTGTCGGGCAAATCCAGAAGTGGCAGGAACAGGGCAACTTGCGGGCAGAATCAGCCATACTGTATCGATCGAACGCCCAGTCCCGGGTTATGGAGGAGAGCTTAATTCGCGCTGGCGTACCCTACAAAATCTACGGTGGACACAGATTCTACGACCGCCTGGAAATCAAAAATGCTCTAGCCTATATGCGTTTAGTAGCCAACCGCGAAGATGATACCGCCATGGAGCGAGTGATCAACGTTCCCAGCAGGCGCATTGGCACTCGTACAATTGAGGCGATTCGCGAGCAGGCCAGAGCTGAAAACATCTCAATGTGGCGAGCAGCCAATGAAGTGGTTGAATATAAAAAGATTCCGGCGCGCGCCAGTGAAGCACTGCAGGGATTCTTAAACTTAGTCAACCAGCTGGACAGTGATAGCGAAGGCACAAAGCTGGAAGAGCTGGCCGACCACGCCATTCAACTGTCGGGATTGATAGAGCACCACCTCAAAGAAAAAGGCGAAAAAGCGCAATCGCGAATAGAGAACCTGGAAGAACTAGTGAACGCCGCTAAGCAGTTCAACTCCCAGTGGGTTAATGTCGAGGAAGAGAGCGCCGAAGCGGGGGAGTTTACCACTCCACTGGCCGCTTTCTTGGATCAGGCGGCATTGGATGCCGGCGAGGCTCAGGCAGATGAGCACCAGGACAGCGTTCAACTGATGACACTGCACTCGGCTAAAGGGCTGGAGTTCCCGCTAGTCTTTATGGTGGGACTTGAAGAGGGTTTATTCCCGGGCACTAAATCCGCTGAAGAAGCGGGGCGCATGGAAGAAGAGAGACGCCTCTGTTATGTAGGCATTACCCGAGCGATGAAGCAGCTGTATATCACTTACGCCGAGTCAAGGCGCATGTACGGCCAGGAAAATTACAATCGGCCCTCGCGTTTTATCAACGAAATACCGGTCGAGTTGATTGAAGAGGTTCGCTTAAACGCCACCGTCAGTCGTCCTATGACTGCGCGGCCAAGATCTAGCATGTTCTCGCAAGAGGCGGAACAGCACAGTGGTTTGCATATAGGCCAGCGGGTTTTCCACGACAGCTTTGGTGAGGGGATAGTACTCAATGCCGAGGGCGTCGGTGCCAAAACCCGGGTCCAGGTGAATTTTGATGATGCAGGTATTAAATGGCTGGTACTCGGCTTTACCACACTAGAAGCCGTATAACTTGGGAGTAACAGTATGAGTCTGATGTTTGAAGAGCTAGATTACAGAGAGACCCCTATCGGGGATCTACGCCTGCGGCGCCGTCGCATGGTGCAATTTGGAGACCTGGACATCTACGAAATCATTCTCGGTGATGATTTCTTAATGACCAGTTTATTTCATGAATCCGAAGATCAACTGTCTAAAATTGGTCTCGACGCTTTAGGTGGCGATAATTTAGATGTAGTCGTCGGCGGATTAGGGCTGGGTTACACCGCCGCAGTCGCCCTGGAAAACCCCAGAGTAGGATCCTTGATTGTGGTCGACTATTTAGAGGGAGTTATCGACTGGCACAACCGTGGCTTAGTACCTATGAGTCGCCGGCTCACCGATGACGACAGATGTAGATTTGTACACGGCGATTTCTTTGCCTTGAGCCAGGACACCCAGCACAGCTACGATCCTCAGGATCCGGGTAAAAAACACGATGTTATCTTGCTCGATATAGACCATACCCCCACTAACGTTTTGAATCCCAGCAATGTACATCTTTACACACAACAGGGATTAACCGAGCTCGCCAGCCACCTGAAACCCGGTGGCGTGTTTGCGCTCTGGTCCGACGGCAGCCCGGTGGATAGTTTTACAGAACATTTGCAAAGCGTATTTGTCAGCTCTGAATCTCATTTAATTGAGTTCCCCAATCCCGTTACCGGCGGTACCTCAGTAGGCACTGTCTATGTAGCGAGAGTTGCCAATGCATAATTTTAGCGATTCCTGCCAGCGCAATCAGCAGCCTATTTTAGAGCAACTAAAGCCCTGGCTACAGCAGAGTGTTGAAGTGCTGGAAATTGGCAGTGGCTCCGGCCAACACGCATTGCATTTTAGTAGAGCGCTAGCTACGATTAACTGGCAGTGCACCGATAGAGCTATGTGGTTAGCAGCGCTACAGGCGAACATTCAAGAGGCAGCCCTGGACAATGTCAGGCCCGCAATAGAGCTGGATGTCGATGGAGTGTGGCCGCAGCGACAATTCGATATGATCTACACCGCCAATTCACTGCATATTATGGGCTGGGACAGCGTGCAGGCACTGTTTAACAATCTGGCTGAGCACTTGCACACTAGCGGCTACTTTTGCTGCTACGGCCCGTTCAAATATAACGGTGAGTTTACAAGCCCCTCCAACGCAAACTTCGAGAACTGGTTAAAAGATCGCGATCCACAAAGCGGTGTACGTGACTTTGAGGCACTACAAGCATTAGCCGAGCAGCAACAGTTAAACTTAGTGACTGACATCCCAATGCCCGCTAATAACCAACTACTAATCTGGCAAAAAACCTAAACGATCAGCGGTTGCTGTTAAACAACCGCATCCCTATGCTCGATACCACAAAGCCGTTAGTTATTTGGCAAATTAGCCAAATTTTTAGCGGCGGCGGCTTTTAAATAATCAACCACCAGTAACTCATTGGCACTGCTGGCACCCCCTGTGTCAATGAAGTAGCCGTAGCCCTCTCGGCTAACCACTGTATTACTGACTTGTACTAATTTTCCACTCTCTAATAAATGCTGCATTAAGCACAACCAGCCCAGAGCTACACCCTGACCTTGCTGCACCGCCGAAATCACCGAGTGATAGTTACCTAGCAACACCAGGTTTTTGTTCTCTGCCAACTGCAAGTCACAATATTGCAGCCAATTGCGCCAATTTAACCAGCGGCTGTCTGATTCATCCATGTGAATTAGCGAATGTTGAGCAACTTGTGCAGGGCTTGAGCCAATACTCAGGTTGTGGTCTGCCGCATACTCGGCGCTACTGACTGCACAGACTTGTTCAGCGAACAACGTGTGTTTAGTTGCACTGTCTGCCAATTTACCAAAGCTGAGTAACAGAGAATCGTCAGAGTGATAGTCAGCGGAGTCCGAGAGCATCACATTAATGGTTAACTGCGGGAACTTGGCCTGCAGGTCCGGAATCATCGGCAGCAACCAAAAATGTGCCAGACCACAATTGCTAACGATATTGACCAAATTTGCGTTAGATTCTGCTCTGCGCAACTGCTCAGACGCCAGCGCCATGCTACTCAATAGTGGCTCTATGCTGTGATAGTACTTAACAGCGGCTTCAGTCGGATGCAACAGCCGACCGATACGCTTAAATAACTGCGTATTCAGGTTCGCTTCCAAATTTTTCAAATGCTGAGATACCGCTGGTTGAGTGCTGGTTAGCTCTTTGGCCGCAGCGGTAACAGTGCCTAAACGCACTACCGCTTCGAAGGCGATTAGGGCCTTGTGTGGCGGTAATTTAGAGATCAATCGTTTCATAAGTTATTCTTATAGGTTTATTAGAATTCAGACAGTTGTTAGCCGCGCAGGAGCATGTTCAAATCCCGCTATATAAAAGGGCACTTAGGATAGAGTAGCACAATGAATATCGAGATCGAGAAACATAATAAATACTTCAAGGTTAACCTGTTATTAGAAGGTGCTAAAACCTCTTTACCGGCACTCTGGCTGCGCGAGAGGTCTCAGCAACCCGATCAGGTGGACAGCAAAACCAAACAGCGACTGTACAATCCACACTTGCTGGACAGTGACTTGTCAGTCACGGCCGCAACGACATCTGCAGAATTATTAGAAGTAACTTTTAGCGACGGGCATTGCAGCAGCTATAGTATGGATTTCCTCAACGAACAGGCGACGCGTTTCAACACCGGCCTGCCAGAGTTAACGCCCTGGCAAGCCAGTGACACTCTGGCAGTGCACTTTGACTGGCAGCAAATACTTACAGATAGAGATCTACTGCAAGAATCTATCCGGGCATTTTTACGCTATGGCTACATTGTCCTGGATAATACTCCCACCCGTAGCGACAGTATATTATCCATTGCAGAGCACTACGGTTACGTTCGCGACACTAACTTTGGTCGCTACTTCGAAGTTTACTCTAAGCCCGACGCCAATGATTTAGCCTATACTCCACATGCTATTGGCCCTCACACCGACAATCCGTATCGCGATCCGGTACCGGGGATTCAGCTACTACAATGCTTGCATAACCACACTCAGGGGGGCTACTCTACTTTATCTGATAGCTTAAGTATTGCCGCTGCGATGCAACAGCAGGATCCGCTAGGCTACCAGTTACTGACGGAAACCATAGTAAGATTCCGTTTTTTCGATAAAGACACTGAACTGATCTCCTTCCACCCGCTAATAGAGAAGGATGCCTTAGGCAATATCCTCGGTATTCACTACAGCCCGCGATTGGATGACTTACCGCTGCTGCCAGAAATGCAGCTACAGCGCTACCAACAGGCCCGAAAGACTCTCGGGGAACTACTGCAAGACCTTAGATTTGAAAAGAAATTTAAACTCGATGCCGGCCAGTTAATGATGTTTGATAACAACCGCATTTTACACGGGCGCACCGAATTTGACCCCAATCAGGGTATTCGCCACTTGCAGGGATGCTACATAGACCGGGACGGGCCAAAGAGTATGTACCGGGTTGCCAACCGTGTAATTAAACACTAAAAACAACAACTTTAAGAAGCTACGAGCAAGCACAAAATGATAAAAATAGCTAAATTCACCGAGATGATTGGTGGGGACAAAGAAGATTACGATTTTTTAGAAGCGCTGGAGAAAGGTTACGCCAGCAAAGTCGGAGCGAGGCTTTACCAAGCCCTGCAACAGCTAGATGATACTTTGTCGGGTTACCAGATAACGCGCTTAGAGCACTCACTGCAAACTGCAACGCGCGCCTATTGGGATGGCGCCGATATTGACTGGATTGTCTGTGCACTACTGCACGATATAGGCGATGTCTACGCCCCCTATAATCACGATCAATACGCGGCGGTAATACTAGCCCCCTATGTGCGTGAGCAATGTCGATGGGTGGTAGAAAAGCACGGTATATTCCAGCGCAAATACTATGCCCAACACACCGGTGGCAACCCGGATGCCAGAGAACAATTCCTCGATCACCCCTGTTACCAAGATGCAGTGACTTTCTGCGGAGATTGGGATCAAAGCAGTTTTGACCCTAACTATGCGAACTTATCGCTGCAGTTTTTCGAACCTATGCTGCGCGAGGTTTTTAATCGAGAGGTTAATGCTGAGGCTGTATTACTTCCCGGGGTGAGAGTGGCGACTAAAAATACAAAAATTGCCGAGCAGCGACGGGCAATGCAGCAGCAATAGCAGTCTAACAGAGCAAGCAACAGGGATCTGAGGCAGTCATTTATAGTGGGAGAAATTAACAACTTTATAGCAGAGCGCATCTAAAAAAAGTAGCTTAGTGCGCTCTAACCTGAGCTTGGGGTGAGCAGGTCTATTGACCGAAGCTCAAACTGCGAATATGTCCGTGACCATCAATAGCCACTTGCACACAGTTAGTTTCAGAAATCTTTCTAATATCAGTACCATCCGGGCACTTACCCCAGACTTCCACTTTGATGGTCATAGAACTGTTGCCCTGATCGACCATTTCAGTGTAAAAACTAACGATAGTACCTTCCAATACCGGTGACATGAACTCCATAGCGCCTACGGAAATTGTCGCCACTCGCCCTTTAGCTAACTCGCTGGAGCGTATCTCCGCTGACAAGACTGCCTTAGAGGCAACCCAGCCACTAAAAACATCACCAAACATATTTGTCGCCTGGCTGTCAGCAGGTAACATTAAACTTAGTTCGCCCTTAGGCATTAGAGGTTGATCAGAACTGTGCATTGTAAATACCAATATAATGAGAGTCTTAGATGCAGCTGAAGGTAAGGTTTAAGACCTAGTTTAGAATTATTATTAACATCGCTGCGAGTGATGAAAAAACAGCCACTAGTATATATGCATTTAGCGCTGGCTGACTATCCTGAAGCGAGGAGTTTACTAAAAAAAATATTTTTTGTGCTATTTTTTTACGCTGTCACAGCTTTGTCACATTCTGCTCTTAAAGTAGCCAGTATCGAAACCAATGATAATTCAATTAATAGCTTTCTGGAGCTTTAAAAATGAAACCAATGATGAAACTACTGGCTGTAGCCACCCTCTGCACTACAGGTTTTTCGCTAAACGCAGCTGACTTGTTAGACAAAGACTTACCGCTGTATCAAAAAGCGTCGGGGGTTTCTGGAAACCTTTCAAGTGTCGGCTCTGATACTCTTGCCAATTTAATGACACTTTGGACTGAGTCTTTTAAGCGTCACTACCCTAACGTAAACATTCAGATTCAGGCGGCGGGTTCTTCTACGGCTCCACCAGCACTGACAGAAGGCACTTCTAACATGGGGCCTATGAGCCGCAAAATGAAAGACAAAGAAGTCGCTGCTTTTGAAAAGAAATATGGCTACAAGCCAACGGCTGTTGCAGTCGCTATCGATGCTCTGGCAGTCTTTGTCCATAAAGACAACCCGGTAAAAGGCCTGAGCATTCCTCAGTTGGATGCTATTTTCTCGTCTACACGTAAGTGTGGCGGCGATACTGACATCACCAAGTGGAGTGACGTTGGTTTAAGCGGTGCTATCGGCGACAAGAACATTCAAATCTTTGGTCGCAACTCAGTATCTGGCACTTATGGCTACTTCAAGAAAAAAGCACTGTGTAAAGGTGACTACCGCAACAGCGTCAACGAACAGCCGGGGTCTGCCTCAGTAGTACAGTCCGTTTCTACTTCACTAAACAGTATCGGTTACTCAGGTATTGGCTATAAGACATCTTCTGTTCGCGCTTTAGCGCTGAGCAAGAAAGAAGGTAATGCTTTTGTAGCGGCTACCCCTGACAATGCAGTCAATGGCAGCTACCCATTAGCGCGGTTCCTATATGTATATGTCAACAAGAAGCCTGGGCATGCACTACCACCGATGGAGCGTGAATTCCTGAAAATGGTTATGTCTAAATCAGGACAAGAAGTAGTCGTAAAAGATGGTTATATCCCACTGCCAGCTAAAGTTGTCGCTAAGCAGATGAAAGCTTTAGGCCTGTAAGCCTTCACAGCCAGCAACACCTGAGAGGAGCACCTGCTCCTCTTGTCTCCTCTGATTTATCCCCCCCGGCAACAGCCAGCTCACTTTAACTGCACAATTAATCAGCTACTTTGTGGCTATATGACAAGCTGTAACATTTCTGTCACATAAATAACTTACCTTTAGCGCATAGATTATATAATTGGAATATCCAGTATGAGTAGCGCCTCAACCTCAAAGACTCCCGATATAGATTTTAATACCCCGGCTATGGCTCGCAACCGAAAGTTTCGCGCCTTTAAAAATCGTCTGGCCTCTGGCTCCATCGCCGTTGGCGGCCTAAGCATCATCGTGGCGATACTGCTGATCTTTTTTTATTTACTGTACGAGATCATGCCATTGTTCAAAGCGGCCAGTATCCAGCCCTGGCAGCACCAGCAAACAGCCAGCCAGCCCTATCAGAACCCCGGTCAGGGGAAAACCTGGTATTTAGCACTGGAAGAGCAAGCGGAAATAGGGCTGCGAATAACCGATAAACAGCAAGCTATATTTTTTGATGCTCGCAGCGGCGAGATAATCTCTGAGCAGATAATTATTGGCCCGACGGCTGCCACCGCAACCAGTTTTGCAGTCGTCTCAGAGGCCTCTGGTATTTTTGCCATAGGTTTCGACAATGGTGAAATAAGCATTGTAAAACACCAGTACAGCAGCACTTATCCCAATGACATTCGGGTCATTACCCCCTCTTTAAGCTACCCATTGGGCGAGGCACCACTAAAAGTTGCCGAGTCGAAAATTGAGCTACTGGCGGTTTCAAAAAATGATGAGAGTTGGACCATTGTTGCAGGAACTAACACCGCTTTGACTCAGACAAATATCAGTGCTGAGGAGAATATGTTCACGCAGGAGTGGGAAATCAATACGCAGACTACGCAGCTTCCGGCATTCGACTTTGCTGCTAATAAGTTATTGCTGTTACCTGGAGATCGCTGGTTACTGGCGGCGGGACAACAGGGAAAAATCGCCGTTTTTGACCTACAGGCAGAAAACGGCGCAAAACTTAGTCAGGTAATTGCAGCAAGTAAAAATTCAATCCAAACTTTTTCGCTGTTACTCGGTGACAATGCTGTGATCATTGGCGATAGCCTGGGCCGCTTGTCGCAGTGGTTTTTAGTCAGAGATGCGCAGAACGACTGGAAATTAC
>MAAC01009884.1_pt1 | contig 22081 bp, 21 predicted proteins | sample 1115981 | NCBI WGS metagenome assembly MAAC01 (sample SAMN04961126, study PRJNA320927) | seawater metagenome | isolation source: sample BD02T64 sea water enriched with oil for 64 days | place: USA:Gulf of Mexico | collected 2013-07-27
TCGTTCAGATATATTTGATTACATTGAACGGTTTTATAACCAAAGGAAGAAACGTAAACTGAAGAACAATCACCAAGCCGCCCTTAACTGAGAGTCCGCTGGATCGGGGTAAAACCACACAGATCTTTCATGCCAATAGAATATAAGAAGTTTGATACGTCATCTGCATTTAGTGCTGCAACAGTATTAGATTCTCTTAAACCGGAAATATCTAGATTGCGGGCTTGTTGTCGAGAAAACTGCATTTGTAAATCATAGTGCTCAAACATGAAGTGATTGTTTGTAATCTTTAATGCTGGACTTCTTCGGTCTTCCACCGTAATCATCATTGCATCATCGTTAGTGTCAATACGCACGGGGTCAAAAACAGTACTTAGGTAAAGATCTATAGAAGAATTTTTATTCTCCACGTACCACGCACAAATAATAATTGTCACCAGAACCTCTAGAGCTACTTTATCAGCATCATATTTTTTACCTTTATCAATTGAATTTATGCTATTGCGGTAGCGAGCGTGCTCTTCGCGCAACTCAGAAATTGTGGGGTCTATGATACATACACTAATATGAAAGTTAGCCTTTGGCGCTAAAGTTGGTAGGACTTTTCCTCTCATGTATCTTCCAAAATTCCCTTTATATCTCCATCTCCCTGCGTTCAATAAAAGCTCGTCGAATTCTTTAGTGATATTTCTTGGTTCTATTTCCAATAACCCAACGGTTTCGTCAGCAACAATTCCGGGAGTCACTCGTATCTTAGAATAATTGTGAATTGAAAATATTATCAACCCCATGCCAAAAGCACAGAAAATCAGACCTGGCCCACCCTTACCTAAATTAAAATCCTGATCATCACCAAGCGATACAGATAGGGCGGCACCGCCCTCTTGAACACCAGATAAAAATAGGTCGTAGCCAAAATAGGCGAACATTAGTCCTATCAGAGCAACAAGAACTGGGAATCCATTCTTTTTAGGGTGTAAAAATAAGTCTGTAATTCTTACCAGAGAATTTGCAAATTCATTCACAATTTATTTTCCATATTGCTATCTCTCCGAAGACTCTTAACATTTGTATATGGCGCATGCGCGCTTTGCCGAACCCAATATTCGTCGAGCACCCGCAAGCCTTTGATTTAAATTACTATTTATAAGCACGCATAACTCCCTACCGCGCTAAACGCGCATGCGCCATATTCCCTTTCCCTTTGCGCAGTATCCACCCCTCGAAAAACCCTAAGAATGATATAGCGCAAGCCCAAGAATGATAACACGCAAAACAGTTGCCGCAAGAGCAATACACTGTCTATAAACACAGCGATACAAATAATATTCATCAAATACACTGACATCATCATGGTTCAATAAACGAGCGTTCAACCCCAAATGACCCGGCAACAAAAAAGGCTGCAATAGCAGCCTTTTTTGATCTAGTTAGATCCCACAAAGCATTGTCTCAATTTAGGCCGAACGCTCCGCGCGCATAGTCACAAACTCTTCCGCCGCTGTTGGGTGTATACCCACGGTAGCATCAAAATCGGCTTTGGTGGCCCCGGCTTTAATGGCCACACCCAGACCCTGCATAATTTCACCGGCGCTCTCACCCACCATATGACAGCCGACGACGCGGTCGGTGGCGGTATCGACAATCAATTTCATATAGACTTTTTCATCGATGCCGCCGAGGGTTTGTTTCATCGGCTTAAAGCGCGATTCAAAGACTTTAAATTGGGCTGGCTAAATACTGCGGTGGGAATAAAATCGTAATCGACCTTGGTAGCGCCACCTTTAAATAAATTTTCAGACAGGGCCATGCCTTCGCGAATCGCTACCGGGGTTAGCTCGACGCGACCAATGACATCGCCGAGGGCGTAAATCGACGGTTCACTGGTTTGAAAGAAGTCATCAACTTCTATCGCGCCCCGTGAATCACAGGTGACGCCTGTCGTTTCCAGACCCAGGCTCTGAGTATTGGCCTTGCGGCCCGTGGCGTACATCACGCTATCGACGTCCATCGTCGAGCCATCGGCGAGGTTTAATGTCAGCGGGTCTTGCGGCTTGCTGGCGTCTTTTTCGATTGATTGAATATCCGTTTCAAAATGTAAGTGCACACCCGTCTTCGCCATTTCTTCGGCCAGGTGTTTGCGTACATCTTCATCAAACCCCCTTAAAAACAAGGGGCCGCGATAGAGTAAATGCGTCTCGACACCGAGGCCGTGGAAGATGCCGGCAAACTCCACCGCGATATAGCCACCGCCGACAATAACCATGCGTTTGGGTAAAGTGTCGAGATAAAAGGCGTCTTCGGAGGTGATGACGTGTTCACTACCGGGGAAGTTCGGCACAAAGGGCCGCCCGCCGGTGCACACCAATATATTGCGCGCACTGTATTCGCGGCCGTTGACCACAACGCTGTGGGGGCCAGTAATGTGTGCGCGGCCTTCAATGAGCTCGACACCGGACTGCTTTAATAAATTGCGATAAATGCCGTTGAGCCTTTCGATTTCTCGCGTTTTATTATCCCGCAGGGTCGGCCAGTCAAAACTTTGTGGCGGCAGCGTCCAGCCAAACCCAGCCGCTGTCCGGAATTCCTCTGCAAAGGCAGAGGCATAAACAAAGAGTTTTTTCGGCACGCAACCGACATTGACACAGGTGCCACCGAGATATTGCTCCTCGGCAACAATCACTTTAGCGCCGTACTGGGCCGACATACGGGCGGTACGTACACCCCCGGAACCGGCACCAATAACAAATAAATCTACATCGTAGTCGCTCACTCTTTAACTCCCTTATTGTGAATCTTCAATTTTGTCAGTGTTATACCACGCCAGCTTAGTTTGCAGACTCACCACGTGGCCGATAATTAACAGGGTGGGCGCTCGCACTTTAAGCCCTGTTACTTTAGCGGCAAGATTGGCGAGATCACTGATCACCACCCGCTGCTCGGGCGTGGTGCCCTTTTCAACTAAAGCTGCCGGGGTATCGCTGGGCAATCCATGCTTCACCAATTCGGCACAAATATCACCGAGGCTCACCAGACTCATATAAAAAACCAGGGTCTGATTGGGCACGGCTAAACTCGGCCAATTTAAATCTAACTTATAGTCTTGCTTGTGGCCGGTAATAAACTGCACCGACTGGGAAAAATCTCTGTGGGTAAGGGGTATTCCGGCATAGCTGGCACAGCCCGAGGCGGCGGTAATACCCGGCACCACCTGAAAAGGTACGCCCTCTTCCGCCAGACGCTCAATCTCTTCACCACCGCGACCAAAGATAAAGGGGTCGCCACCTTTAAGGCGCAACACGCGCTTACCCTGTTTCGCCAGGTCGACTAACAGGCTATTAATATTCTGCTGGCTGACGGCGTGGTCACCGGCGCGCTTGCCGACATAAATGCGCTCGGCATCGCGGCGCACCATGGCTAACACCTGAGGTGAGACCAAACGGTCGTGTAACACTACATCGGCCTGCTGCATTAAACGTAGGGCGCGAAAGGTCAGCAGATCGGGATCGCCCGGCCCGGCGCCAACCAGATAAACCTCACCGCTGGATTGGGCGCCTGAATCCGCATCGGCTGTCATCGCTTCTAGCTGAGCCAATAACTGCTGATCAGCCTGCTCCTCATTACCGGCATAAACAGACTCGGCCACTGCGCCGTCGAGTACGGCTTCCCAAAAGCGCCGTCGCTGGTTTTCGCCGGTCAACAGTGATTTAACCTTGCTGCGATAACGTGCCGCCAGTTTCGCGAGAGTACCCAAGTTGCCGGGCAGAAGAGATTCAATGCGGCCCCGTAATAAGCGCGTCATTACCGGGCTGGTACCACTGGAGGTAATGGCGATTTGAATCGGTGAGCGGTCGACGATGGCTGGAAAAATCACGCTGCATAGGGTCGGGTTATCGACCACATTAACCGGAATATTACGCTGTTGGGCTTCGGCAGAAATAGCGGCATTTAAAGGTTGGTCGCTGGTGGCAGCGATTACCAGCACGACATTATCGAGATCGCTCTTAGCGTATGCCCGCTCACACAAGGTCAGCAGCGTCGGATATTCCAGCGCCATATCGGCAAGGCCCTGGCAAATGGCCGGGGCAATCACGCTGATATGGGCGCCGGCTTCACACAGGGTGCGCACCTTGCGCAGGGCGACATCACCGCCGCCAACAACCAGACAGGGCCGTGCGGCGATGCGATGAAACAGAGGTAAATAGTCCACAGGGCTACTCCTATTTACAGAAGGGCTCTTTAATTAAGGGTCCTTTAATTAAAAGCTCTTTAAACAAGGACTTTTGAAACAGGCGGCTAGCCAATAACTTGCAGGCCACCCATCAACGGCTGTAGCAGCTCGGGGATATCAATGCGGCCATCTTCGCGCTGGTAGTTTTCCATCACCGCCACCAACGTGCGGCCCACAGCCAGACCAGAGCCATTAACAGTATGTAACAATTCTGGCTTTTTGCTGTCGGGATTGCGCCAGCGGCTCTTCATGCGACGCGCCTGAAAGTCCCGGAAGTTACTGCAGGAAGAAATCTCACGGTACTTATCTTGGGAGGGCAACCACACTTCAATGTCGTAGGTGCGCGCCGCAGAGAAACCAATATCGCCACCGCACAAGATGACCGTGCGATAGGGCAAGCCCAGTTTTTCAAGAATCTCTTCGGCATTGCGCAATAAACCCAGCAAGGCCTCTTCCGACTCGTCGGGGCGGACAAACTGCACCAGCTCGACCTTTTCAAATTGATGCTGGCGAATCATGCCCCGCGTGTCACGGCCATAACTGCCCGCCTCACTGCGAAAACAGGGTGTGTGGCAGACAAATTTCAGGGGCAATTGATCGGCATCGACAATTTCATTGCGATAGAGGTTCGTCAGCGGGACTTCAGCCGTGGGGATTAAATAAAACTCATTGTCGGTACGTAACTTAAACAGGTCTTCTTCAAACTTCGGCAACTGCCCGGTGCCGTAGAGGGACTCACTATTGACGATGAAGGGCACATTCACTTCGTTATAGCCGTTGTCCACCGTGTGGGTGTTCAACATAAACTGAATTAAGGCCCGGTGTAATTGCGCCAGCTGGCCGTGCATAACGGCAAAGCGAGAGCCGGTAATTTTCGCCGCCACATCAAAATCGAGCAGACCCAGCTTGCCACCCAGATCGACGTGATCCTGAATGGGGAAGTCGAAGCTACGCGCCTCGCCCCAGCGATTAATTTCAACGTTGTCGTCTTCTGTTTTACCGGCGGGTACTTCGGCATCGGGAATATTGGGGATGCCACTCAACAGGGTTTCAAGTTCAAGCTGAACCCCGTGCAGACTTTTCTCCGCCACTTCCAGGTCGCTTTTTAACTGATCAACCTCGGCCAGCAGCGGGGCAATATCTTCACCGGCGGCCTTGGCTTTACCAATGTTTTTCGAACGACTATTGCGCTCGGCCTGCAGCGCTTCAGCATTAATCTGTAGGGATTTACGCTGGTTTTCAAGGGCTTCGATGGCCGCGACATCAAGCGTAAAGCCACGGACTTTGAGTTGTTCGGCAACGCGCTCGGGTTCTGAGCGGACGGTTTTCGGGTCGAGCATGAGGGGTTTTCCTGAGTTTAGAACAACAGTTTTAAATCAATAGTTTAAATCGAACAGCTAAATCAGACGTGTTAGCGCAAGCCCAGTGAGCGTACCGCCGAGGCACAAAAACAAGGTCATCACAACATAAAACAGCGCCAGCGCAAGGTGGCCATTTTGCCACAAAGCCAGGGCGTCGAGGGAGAAAGTCGAGTAGGTGGTAAAGGCACCGAGAAAACCGATCATCAGCAGCTCGCGCCACTGCCCGGGCAGCAGGGGTTTTTCGACAATGATCACGTACAGCACACCCATGGCGATGGAGCCGAGCACATTCACCACCAACGTCGACAGGGGGAAGCGACTGCCCTCTACCGGGAAGAGTATTGAACCCACGCCATAGCGGCCCATGGCCCCTAGCGCGCCACCCAGGGCTACGGCTAACCACTGCACTAGCCGTTCTCCTTGTTACTTTTCTTTGCCGCCTTATTTTCGGCATAGCGTTGCTGTGGGCTATTACTATCCAGGGTGCGTAGATGCCGCAGTTTTTCAGCGATCTTCAGCTCCAGCCCTCGTTCGACGGGCTGGTAGTACTGCTTGTCCTTTAAGGCTTCGGGAAAATAGTTTTCACCGGCGGCAAAGCCTTCTGGCTCGTCGTGGGCATAGCGGTACTCCGCCCCATAGTCCTGCTCTTTCATCAATTCGGTGGGCGCATTGCGCAAATGCAGGGGCACTTCGTGACTAGGCATGGAGCGCACATCTTTCACCACCTCATTAAAGGCGGTGTACAGGGCATTACTTTTTGCCGCCGCTGCCATGTAGGCCAGGGCTTGGGCGATGGCCAGCTCACCCTCGGGGCTGCCGAGACGCTCCTGCACCTCCCAGGCATCGAGGGCGATGCGCAGAGCGCGGGGGTCGGCATTGCCGATATCTTCACTGGCCATGCGTACCACGCGTCGAGCGATATACAGCGGATCACAGCCGCCATCGATCATCCGCGCATACCAGTACAGCGCGCCATCGGGCGACGAACCGCGCACCGCTTTATGCAAGGCGGAGATCTGATCGTAAAAATATTCCCCGCCCTTATCGAAGCGCCGCGTGTCGGTGGTAATCACCTGTTCAACCTGGGCGCGCTCGATGATTTTTTTCTCACCCTCAGCCGCCACAGCGACAAAGTCACTGGCGATTTCGAGCAGGTTGAGGGACTTGCGGGCATCGCCATCGGCGGCATTGACCAACAGCTTCAGAGCGTCATCACTAATACTGAGTTGACCGGCGAAGCCACGCTCGGTGTCGAGTAGTGCGCGCTGAATCACACCGGCAATTTGCTCATTATCCAGCGCCTGTAGGACATACACCCGGCAGCGAGACAGTAGTGCATTATTTAATTCGAAGGAGGGGTTTTCGGTGGTTGCACCGACCAGAACAATGGTGCCGTTTTCGACAAAGGGCAGAAAGGCATCCTGCTGAGATTTATTAAAGCGATGGACTTCATCGACAAATAAAATGGTATTCCGTCCGTACTGTGCGCGCTCCATTTCGGCCTGCTGAATCGCTGCACGAATATCTTTCACCCCGGACAAAACCGCCGATATTGACTGAAAGCTGGCATCGGTGGTTTCGGCAATCAAGCGTGCCAATGTGGTTTTACCCACCCCCGGCGGCCCCCAAAAAATCATCGAGTGCAGCTTGCCACCGGCGATGGTGTCGCGCAGAGGTTTGCCCGGTGCCAGTAAATGTTGCTGACCAAAAAAGTCGTCGAGCTGGCGCGGTCGCATGCGCGCCGCTAGCGGTTGATAAGACTCTTCAACAGGCGATGAAAAAAGGGATTCAGTCATCTTGCAGAATGTCGACGCCGGGGGGCGGAATAAAGTTGAACAGTGCGTCGAGCTGCTCGGTAGCCATCGCCACGTTGCGCTGCACATCGCTGAGAATGATTTCTGTGCGCTGAGCCAGGGAGTCGACAATCACGATCTGCGTCGGTGTCTCGCCCTCAAACACCAGACTGATTTGCTCGTAGAGGCCAGTCGATGCAATGGGTTTCAATAAGTAAGTAGTGGAGGACTCTGTGCTGCTAGTACTCACCGTATAGCTTTGCTCCAGCTGATCCGCCCCACCGCTAAACAACATCGCCGGTGTGTCGGCCACGCTTTGCTGAAAGGGTCGAATAATCACCTGTTCAAGATCGGGGTCGTAGAGCCACAGGGTACTGCCATCGCTGATCAGCCACTGCTCCATGGGTGGGGCAATAATCCAGCGCAACTTGCCCGGTCGAGCCACCTGCATTTCGCCTCGACTATTTTGTATTTCATAGCCATCGGCAGCGAAAATACGCTGACTGAAATCTGCACGCAAAGTAATGAGTGGCTGTAACAGCGCTTTTAATTGCGCAGCGGCGGACGCATCCGCAAACACTGCCGGTGGTAACAGACAGGCCAGCACCAGGCCGAGTGAATAGGCAAGGCGACGTTGTTGTAAGGTAAGACGACTGCGTCGCGAGGCAATAAACCTACTCACCCACTTAACCCGCACGTTCGGGCACCAGCACTTCGCGGCTGCCGTTAGTGTTCATGCCACTGACCACCCCCGCCGCTTCCATCGCTTCAATCAAGCGCGCGGCACGGTTGTAGCCCACTCGCAATTTGCGCTGCACGGAGGAGATCGAGGCCCGGCGGCTGGTCAACACATAGTCGACAGCTTCATCGTAGAGGGGGTCGGCTTCGGGATCGCCACTCCCCTCACCATCAGTGCTATAGCCCGGCACGAGAATAGAGCTGGTGGTGGCCTCATCGGTAATCTGGTCGATATATTCTGGCTCACCCCGGGCCTTCCAGTCGGCAACCACTTTATGCACTTCGTGATCATCGACAAAGGCGCCGTGGACACGGGTAGGCACACTGGTGCCCGAGGGTAAATACAGCATGTCACCGTGGCCGAGGAGTTGCTCGGCACCGCCCTGGTCGAGAATGGTGCGAGAATCAATTTTGGACGAGACCTGAAAGGCGATGCGCGTCGGCACGTTGGCTTTAATCAAGCCGGTAATGACATCGACCGAGGGGCGCTGGGTGGCGAGTATCAAATGAATGCCTGCCGCCCTCGCCTTTTGCGCGATGCGGGCAATTAGCTGCTCGACCTTCTTGCCGACGATCATCATCATGTCGGCGAACTCGTCGATCACCACGACGATATAGGGCAGTTTCTCCAGTGCTGGGGCCTCCGTTGCCGGCTCGGTAAACAGAGCCACCTCCGCATCGGGCTGCCACAGGGGGTCGGTCAGGGGCTCTCCGGCTCTTTCTGCATCTTCAACTTTGCGGTTATAGCCCGCCAGATTTCTCACCCCCAGCGCGGCCATAAGTTTATAGCGCCGCTCCATTTCGCCAACACACCAACGCAGGCCGCTGGCGGCATCGTTCATGTCGGTAATCACCGGGGTCAGCAGATGGGGAATGCCGTCGTAAACCGACAGCTCGAGCATTTTTGGATCGACCAATATCAACCGCACTTCTTCCGGGGAGGCTTTAAACAGCAGACTCACCAGCATGACATTAATGCCCACCGATTTGCCCGACCCGGTGGTACCCGCCACCAGTAAGTGGGGCATTTTGGCGAGGTCGGCAATCACCGGCTCGCCGGAAATATCGTGACCCAGGGCCATGGACAGCGGCGACTTGGCCTCATCGTAAACCCGCGATGACAGCACATCGCCGAGCATCACCATTTCGCGGTGCTCGTTGGGAATCTCAATGCCGATCACCGACTTGCCGGGAATCACCTCAACCACACGCACGCTAATCACCGCCAAAGAGCGCGCCAAATCTTTTGACAGGCCACTGATGCGACTGGCTTTAATACCCGCGGCGGGTTGTACTTCAAAGCGGGTAATCACCGGGCCGGGTAGCACTTCGACCACCTCGGCACCGATGCCAAAGTCCAGCAATTTCAACTCAAGCAGGCGTGACATCGCCTCAAGTGCTTCTCGAGAGAAACCTAGGTTATTGTTTTCCGAGGCTTTATCCAGAAGGTTTAAGGGCGGCAGCGAAGCACTGGACTCATCCCTAAAGAGTGGCGTCTGCTTTTCAGCCTCGACACGCTTGCTCGGTGCGGGAGCAATAAGGGGCGCGGAAATCACCGGCTCTTTGCGTTTATCTAACTTTTTCTTTTTCTGCTTAAACACGGTCTCACGAGACTTTGCCACGGCCTCCGAGTTGCGTTTGTCACGACGCTTATCGTAAAACTCAAGCATCATCGGGCGCAGCTTGTTGTAGAGAAGCAGGCTTAAACGGCCACAATGATCGACCAGCGCCAGCCATGACAGGTCGGTAAAAACCGTCACACCAAAGAGAAAAATTGCCAGCAATAACAGGGTGCTACCGAGATAACTGAAAGCAGATGCTGCGGCCTCACCGACACTATTGCCCAAGATGCCGCCCACGCCGTGGGGCAGTGCCGAGGCGCCACCGTGGTGAATTTCCATCAATGCGGTGGCGGAGATCATCACCAGCACCAGGCCGATGAGGCGTAGAATAAAGGTCACTCCGTCAAAACCGCTGTCTTCAATTTTGCGCTGCTGGAAAACATTCCAGGCCCGAGTGGCCAGTAAAAGAGGGAAGAGGTAGGCAACGTAACCACTGAGGGAAAAGAAGATATCGGCGAGCCAGGCACCCGCGGGGCCGGCAGCGTTGCTGGTAATACCACCCGCGCCCCCGGTATAGGAAAAACTCGCGTCGTCCTTTGAATAGGAACTGAAGGCGATCATCAGATAGGCGCAGAGGACAATCCAGCCAATCAGCGCACCTTCCTGTCTCAGTAGACGCTTACGAAAAGACATTTTTTCCTGTTCTTCCGTAAGCGAGCGGGAGGCCGTTTTGCTTTTAGTGGACGCTTTACTCAATGTTTTTCTCGTCGCCGGTTTTGTCGATTGACACCTGATTCACTCTCTTCAATGCACTGCTCAATACAGCCTATCGGGTGGATGCTTTGCGAGGCCTATCTTACGTGTAAAGCAAGCATTTTGCGTACTTGTTTGGCCTCACCGCGTAGATTCATTATCATAGCGCCCTTTCCCATCCATCTCTTCTTTTGCGAGGCATTATGGCGGACGCACAACACCATCGTTTGATTATTATGCCGCCAGAGCGAACCTCAACCCTGTCGTGATCAGCGGCATCCAGCTCGGTGGCCAGCTAACCACCACCACCGATGTTGACAACTGGCCCGGCGATGTCGAGGGTCTGCAGGGCCCAGAATTAATGTCAAGAATGCAAAAGCACGCCGAACGCTTTGATACAGAAGTAATTTTTGATCATATCGAAGAAGTTGATTTAAGACAACGGCCCTTCCGTTTGCAGGGTAGCTCGACCTTCACCTGCGATGCCTTGATCATCACCACCGGCGCCTCGGCCCAATATTTGGGCCTGCCATCGGAAGAAGCCTTTATGGGCAAGGGCGTAAGCGCCTGCGCCACCTGCGATGGTTTTTTCTATCGCGACAAAAAAGTGGCTGTGATTGGCGGCGGCAATACGGCGGTTGAAGAGGCCCTGTATCTGGCCAATATTTGCAGCGAAGTGGTGCTGGTGCACCGTCGCGACCAGCTGCGCTCGGAAAAAATTCTGCAGGACAAAATTCTGGAGCGCGCCAAAAACGGCAATATCACCATCATGTGGAATCACACCCTCGATGAAGTCCTGGGTGACGAGGCCGGTGTCACGGGTATGCGGGTCAAAAGTACGATCGATGACTCTACGACCGAGCTCGAATTGCCCGGCGTTTTTATCGCCATCGGACACGTGCCAAACACCGGCATATTTAGCGAACAGCTCGACATGAACAACAACTATATTACGATCCAGGGCGGCCTTAATGGCAATGCTACCGCGACCAGCGTGCCCGGTGTTTTCGCCGCGGGCGATGTTGCCGACCACACCTATCGCCAGGCGATCACCTCTGCCGGCTCCGGTTGCATGGCGGCGCTGGATGCCGAGAAATACCTCGACGAGCTTTAAGCACTTGTTAAAAGAGACAGGGGCAAACTGAACCCATGGACCTGCCCCTGCTCGATCCCCTGCATCCACAATTCCCCGACCCCGCCACGGCGCTGAGCGAACCCGATGGTTTGCTTGCCGCCGGTGGCAACCTGTCTGTAGATACCCTGCTCGGCGCCTATCAGCAGGGGATCTTTCCCTGGTACGAGCAGGGCCAACCCATCCTCTGGTGGAGCCCCAACCCGCGCGCCGTGATCGTCCCCGAGCAGCTTCATATTTCCAAGAGTCTGGGCAAAACCCTGCGCCGGGGCGGCTATCACATCACCACCGACCAGGCCTTTGCCAGCGTGATCAAGGCCTGCGCGGAACCCCGCCCCGAGCACTTGAACAGACCCGATGAAAACCACACCTGGATTAGCGCCGACATGATCGCCGCCTACATCCGCCTGTTCGAAGCCGGCCATGCCCACTCCGTAGAATATTGGCTCGGCGATCAACTCTGCGGTGGACTTTATGGCCTGGCGATTGGCAATGTGTTTTGTGGTGAGTCGATGTTCAGTCGTGCCAGCAACGCCTCTAAAATCGCCTTTAGCCACCTTGCTAAAGGGCTCGAGAAAGCCGGCTTTGTACTGATTGATTGTCAGATGGAAAATGATCATCTCAATTCCCTGGGGGCACAGGTGATGGCCCGCGAGGATTTCATCGCGATTATCAAGGGAGCCGCCGAGATCACAATAGACTGGCCTGCCAGCCTGATTTCAACTAAGGTCAACACTTAGAGGGTCAGTACTTTTATAGGGGCGTACTTTTATAGGGGCGCACTTTTTATAAGGTCAAGGCCTGACAAGAACGCAAGGGGATAACATGCACCCCTTTACCTGTGGCCACCATCGATAGGGCGGAAAATGAGCAGAGATATCACCCCGGATTTGCATAAGATCCAGCTCTATTTAACCGAGGCTCACCCCTGCAGTTATCTCGAAAACAAGCAGGCCACCACGGCCTTTGTTGACCCAAAATACCCATTAGATACAGAGACTTATAGCCACCTTTCAATATTAGGCTTTAGGCGCAGCGGGCAATACATTTACGCGCCGCGCTGTGCCTCCTGCAAATCCTGTATTCCGGTGCGCGTGCCGGTCGTGGGCTTTAAACCGACGCGCAGCCAGAAGCGCTGCCTGAAACGCAACGCTGATATCAGCGCTCACATCGAGCCGAATATCGACCTCGATGAGCATTACGCGCTCTATCAAAAATACATCGACACCCGCCACAGCGACGGCGATATGTACCCCGCCACCCTCACCCAGTATCGAGATTTTATCGGCAAGCCCTGGGAATGTACGCGCTTTATCGAATTTCGACTCGGTAAAAAGCTGATCGCCTGCGCCGTCAGTGACTGGCTCGATGATGGTTTGTCAGCCATTTACACCTATTACGACCCAGAGCTGGCAGCGCGCAGCCTGGGTACTCTCGCCATCCTTCGCCAGATTGAGCTGGCCCGGGAACAAGGGCTCGACCACCTCTACCTCGGCTACTGGATTAGAGACAGCGCCAAGATGGCCTATAAGTCAAAGTTTCGCCCCGGCGAGCTGTATATCGAAAATCGCTGGCTGCGAATCTAAGGCCAAAAAGACTCGCCTCATCCGGCGAAAAATGTCCCGCCTAATTCCAGGTCTATTGATCGGCAGTAAGCAGATTCGCTTAAAAGCGAGTTGCCAGCTATGTTAAAATCCCCTGCCTTACCTTGCTTATTAGGAATAACACCATGCTCAGCGATAATCTGACAGAAAAACTCAATGCGCAAATCAATTCTGAAAGCTTTTCCGTGGTGCTTTATCTGCAAATGAGCGCCTGGTGTTCGAGCAAGGGCTACGATGGTTGCGCCGATTTTTTTCGCTTACAGGCCAACGAAGAAAAGCAGCATATGGAAAAGCTGTTTGACTACATGCTGGAAACTGGTGCCCTGCCACAGCTCGGACAAATACCCGCACCGCCAACATCCTGGGCTACGGTGAAAGATCTTTTTCAGGCCACCTTTGAGCATGAAATTAAAATATCGCAAGCTATCAGCAGCCTGGTAGAAATCGCCATCGCTGAAAAAGATTTTTCAACGCACAACTTCCTGCAGTGGTACGTGGCCGAACAGCACGAGGAAGAGTTCAAACTCAAATCGATTCTTGATCGCATCGATATGATTACCGCTGAAGGCCACGGTGTATATACCATCGACCGTGAAGTCAGCAGGCTGACACAGCAAGCAACACCCCCACGCAGTAAAGAGCAGTATTAAAGACCTTCAAACCTGGCCTGTTGCGCCTGAAACGGCGCAAACCCTCCTAACGCCCTCCAATAAGATCACTGCCAAGGAGCTTGTTTTTGCTAAGCGCGGCTTAATAGTGCACAATGCCGCCCCGATGTTTACAAGCAAAGCTGGAGTCAGGCAGTAGTATGGCGAAAGAAGAACATATCGAAATGGACGGCGAGGTGATAGATACCTTGCCCAATACCACATTCCGCGTAAAGCTGGAGAACGGTCATGTTGTGACCGTGACCGCCCACATCTCTGGCAAGATGCGTAAGAACTATATTCGTATTTTGACCGGTGATCAGGTCAAGGTTGAATTGACGCCCTACGATTTGAGCAAAGGCCGAATCACCTACCGGGCGCGCTAAACCATCGACAATAAAAAACCGGGCTCTCTGCCCGGTTTTTTATTGCGCTGATTTCTGTTTATGCGGCGAACCCTGCTGTCATTGCCGTGCAGTTTTTAAGCCCGGCGAGCCAAGGCCGACAGACTTAGGTCGATGCTACGATCTCAATCGCTATCTCCCCGTCCACCAGTGTGACTTTCACCGTACCGCCACCCTTTGATAACTCGCCAAACAACACTTCTTCGGCCAGGGGCTTCTTCAGTTTTTCCTGAATCAATCGAGCCATGGGGCGCGCACCCATATCTTCATCATAGCCATTCTCGGCAAGCCACAGACGCGCACCCTCATCAACTTCCAGATCGACAGATTTATCATCGAGCTGAGCTTGTAGCTCAACCAGAAACTTGTCGACCACGGTGCCAATAATATCGCTGCCCAATGACTGAAACTGAATAATAGCGTCGAGGCGATTGCGAAACTCGGGGGCAAACATCTTCTTGATGCTCTCCATGCCATCACTGCTATTGTCCTGTGTGGTAAAGCCCATCGAGCTGCGGCTCATTTCACGGGCACCGGCATTGGTGGTCATAATCAGGATGACATTGCGGAAATCTGTTTTACGGCCATTGTTGTCGGTGAGCGTGCCGTGATCCATCACCTGCAACAGCAGGTTGAAAACATCGGGGTGGGCCTTTTCAATTTCATCGAGTAGAACCACGCAGTGAGGGTGCTGCGTTACCGCATCGGTTAACAGACCGCCCTGATCAAAACCGACATAGCCCGGAGGCGCACCAATCAAGCGTGAAACGGTGTGGCGCTCCATATACTCCGACATATCAAAGCGCTGCAGCTCAACACCCAAAGTCAGTGCCAGCTGTCGAGAGACCTCAGTTTTACCGACGCCCGTTGGCCCGGCAAACAGAAAGGAGCCGATCGGCTTAGTCGCCTCACGCAGGCCGGCACGCGCCAGTTTAATGGCGGAATCAAGGGATTCAATGGCTTCATCCTGGCCGAAAACCACACGCTTGAGCTTGTCACCCAGGTTGCGCAACTGTTCTTTATCGGAGGAGGACACACTCTTCGCCGGGATGCGGGCAATTTTGGCGACAGTGTTTTCAACATCGACCACACCAATGGTTTTCTTGCGTTTCGAGGCAGGCTGAAGCTGCTGAAAGGCGCCGGCTTCATCGAGCACATCAATGGCCTTATCGGGCAGAAAACGGTCGGTAATATATTTTGCCGACAACTCCGCCGCCGATTTCAGTGCACCCTGGGTGTAGCGCAGGCCGTGATGCTCTTCGAAACGAGACTTCAGGCCCTTGAGAATATCCACCGTCTCTGCCACCGAGGGCTCGGGCACATCGACCTTCTGGAAGCGACGCGACAGGGCTCTGTCTTTATCGAAGATACCCCGATATTCCTGGTAGGTGGTGGAACCAATGCAGCGCAACTTACCCGAGGTGAGCAGGGGCTTAAGCAAATTAGAGGCATCCATCACCCCCCCCGATGCGGCTCCGGCACCGATAATGGTATGAATTTCATCGATAAACAAAATGGCGTGCTCTTCATTTTTCAACTCGGCGAGCAGGCCTTTAAAACGTTTTTCAAAGTCGCCACGGTATTTTGTACCGGCCAGCAGAGCGCCCATATCGAGGGAATAAATCACACTGTTAGCCAGCGGTTCCGCCGCCTTGCCCTCGACAATCAGCTTCGCCAGACCCTCGGCAATGGCCGTTTTACCGACGCCAGACTCACCCACCAGCAGGGCATTATTCTTGCGGCGGCGCAGCAGAATTTGCCCCACCCGCTCCAGCTCGGCACTGCGACCCACCAGTGGGTCGATATAGCCCTGCTCAGCCTGGTGATTTAAATTGCAGCTAAACTGCTCCAGTAAAGTCGCTTCCGGAGCCCCATCCTCACCGGCAGGCGCATCAGCACTGGCCGGATTCTCGGCCTCACCGTCCTCCCGTTCAGACTGGTTGGCGTACTTGGCAATGCCGTGGGAAATATAATTAACCAGATCAATGCGGGAAATATTCTGCAGACGCAGGAAGTAAACCGCCTGGCTTTCCTGCTCGCTGAAAATAGCCACCAGTACATTGGCGCCCTGCACCTCATTTTTACCGGAGGACTGAACGTGGAAAATGGCGCGCTGAATCACTCGCTGAAAACCCAGGGTCGGCTGGGTTTCCCTCAGCTCATCACCCTCGGGTAAGAGTGGTGTGGTGGATTCAATAAATTCACCCAGATCATTGCGCAACACGTCAATATCGGCACCGCAGGCATTGAGCACACCGACAGCCGAACCGTTATCGAGCAAAGCCAGCAGCAGATGCTCGACGGTGACAAATTCATGGCGTTTGCTATTGGCACCCTGAAAGGTGGTATTTAAAGTACTTTCTAAATCTCGACTTAGCATGTGCTACTCCCGCTACAGGTCGTCATCGTCATTATCTTCGGAAGGTTCAATTTCACACAGCAAAGGATGTTCCTTTTCTCGCGCATAACCATTCACCATACCGGCTTTGGTTTCGGCCACCTCCCGGGTGTAAACCCCGCAAATGCCCCGGCCTTCGGTGTGTACTTTTAGCATCACGCGAACCGCAAACTCCTTGTCGAGGGAGAAAAAAAGCTGCAACACTTCAACCACAAACTCCATCGGCGTGTAGTCGTCGTTGAGCAAAAACACCTTATACAGAGGGGGTTTTTTTAACTGGGGCTTAACGGCATCGGCGACAGCCGTCGTGCCGTCGCCCACCTCATCAAACGCGTCGTCATCACTTTGCAGGCGCGTGTTTTTCAGGTTTGGCATTACTGTTTCTATCATTGTTTGCTGGGCTTTATACATGGGCACAGCATACGCCGCTTGCGAATAACTTTCATCTCTGCGGCCGGGATTTTGTCGACCCTGCTGCAGCCCAGCACACCCAGCAAACCTCACAGCTTGACATCTTCTGCCTTAGTGCATAAAAATGACTCTGATAAACCAATGGCTTTCTGCCCTGCTAGGGATGGCTTTACCAGGCGGACTCATTGTTTAAAAAAATACTAACTATAAAAATAAATGTGTTCAGGAGGCGTTTTATGCCACAAGGTACAGTGAAATGGTTCAACAATGCCAAGGGTTACGGCTTTCTACTCGCAGATGATAACAGCGGCGATGATATTTTCGCCCACTACTCAGCCATCGAAATGGAGGGTTATAAAACCCTCAAAGCGGGGCAAAGCGTTATTTTCGACCTTATTCAAGGGAGCAAGGGCGTACACGCCGCCAATATTCGCTCTGGCGCGGCAACAAGCGAGAGTGATAATCGCCAGCCCTGTAACCATGAAGCGCCGGTCAGTGCGGTCGACGGTTTTAATCATTAAGGTATAAGGCCAACGTCCCGCTTGTCATTGGCGACCGGGATCACAAAGTGCCACAACGCTAATTCGCTCACAGGTGGGATGCGCGTTGCCTGACTTCTTTCGCCCCTTCAAATCACCCTTTAACGAGCGAAACAAGCTACGCGGGCAAGATCGAGGCTATTTAGCGCTGCCGGCTGTGAAAATCGCCCCTGCTCCACTAAACTGCGTCGACTACCCACTCCCCTTGCGCTGGCTATGGCAAAACTACTTCTTTTTAACAAACCCTTTGGTGTGCTCAGCCAGTTCACCGCGGCCGATGGCCATCCCGGCCTGGCAGACTATCTCACTATTCCCGAGGTCTACCCCGCCGGCCGCCTGGATCGTGACTCCGAAGGCCTGCTGCTGCTAACCGACGATGGGGCACTGCAGGCACACATCAGCAACCCGCGCTTCAAACTGGAAAAAACCTATCTCGCTCAGGTCGAAGGTGATGTAACAAGGCTCGCACTGGAGCAATTAGCGACCGGGGTAACGCTGAAAGACGGCCCTACTCTCCCGGCGCAAGCCCGTCAGATTGCCGAGCCCGATATCTGGCCCCGCGTACCGCCCATTCGCGAGCGTAAAAATATCCCCACTAGCTGGATAGAGCTGACGATCCGCGAGGGCCGCAATCGTCAGGTGCGACGCATGTGTGCCCATGTTGGCTTTCCTGTGCTGCGATTAGTACGCATCCAAATCGGTGATTGGTCGATTGACGGACTCAAACCCGGAGAACATCGGCAGAGGAATGTCGCCTCGCCCAAGGCCAACCCCCGGCGCAGCCACTCGGCAAAGCGCAAACCGAGACCCGCAAGAAAAAGGCCCTCCTCCTAAATACTGGTTTGCCGACAAACCAAGGAACAGCAATATGCCCAAGCAGATCCACTTAACGGTCGCCGCACTCGTACCCGGCGAGCAGGGCTTTTTATTGGTCAAAGAAAGGGATGATGGGCGCGTCGTTATCAACCAGCCAGCGGGCCATGTCGAGCCCGGCGAAGGCTTGCTGGAAGCGGTGAAACGGGAAACCTACGAAGAAACGGGCTGGCGGGTTGAACCTAGCCATTTACTCAGCATCAGTATTTACACCTCCCCTCACAACCAGGTCACCTACTACCGCATGGCCTTTCTTTGCACCGCACTGGAGCAGGACGAACACGCTGAACTCGACAGCGATATTATCGAGGCACTGTGGCTCAGTGAAAGTGAAATACGCGCCCGGCAAACGGAGCTGCGTAGCCCCATGGTCATTCAGACTCTTGATGATTATTACAGCGGCAAGCGCTATCCATTAGAGATCATTGAGGATTATCGGTAGAATGTCTCTTTAGATTTCACCTCCCAGGACCAGCATTCAAGTTCATGTCAAACAGTCAAAATCCAGCGCCACATAAAGCCCCCAAAGTCATCGTCGGTATGTCCGGTGGTGTCGACTCCTCCGTTAGTGCCCTGCTGTTACAACAACAGGGCTATGAGGTGGAAGGGCTGTTTATGAAGAACTGGGACGAGGACGACGGCACCGAATACTGTACCGCGAAAGAAGACCTGAGTGATGCGGAAAAAGTCTGCAAGACCCTGGGTATCACCCTGCACAGCGCGAACTTTGCCGCCGAGTACTGGGATAACGTTTTCGAGTACTTTCTCGATGAATACCGCGCCGGGCGCACCCCCAATCCCGACATCCTCTGTAACCGGGAAATCAAATTTAAGGTCTTCCTCGAATATGCAGAGTTGCTAGGTGCCGACTTTATTGCCACCGGCCACTACGTGCGCAAAGGCCTTAAGAACGGCCACACCCTGCTGCGCAAAGGCCTCGACAACAACAAAGACCAAAGCTACTTTTTACACGCCGTTGAAGAACAGGCCCTGGCAAAAACCCTCTTCCCCGTGGGTGAACTGGAAAAACCTGAGGTCAGACGACTGGCCGAAGAGCACGATTTAATCACCCACAATAAAAAAGACAGTACCGGCATTTGCTTTATCGGCGAGCGCCGCTTTAAAGATTTCCTCGAGCAGTACATACCCGCACAACCCGGGCCGATGAAAACACCCGAAGGCACCCAGCTCGGCGAGCATCAGGGCTTAATGTTTTACACCCTCGGGCAACGCGAGGGCCTCGGCATTGGCGGCGTTAAAACCGCCGACGAGGCGCCCTGGTATGTGGTCGCCAAAGATCTACCGAACAACACGCTAATCGTCGCCCAGGGTAATAACCATCCCTTACTGTTCACCTCTGTGCTCAAGGTGAGCCAGCTACATTGGATCAACCCCCGACCCGCTGGCACGACGTTTTCCTGCATGGCCAAAATTCGCTACCGCCAAAGTGACCAGGCCTGCCATATTAACGTCAGCGAGGATGGCGAAACCTGTACGGTCACCTTCGACGAACCACAACGGGCGGCGACCCCCGGACAATCGCTGGTCATGTATCAGGATGATGTTTGCCTCGGTGGTGGTGTTATCGAAAGCAGCTGGAACCCCTCATGATCAGAACCCCAACACGAGACCAGGCCATCGCCCTGGCCGGCGTTTTTCAGGCCTGCCAACTCGTCGATAATCTGGCGCGCACTGGCAGTATCCCCAGCGAACAGCTGAGTATTGAAATCAACAGCTTGCTGGAACAGAACCCGGCATCGACCGAGGCCGTTTTCAGCTACGGTGAACACAACGCTGCCCACAATCTCACCATTGGTATAGAAACCATTCAGCAGTTGTTTCGCGACAAGACTAAAAGCCGCCGTCCCGACACTCTGCGCTACGTGCTTGGGGTGATGCACCTACAACGCAAAGTGGCTAAAAACCCGGCCATGCTCGAACAAATTGGCCAGGGTATTGAGCGTGCCAAAACGCAATCTGAACATTTCTCGTTAAGCCACGAAAATGTGATCGCCAATATTGCCGATGTCTATCAAAACACCATCAGCACCCAACGCTATCGCATTCAGGTCAGCGGCCAGGCTGGCCACCTGCAGCAAACGTCGGTCGCCAACCGCGTGCGTTGTCTATTATTTGCGGCGATACGTTCCGCCATACTCTGGCACCAGCTCGGTGGCCGACGCTGGCATTTTTTAGTCTTTCGCAGCCACATGCTCAAGCACCTCGAAACTTTAAGCCGGGAGGCCCGCTAAGCTCCCCGAGTCTGGCAAAATCCGCTAAAATAACCCTCGCATTAATCGCAATATCGACTTCACTCAGTCAGTTCATTAATCGCTTTATTTTTTACTCGCACCTGGACAACATTTATGAATCTCTCTGCACTCTCAGCTGTCTCTCCCATCGACGGCCGCTACGGGGCTAAAACCAGTGCATTACGCGCTATTTTCAGCGAATTCGGCTTAATTAAATACCGTGTTCAGGTTGAAGTGCGCTGGTTGCAACAACTCGCCGACCACCCCGCCATTAGCGAAGTGCCCCCTTTCTCTGCGGCCACCAATGATTTTCTCGAGCAGCTGCTCGCCAACTTTGACGAAAGCCACGCTGCAGCGGTAAAGACCATTGAAAGCACCACCAACCACGATGTCAAAGCGGTCGAATACTTTCTGAAAGATTATTTTGCCGACAATGAAGAGCTCAATGCCGCCAGCGAATTTGTCCACTTCGCCTGTACCTCGGAAGACATCAACAACCTCTCCCACGCCCTGATGTTAAAAACAGGCCGCGACGAAGTACTGCTGCCAGCGCTGGAAAATATTTGCACAACGCTGGCCTCTCTCGCCCACGACTTTGCCGACAATGCCATGCTGTCGCGCACTCACGGGCAAACTGCCTCGCCCACGACGATGGGTAAAGAGTTCGCCAATGTGGTCGCCCGCCTGCGTCGCCAAATCGAACAAATCCGCGCCGTGGAGATTCTCGGCAAGGTCAACGGCGCCGTCGGTAATTACAACGCCCACCTCAGTGCCTACCCCGACATTGACTGGCAGGCCAATGCCGAGCAATTTATCAGCGGGCTGGGCCTGCGCCTCAACCCCTACACCACACAAATTGAACCCCACGATTATATTGCCGAGCTGTTCGATGCCATCGCCCGGGCAAACACCATACTCGTTGACCTCAATCGCGATATTTGGTCCTATATTTCCATCGGCTACTTCAAGCAAAAAACTATTGCTGGCGAAGTCGGTTCATCGACCATGCCCCACAAAGTGAACCCCATCGACTTTGAAAATTCCGAGGGCAACCTCGGCATCGCCAATGCCCTGCTCAACCACCTGGCGGCTAAATTGCCGGTATCGCGCTGGCAGCGCGACCTCACCGACTCCACCGTGCTGCGCAACATGGGTGTCGGCCTCGGCTACAGCATGATTGCCTACAGTTCAATAGAGAAAGGCCTCGGCAAGCTGCAACTCAATGCCCAGAACCTGAGTGATGACCTGGATAATTCCTGGGAGGTTCTCGCCGAGCCCATTCAAACGGTGATGCGCCGCTACGCTGTGCCCGAGCCCTACGAAAAACTCAAGGCCCTGACTCGCGGCCAGGACATTACTCAGGCCACTCTCAGCGTGTTTATT
>MAAC01007997.1_pt1 | contig 22070 bp, 24 predicted proteins | sample 1115981 | NCBI WGS metagenome assembly MAAC01 (sample SAMN04961126, study PRJNA320927) | seawater metagenome | isolation source: sample BD02T64 sea water enriched with oil for 64 days | place: USA:Gulf of Mexico | collected 2013-07-27
GTTAGCAACAATAGTGCATTAACGAAATTATAGCTTCTACTCTATCTTCCTGAATATAATGCTAAGTTATCGGATTTTTTAAAACGTTTTGATCTTATCCTTTTTTGGAGAACTAAACGCTTTGGCGTTCTGACTCGTTCTTTTTCCAAAAAAGGCGTTCGTGATATAAATGGTGTTGCAACCTAAATGCTAAAAATAGCATTCTGATTCGGTTGCAAATTGATTATCTGCTTTCTTAAAACTTGACCAATGGACATTGTTGCACTAAAGTGGCTAACAACGTGTATAATTAATTACTTATTATGTGTCGACTCGGAAAATCCTGCGGATTTCCCTCTGGTTGTTCTAGCCAACGCAACTAATCATACACAAAACCGTTGGCAATAATTTGAAGATGAATAATCAAATCATATACAAAGGAACTTTTGATATGAATTTCAGCACAACTGAAATCGAAATTAGAAATGACTTTGAATATCTAAAATTTGAAATAGACGACTTCAATTTTGTTGGGACTTCTTTTGACGATTTTGAATTATTAAATTACGAAAACTACTCTCAAACTGAACTCAAAAGGTTTTCATTTAATAAAATACGTTGTGGAAATGGATTTGCTTATGAATTGTGTAACTGTAAAATAATGGTTAACATTCCAACTCTAATAAAAGACGTTGATACTGGAGAAGTTTTTGAAGAAAACCTAGAAATTAAATTCGAGATTGGAAAAAGTATTGGAAATGGTATGACCGAAGACGTAAGAGTTTCTTTAAATCTCAAAATTTTCAATAAGCATTACAGTGCTATAAATTATGCCTTTGAAGATGGAGCAAATGAAATTAGAAATCAAATAGAACCAAAATATAAATTCAATAGCTGTTTTGGTTGTAATTTTTCGGATTATAGCCCTTATGGAAAAGCAATATTTGGAACAATGCTGTGTTTTAAGAATCAAAAAGAGGAATATCTTAAGGTAAAAAGTAAAGAAGGACTTTTCAACTTGGGACAGGAAGACCAAATAGTCCAAGAAACATATTATTGTGAAGATTTTGAACCAAGAGGAATTAATGTTGGATACAGAGGATGAAAAACTATTGCCAACAACGTGTATAATTAATGCTAAGTTGGTCAAGCAAAAGAAAATTATTACTTTTAATAAACTGATTTGCAACTCCTGAAAATCCTGCGGATTCACAGCCGCACAAATCATACACAAAACCGTTGGCAAACATTTAAAATGAGAACTCAAATTAAACTTTTAGGAATATTTTTAACTTTGATTTTTATAGGATGCGAAAAACCGATAAAAGAATTTCAAATTGAATCAAACGACAAAAAAGAAATCCTAAAATTTTACTCGGATAAAACTTTCACGTTAGAATCTGGAGAAAATGAATATTCAGGAAATTGGACTGGAGGATTAAAAGAAAAAGATACGGTTTCAATCATTACGACAATGAATGGATATAATGTAATGACTTCAACACCGATAGAGACTTTTGAAATTATTGATGGAAAACTGACTCGCTTAAAAAAAGACGGATTAAAAAAAGGTTGGAAACTATCTGAACTTATAGATTTTAATAAAATAGAAAATATTAAGATTCGGAATGTAAATGGACCACATCATTTGACAAAAACACAATGGAATGAACTTAAAGCGGATATAATGAATTCAAAGTCAGTTGGTGGTTTAATGTGCAAACCTCAATGGCTTGCTCTGATTTTTGAATTTAAAGAAGAGGAAAGTATTGAAGGGAGCATTTGCGGAAATTTAATAAACTTTGAGAATGGAATAATTGGTTCGTTTAGAATAGAAAGAGAAATTAATTTTCATAATTATTAAAAAACGATTTGCCAACACCGTGTATAATTAATTGCTAAAGCTGGCTAAGACAAGGAAAATATCCTACAAATTACTATCTTTAAATTATCGGAAAATAAGCGAAGAAAGCCTCGCTCCTTCCAACGCTGTTTTTGCCTACCTCCTGACGTCGGCTGATTCGGCAAAAGCTTAAACTAGAGACAAAGCTTTAAAAAGCAACTAATCATACACAAAACCGTTGGCAGTAATTTGAGAAACACAATGAAATGACAAAAATAATAATAATAATAATAATAGCCTTTTCTCTATTGATGTCAGGAATAATCAATGCTCAATTGGATAAAAATCTTACATTGAATACGGAGTATATATCTATTGTCGAAACAATATGTGAAGAAACATCTGAACCTGACCCTTGTGCTGGGCAAGAAGTATATCTGATATTAAAATTTAAAAAAAAAGAAGTTTACATTACTCAAAAAATGGTTTCTACTTGCGGAGAAGAATACATACAGAGTGAATTTAAATACAAATGGAAACTTGAGAATAACAACGAGATAAAGATATTTTCTGAACCAAAAGAAATTCAATATACTGGTTTAGAAAATCTAAAACTTACTATTGAAGATAAAATAATTTATGGTCACAAAAACAATGAAAATAATCAATCAGAAAAATATGTTTTTTCAAATAAATCGGATTAAAAACTACTGCCAACACCGTGTATAATTAATTGCTAAAGCTGGCTAAGACAAGGAAGTTCTCCTACAAATTACTATCTTTATATTATCGGAAAATATGCGAGAAAGCCTCGCTCCTTCCAACGCAGTTTTTGCCTACCTCCTGACGTCGGCTGACTCGGCAAAAGCTTAAACTAGAGCAAGACTCTTAAACGCAACTAATCATACACAAAACCGTTGTACACAAGCTCTGAAAAGCCAACCGCACGGTCAAGCACATTTCATTTTGCTCGTGCCTCACAAAATAAAAAGAGCTTGCCCTTCCCCATCTCCACACACACCTACACAGAAAAACGAGAATAAAACCCACAACTTTATGAGATATTTTGAAAAATATATTTACTTTAGTTGCTGAATTAACAACGTCTGAAAATGAACAGAATTAAGGAAGTTTTGGAAGAAAAAGGCATAAAACAAATTTGGCTTGCCGAGAAATTGGGAAAAAGCTACAACATGGTGAATGCCTATGTGCAGAATAGACAACAACCAAGATTAGAAATACTAATGAGTATTGCAGAGATTTTGGACATTGACGTAAAAGAATTAATCATTTCTAACAAAGAACAGAAATGAACGAAATATTACAGCTAACATATAAAAAACTGATTGCATAATGTTACAAAATAATCCAAAATTAAAAAGCTTAATTGTCAGCTTATGGAATACTCTTTATGGTGGAGGTATTTCTAATCCTCTTGCAGCAATCGAGCAAATAACTTACTTACTATTTATAAAAAGACTTGACGAACTTGAAAGTAAAAGAGAAAATGACAAGAAGGATAAAAACAAATCAAAATTTGGTGGGAATTACATTCCTTGGATAGACGAATCGCTCTATCGTTCTACGTCAAAAATGTCCAAAACGGAAATAGCTGCACTTGAAAAAAAACGGGTTCAGGCATTAAAACCAAGAACACAAAAAGAATTGAAATGGAGCTATTTTAGTGATATCCCTCCTTCCGAAATGTTAAATCATGTTAGATATAATGTATTTCCTTTTATAAAAGATTTAAATGATGAAGGGTCGTCTTTTTCGGAAAACATGAAGGATGCAGACTTTCGAATTCCAAAGTCTTCTTTATTGGTAGATATCATTGATAAGGTTGATCAAATTTTTATTGAGATAGGAGAAGATTCTAAAGATGGAAAACAATCCTTTCAAGATATCCAAGGTGACGTTTATGAAATGTTACTAAAAGAAATTGCCTCTTCTGGAAAAAATGGACAATTTAGAACTCCTAGACATTTAATAAAACTATTAGCAGAATTAACTGAACCAAAACTAGGAGATAAAATTGCAGATCCTGCTTGTGGAACTGGAGGATTCTTATTAGGTGCTTACCAATATATTTTAGCAGGTCAGGCAAAGAAAAAGAAACTAAATATACTTCAAACAGATGAAGATGGTTTTTTAAGACCTACTACTTCTTCATTTCTTAGTAAAAGTGAGAAGAAAAAATTAGACAATAGTTTTTTTGGATTTGACATTGACACCACAATGGTTCGTCTAGGATTAATGAATCTAATGATGCATGGAATAGATAACCCAAACATTAACTATAAAGACACTCTTAGTAAAAATTATAATGAAACTGGCAATTATGATATTGTGCTTGCCAATCCTCCTTTTACAGGTAGATTAAACAAAGAAGAGGTGAATCCAGATTTAGGTATAGATACTGGTTCTACTGAATTATTATTTTTGTCTCGTATTTCTAAAATGTTGCGTTCTGGAGGTAAAGCAGCCGTAATTATACCTGAAGGTGTTTTATTTGGTAGTTCCAATGCACAAAAATCAACTAGAGAAATACTATTAAAAGACAATCAATTAGAAGCGGTAATATCCTTGCCTTCAGGAGCTTTTAAACCTTATACAGGTGTAAAAACAGCTATTTTATTATTTACAAAAGTAGAAGAAGGTAGCAAAAAATGGCACACGGATAAGGTTTGGTTTTATGCATTAGAAAATGATGGTTATAGTTTAGATGACAGCCGCAGGAAACTAAAAGAAAACCCTTTACCAATAGTAAAAAGTGAATTTACAGTAAGAAAAAAAGCAGCATACACAGACCGTAAAAATCACTTTTTTGTACAATTAGCCGAAATACAAGAAAACGACCTAGACTTAAGCTATAGTCGATATAAAGAATACGAATATACTGAACAGACCTACGAGCCACCCAAAGAAATTTTGAAGAAACTTATTGAAATGGAAAAAACCATTTTAGCAGATATGGAAGAACTAAATGACTTAATAGGATGATGGTAGAAATGACTATTGAGGAATTAGCCTTAAGTATAAAGACAGGTAAAACGCCTTCAACAAGAGATAAATTGAATTTTGAAGATGGTGATTATAATTGGTTCACTCCAGGTGATTTTAGAACACCTAAAATTCTAAATGAATCTAAAAGAAAAATTACAGAATATGCTGCAAAAAATAATGCGGTAATTTATCAAGCAAATACAATATTAATAACTTGTATTGGTGACATAGGTAATGCTGGTATAATTAAAAATAAAGCTTCTGCAAATCAACAAATTACTGGAGTTGTTGTAGACACAAACATAATTGAACCTGAATTCTTTCTTTATTGGATAAAAGCTAACAAAAAACGAATCCAAGATGGGGCAAATCAAGCAGTAGTCCCAATAATTAATAACAAAGGGTTAAAAAGGGTCAAAGTTACTTTTCCTTCTGACCTTCCAACTCAAAACAAAATAGTAGCTCTATTAGACAAAGCCAGTGCTTTAGTTCAACAGAGAGAAACTAGTATTAATTTATTAGACGAACTGTTAAGAGCACAGTTTTTCGAAATGTTTGGAAAAACTATTAATAATAATAGTTTAAAAAAACCACTTGGTTCTCAGATTAAGAAAGGTGATAAAATCAACTATGGAATAGTACAACCTGGGAAAGAAGTAAAAGAAGGAATTTCTGTAGTTCGTGTTGGAGATTTTATGGATGGACGAATAAGCCTAGAAAACATTAAGAAAGTTAGTTCTGAAATAGAAAGTAAACATAAAAACTCCAGATTGTATGGTCGTGAAATATTAATCGCGTGTGTTGGTGCGACAATAGGAAAAGTTGCTTTTGTTGATGAAAAACTAAAAGGCTTTAATATAGTCCGAGCTACAGCTAGAGTTAATTGCGGGGAATCATTGAACCCTACTTTTTTATTGTTATTGCTTCAATCTAATTATTATCAATCTCAATTAAAAAAGTTTTCAAGAACAGTTGCTCAACCTACTCTAAATATTAAACAAATATCTGAACTTGAAATTCCAATTCCTCCAATCGAAATCCAAAATCAATTTGAAGTTATTTATCATACCATACAAGATAAAAAAGAAACTTTAACTCAATCTAAGAACGAGTTAGAAAACCTGTTTAACAGTTTGTTGCAAAGGGCATTTAGCGGACAATTGAACTTTAATGTAGATATTGAATTAGATACTTTATTAGCGGCTATAGATATAGAAAAAGACACCGAAAAAGAAAAACATAATATAAAAGAAATAGCTACTGTATATGCAAGTAGGTTGTTAGAACGTATAGAAGAGCAAAAATTTGAAAACCGAACCCAGTATCAACAAGCTAAACAAGTAGTCTTTCAAATGCTAGAAGAAAGAATGGTAGAACAAGCCTATGATAAAAACACAAAAGCGGTAAAACTAAAACTCGTATGAAGCTTTTAAAACTACACATACAAGAGGAATTTAAAAGCTTACACGAAGGTTTTAATATAGATTTTCATAAGAACCTGGACTCTATGGATACCTTCCAACCATTTTGTTTTGCAGGTTTAAATGGTAGTGGAAAATCAAATGTTTTAGAAGCCTTAGCCGCTATATTTTATCATTTAGAATTTTGTGTGTCAAAATTTAGACCTCAAAATTTCGATAAGCATTTCAAACGAAATATAAGTACTCCAAACGCCTATACTTTGCAATATTTAATTGGCAAAAACAATAGAGATTCCTACACGCTAAGTAACTTTTACAAAGTTACCATTGAGAAAACAAATCATCAAAAAAAATCAGAGGATAACGAACCAAAGCTATTCATTCAAGAATATCCATTTGATGAATCTATAGAAAAAAAGGAAATATCAATGCTACCTTCTGAACACAATGATGTGTCAGCAGAAGCAAAAGATTATTTACCCGATTTGGTAGTGGCATACTCATCAGGAGAAAACGAAACCTTGAGTTTGCCGTTCATTAAAAATCGATTAATAAATTTCGATAAATATTGCGAAGATTATAAAAAGGACATTGTATTTGAGGAACCCGAATCTAGTTTAATTTATATTGACGAAGGAATGAGTCAAGCTGTCTTGCTAGCAGCACTTTTGTTTGAAGACAAAAACACGCTAAAACCTTTAAAAAAGGAATTAGGAATCCTAAAACTACAAAGTTTCACTATTCACTTGAACAATCAGCGTCTTGATCAAGATGCAGATATTACAGAACGACCACTTCTATTTCATATAAAATCCATTTTAGATAATCTGAAAAAATGTGCAAGTTCTTGGTATGAACAACCTAAAGATATTCTTGGCGAAGGTGGTAAAACACATTCGGTAGTAAGTTTAGATTTTTATGTGGATGATGCAACAAAAGCAGCTTTTAAAAAGCATTTTAGCACATCATTTGAGCTCTTTCGATTCTTTCAAGTATTGTATGAACTCAATTCAAATATTGTATCCAAAAGCATCAAAGAAGAAGTCTACAGCTCAAAAGGATTTTATACTAAAGGGAAATTGCCAGTTGCAGCTCCAATAGACACAGTTTTCCATTTTCTAGATTATAAAATTTTAAAAAAGATAAAAGGCAAAAAAGAACCAAAAGCATTATTGTTACGAGAGTTTTCAGATGGTGAGCAACAATTTTTACACACTATAGGCATTTGTCTAATGTTAAAAGACCGAAGAACCCTTTTGTTGTTAGATGAACCTGAAACGCATTTTAATCCATCTTGGAGAGCAAAGTTTATCAAAATTTTGAACGATAGCATATATGCAGGTAGATTAAAGAATTTACCCAATGGTGATTTTAATGTTCATTTATTAAAAGATGTAATTCTTACCTCTCACTCGCCATTTATAATTTCGGATTGTATGCCAAATAATGTCATTTTCTTTGACAGACATAAAGAAACAGAACTTGTAGAGGCAAAAAGTGCAAAAGAGTTAGAATTTAACACGTTTGGAACTTCTGTTGAAACCATACTTGATGAGTTGTTTGATTACAACCAATCTATTGGCGACTGGTCAAACGAAGAATTACTAAAAATACAATTTGATAGTATAAAAACAGAAACAGATAAAAAAGAATTGAAGAAGAAATTAAAAGTTTTAGGCCCATCCATTGAAAAGGATTTAGTCTTAGCAAAGTTGAATCGTTTAGAATTAAAAGGTTAATGTTACGACTCTACAAACCAATAAAACACGATATTTTCACTCTACACACGCTGTTAGAGAAAGTCGTATGTAATGTTTGGTGCACAGCCAATAATGATAGCTGTGATGTTAAATTAGAACAAGCATTTAAGGATATTTATAACTATTCATACAAGTCAACACCAAAAGTCAAAAAGACCTTAAAAGATGAAGTAGAACGTATTTATGACATTTTTAAAGGCTTAACACCAGAGGTTAAAACACAAGTTAAAGAAGCTTTTATAACAAACAATGACATTGAAGCCCTTTGCAACGGAACAAGTCCTGTGTATTTGTCAGCCTTACCAAACGTAATTGAAAATGAGATAAAGCCACTTTTTAAATGGTGTTATGAAAAGTTACTAGAAAAAGGCAAGGTTGCTGGTGATAAAATGGAGTATTATAATGAGCTTATAAAACACCCAGACAACGATTTCGATACTTGCCCTTGTTGTGGATTAATAGATATTGAATCAGCAGAAAGTATCTGTAGAGAGGATTATGACCATTACTTACCAAAATCTAAATACCCATTTGCTTCGGTTAATTTTACAAATCTCGTCCCAATATGTAATAAATGTAATCGTGATAGAAAAAAAGCAGATGACCCAATAGAGAATGATAGAGTTGCATTTTATCCTTTTTCAACAGACGAACATAACATAGAGATAAACCTAAACTATACAGCAGATATTAATAAAGAGAATAAAGAATTAAGCTTTACAGATTTAAAAATTAATTTGAATGGTCAAGCAGATAAAATTGATACTTGGGATTGGTTGTTTGATATAGCAACTAGATATGAAGATAAAGTAAAGACCTTTTCAAAAAGGTTTTTAAAGGAAATTAAAAGAAGACACGAAAGGTTTCAAACGACCGATAATACTTGGACTTATTTGAATACTCTAGATGAATTGATAGAAGACTATGAATTTGACTATTATGATGATAAAAAGTTCTTAAAAATTGCTTTTTTGAACGCAGTAAAGAATGATTCTAATTTTATGTCAGTGTATGAATAAGCCAACGCAAGTTCAAGCACATTTAAAGTTTGCTCGTACCTCACAAATTTAAAAGAGCTTTCACGCCAACGCTAGCAAGTTTGCGGAAAGAAAAGCCAGTGTACAACAACGTGTATAAAACATAGCTATTATAGGCTCTCTGAGAGGTTTTTGTGTATTTACAAAGTACGCCAAATTTTAATTTGGTTATATTTAAAAAAGAAAATTAAAAATAAAAATTAAAATTCGGCTCGTGCAAAATCCGAAAGGTTAGTGTCTATTTATACGCTACGTTTCATACACAAGACCGTTGTAGCCAATTTGAGAAAATGCAGAATTCCATTCAAAAATATATAACCGAAAATTGTCAGTACTTGCCTGAAAAGGATATAATTCAAATGAATGAATCTGATAATGGACCTATAAACAATGTTCTGACTGGATTGAATAAGCATTGTTACGGAATTTGGCTTTTAGATGACAAAACCGACAACAATTATCTTTTATTTTATATCAACAATAAAACTGAATTAAGTGGTTTGGTTTGCAGATTTAAAATAGGTGATAAAAAACGGAACGATTTTACTCTAGGTTTTGCAAAAGTTATAAATCAAGAATATCCAAAAGACACCGACTTAATAGAAGCTTTTAATACATTTCAGAATCATACAAGAACAATGTTAGAAAAACTAAATCGGTTCACTTATGGAAATGAAATTGCAGATAAAAACGGAACATTAATAGTAAAAAACAAAGTCGGAATTGATTATGTGCCATTCGTGAACAAAAAAGAGGCTTTTAAAGATATTTTTTCAACAGATAATGAAATTGTATCAGCGGAAAATGGTAATAAAATTTATTTAATGTTTAATCCGAGAAATGGTTACACTAAAATTGGGCGAAGTATAAAACCAAAAGTTAGAGAAAAAACTCTTCAAGGAGAAGACCCAGAAACTGAAATCATAGCATTGTGGAATTCACCAAAATCGACTGAAAAGGAATTACATAATGTATTTGATGAGAAAAGAATTCGTGGTGAATGGTTTAATTTGGGAATATCTGACTTGTTGGTAATTAAAGAAAAAATGAAATAAAATAATGAGTGAATTATCAAAAGAAGAAAAAAGAAGTCTTTTTGTTGACTTCATACGATTTATAAACGCTATTGAGTTTCCGAATGAATATGACGAACCGAAAAGAATACATCTTTTATCTCTTGTGGAGCAAAAAGTAATGGGAGCAACATATTATTTGCAGGACTATAATGGAAAAGGATTTTCTATCATAATAGAGGAAGTTGACAAAGACACGGTTAACTTAAAAATTCACGAGCCTTATACCGATGATTTTTTTGAAAAAGAAAATATAGTAATTAGAAATGGTGCTTTAGAAAAATATATAAAATCTAATAAAGACAATACTTATTTGAATGTTGGTGTAATGGAAATAGTTGATAATGAACCAATAATAAGACCTAATAAGATTTTAGAAATTCCTTTAAAATCGATTTCGTTTTATGAGAAAAAGGATAAGGAATAATTTTTTGTTTAATTCCTCTTCTTCTTTTAAGAATTTGAGATTGAATTTATACTCAAACATAATAATAGTAAAAAAACTGGCTACAACACCGTGTATAATTAATTGCTAAAGCTGGCTAAACGAAGGAAATTCTCCTACAAATTACTATCTTTAGATTATTGGAAAATAAGCGAAGAAAGCCTCGCTCCTTCCAACGCTGTTTTTGCCTACCTCCTTACAGTCGGCTGATTCGGCAAAAGCTTACCGTTGTATGCCATTTGAACACTGATAATTTTAAATGAAAAGCTACTTTAAATATACTGACGAAAATAACACTGAATGCTTCTTCGAACTAGATGATGAATTCTACTGTGAAAGAGCTATTTATAAAACAGAAAAAAAAATAATCAATACCTATTTGACAATTGAACACGAATCATATTTTTTGCCAGAAGGAAGTCTAAAGGATGGGTTAGAATTTATGAACTCAAGTTTCAAAGAGGAATTTGACACTTTGTGGAAAGAATCAATGATGGAATCTGAATCAGATTGGGATGAATTAAAAATGAAATATAAAATCGGGGAAAAGGTTAAATCTCGAATTTTATGTTTTTATCCAACAGGAATTATCTCAAACTTTGGTGAGAAGTTTAATGCCATATCTGACTACAAAACTTGTAGAGAGAAATTTGGAAAAGAGAGAATGTATCCGAATAATGAAATGGAATTGATTATTTCGCAATTTGATGACATTAACAAAACTGTTGAACTGAAACAATAATGAATAAAAAACGGCATACAACACCGTGTATAATTAATTGCTAAAGCTGGCTAAGACAAGGAAAATCTCCTACAAATTGCTATCTTTAGATTATCGGAAAATTTGCGAGAAAGCCTTGCTCCTTCCAACGCTGTTTTTGCCTACCTCCTAACGTCGGCTGATTCGGCAAAAGCTTAAACCAGAGCAAGACTCTAAAACGCAACTAATCATACACAAAACAGTTGTACAACATTCCCGAAAACGGCATAATTCTTGATAAATCTCCTACAATATTTTAATATCCAAAAACTAAACTAAATGAAAAAAACCCTATTGACTTTAACTTTCTGTGGACTAACTTTAATCGCTAAAGCACAAAACATAAGTGTTGAAAAGTCAACTTTCGGTATCCAAACTGGATTTTTAGGTATTTGGGCTCATAATGAGTCAAAATTATCAAATCAAATTGCTTTAAGAACTGAACTTGGACTTGACACTGGAATTTTCGGAAGTGATGCTAATAATATAGATGGACTAATTCTTGTCCCCACAATTACGTTAGAACCTCGTTGGTATTACAACTTGAATAAAAGAGAAAAGAAATCAAGACGAATAGATGGAAATAGTGGAAATTTCATTTCCCTAAAAACAACATATCATCCTGATTGGTTTATTATTTCTAATGAGAATAATATCAATTTTATAAGTGACATTTCTATTGTACCAACTTGGGGAATAAGAAGAAATGTAGGAGCTCATTTCACATATGAGACAGGAATTGGAATTGGTTATGTTCATTACTTTAAGGAAGACAATGTAATACTATTTAACGAAAGCCATGTCGCTGTCAACTTACATTTAAGAATTGGATATCGATTTTAACAACCAAATAAAAACGTTGTACAACAACGTGTATAATTAATTACTTCTGATTTCCCTATCGGAAAATCCTCGGAATTAATTAACTTAGTACTTCATCTGGAAATTGTGACCAATTTCCCGTAACTATTCATACACGAACACGTTGTAGGTAATATAAAAAAAACACATAAATGAACAAAATTTTTAGTCTAATATTAGCATTCGGACTTCTGTCAAACCTATCATATTCGCAAACTGAAAAAAAATTCATTGTTGACGATAAAGAAGACTATGTTCTTTTGTTAGACTCTGACATAAAACACTCTAATCGGAATCAACCGAATACGGAAATCGATGTTTATATAAAAACTTCTGAAAACCAATTTCAATACACTTTACTGGTTTCTAAAATAACAGAACCAAAATTTGAAAAAGGGAATTTACTTGACGGAGAATATGAAGATTATTTCAAAGAAACTTGTAACTGCGAAGTATCGGAAATTGATTTGGTTGTTTACAATAATGTAAAACCGTTGAGACATTTCATATCGACGAAAAATGGAGAAAACTCTTTTAAAGGAATTAATGCAAGTTTTGTAAGTGGTCAGTATTTATATAACATTCTATTTCTGACTTTTGACAAAGACTTCGATAATCAAAAAGCTGATTTTGCGGATATAATGAACACACTAATTATTAACGGAAAAACGACTGTGGACAATTATTCGGAATACGAAAAATCTGAATAAAAATACTACCTACAACACCGTGTATAATTAATTACTTCTGAATTTCCTCAAAGGAAATCCCTCGGAATTAATTAACTTAGTCCTTCATAGGAAAATCGTAACCGATTTCCCGTAACAAATCATACACAACACGTTACCACACATTTGAAGAAACATATGAAAAACAATTTAATTTTCGCATTTTTAACATTATTTGCATTTCAAATAAACGCTCAATCTCTTGACGATAAAATTGAAAACCTATTAGAATTAGACGGAACTATTAGTAATATCGAAACACTAATTATTCAAACTATCGAATACCAGAAACAAAATAATTCTGGAATTTCAGATAATTTTTGGGATTCATTGGAAAAAAAAATACGTGAAAAATCTCTCAATGAACTTAAGACAATAGTTAACCCTATTTATTCCAAAAACTATACAGAATCGGAAATCGAAAACCTTCTAACTTTCTTCAATTCAAAAACGGGAAAATTAATCACAGAAAGACAGCCGATTATATTAGAGGAATTGAATTTACCCTTGATGCAGTGGTCACAAAATTTAGGTTCTTACGTGATTGAGGAAATTGAGAATAGAGGTAAAAATGAATCAACTTCTGAACAATTTGAAAAATTCGAAAAAGAATTTAAAGATAAATACGGATTACAAATTCTTAACTTGACTGACCTCGCTATTGACCAAGAAAATAATATAGGAGATTTATTAATCGACTTTGGAAAAACAAATGGAGAAAAAGACATCACAAAAATAATACAAGTCAAAAACAACTCAAATAAAGAAATTACGTTTGACAGACCTACATTTTTCAGAGACGAAGCCATTCAATTTGATTTAGGCTCAAAACCTTTGCAAGTAGGAGAAACAAGAGAATTAAAAATAATATTAATCGCTGAGCAAGCAGAAAACAGAAATTATTCTATGGCGAGCATTAATTCAAGTGATGAAAATAGAATCCAGTTTGGAATTAAATATGATGCACCTGCGAAAGAGATTAGTTTTGAGATTTCTGATAGAGAATTAAAATTTAAAAAACTTAAACAAAACTTTTCAAGACCTTATATTTTTGTTTTAAAAAATACAGGCAAAAAAGAATTTTATATTTCTAATATAGAAATAGACAAAAAAATTGCTTACCTAAGCTGGAACAAAGAAACTATCAACCCAAACGAAGAAACTGAAATTAGAGTAGTATTTTCAAAAGAATTAATTGATAAGCATAAAAATAGAGACTCAAAATTGAAATTGGAAGTCGATTTAACAAAAGGAGAAAAAGGAGGGTTTTCAAGCTATTCTCATGAAACGATTGAATTAACCATTGAATAAAAAAACGTGTGGTAACAACGTGTATAATTAATTGCTTTAGTAGGCTAAGACAAGTAAATTCTCATACAAATTACTATCTTTAAATTATCGGAAAATTTGTGAGAAAGCCTTGCTCCTTCCAACGCCATTTTTGCCTACCTCCTAACGTCGGCTGATTCGGCAAAAGCTTAAACTAGAGCAACGCTCTAAAACGCAACTAATCATACACAAAACCGTTGTATGCAATTGAAAAACTTCACAAAGATTTGAGAGAAAGTTCAAAAAAGAGATTAATAGTATTAGAGTATTCATTAACAATGGAATTAATGGCCAGTTTTGCCTTGGCTTTTCTTCTAGACATTGATTTTGATAAAACAAAAGAGTCTAAGTCTCTTGGAAACTCATCGTCTGCACTAAGTTTTAATCAAAAAGTAAACCTATTGCTTGACAACAAGTCAATAGACAAAGATGAAAAGCTAAAACTTGAATCGTTTATGAATATTAGAAACCAATTTATGCATAACAAGGATGCTGATTCATATGAGAAAGCAGTAGGTTATATTTCTGGGTTAGAAAATAGGCTAAAAAAAATATATCCTCGATTCTTTAAGAATATGAAGATTGAAGATTCTCTTGAAAAATGCGTAGCAGAATTATTCAGTGAAAGTATTAGTATTCTTGGAGATTATAAAGGAGGTAGAGAGAAAAAAATGACAGTTGAAATAGAACGAGATATATATTCTAAAAAATATAAAGTTCTTGAAAAAGTAATGAAATCTCATCTTGATAAAGCTGAAGACTTTATTAAAAATCATAAATCTGATAATATTAAAAAAGATGAATTAATTCCGTTATTGAGTTTATTAAAATATCAGATTTTATTTGACGCTGAAAAGGAATATATAGATGGAAAATAAAACTGCATACAACAACGTGTATAATCAATTGCTTGATTATCTCCTACTTGGAAATTCCTTCGGAATTTCCTCTGGTTCGTTTTTGTTTACTAACTTAGTTCCTAACCAACGCAACTAACCATACACGAACACGTTAGCAACAATAGTGCATGAGCCAAGTTATAGCTTCTACTCTATCTTTCTGAATTTAACCCGAAGTTATCGGATTTTTAAAATAAATTGATCTTATCATTTTTTGGAGAACTAAACGCTTTGGCGTTCTGACTCGTTCTTTTTCCAAAAAAGGTGTTCGTGATATAAATGATGTTGCAACCTAAATGCTGAAAACAGCATTCTGTCTCGGTTGCAAATAGGACTCTCTGCTTTCTTTAAACTTAACCAAAGTGCATTGTTGCACTAAAGTGGCTAACAACGTGTATAACTCATGCTATACTCCTACTTTAATTTAAATGTATATCTTTAACCAGCTGATTTGCTGCTATTGAAAATCCTGCGGATTCTCAGCCGCACAAATCATACACAAAACCGTTGTAGCACATTAGAAGAAACATATGAGATTTGGAAATTCATTTTTAGAAGATATTAATATTTGTCCACACTGTCACGTAGTGAATCAGCCTAATTTTAAGCATCACGAACACACAACTGACTTAGATGGAAACCCACAGCTTTTAACAATTTGGCAATGTACAAATAGAGAGTGCGAAAGAAATTTCCCTGTTCTATATGATACTGATTATAGTTTTATTCGTTTTTTAGACGGACTTCCAAAAGGACCGAATTGGCCTATACCAATTTCTAATTTGGAAAGTGGTAACTCAGAAGATAAAACTGAAGAAGGTGCTGAACCAATACAAACAAGATTCATAAAAACATATCTGCAAAGTTTAATAGCCGAAAGTGAAGGATTAGACGAAATTGCTGGAATGGGTTTTAGAAAAGCAATAGAATATCTTGTAAAAGATTGGGCAATTCAAGAAAACCCTAAAGAATCCGAAAAAATAAATAAACTTTGGTTGAGCGCAGTAATAGAAAATTATTACAGTGGAGATTTAAAAGGCATCTTGGAAAGAGCTACTTGGTTGGGAAATGACCAATCTCATTATAATAAACTCTTTGAAGAATATGACATTGACGTCTTGAAAGAATTGATTGAGTTAATCATGGTGGAATTAGATAGACAATACAAACTCAATCATTATAATTCAACAATTCAAAAAAGGAAATAAAAACGTGAATACAGAACATGGAGTAGCAGAAATAGCAGTAAAGTATAACAAATTTTATTCTCAAATATTTGAAGTATTCGAGGATTACTTATTTGTTGAATTTTATTATCCTGAATTACATAAATTATTAAAAAAAGATAAAGTTGAAATGATGAGGTTTGAGTCTGCCACTTCGTCCTATAAAGCGCCTTTTAAGAAAGAATATATTTATGGAGTAATAGATAGAACTGTTAGAAAAACAAATCCATTTAGGTCTCTTTATGATGCAGTTGCTCTGACTGAGGGTTATTTGCAGGATTTGACAAACCGAATTTACAGAGATAACCCTTCTAAGTTAGAAACCAAAGATGAAGTTCCAGATCAACAATTTAAAATACTAAAAGTAATCACAAGTAGCGTAGATAAAAACGAGATAATATCAAGAATTGCAGAAGAAAAAATTCGAAGTATTTTTTATGGAAATCCGGTTGATTTCTTTCGAAAAGACAAAGCTAAGATAGGACTTGGAAGATCTTTTTCTGACAACTATTCTCTGGCTTTAGATAATTATGCTGAAATAGTTGCAAGAAGAAATTTATATACTCATAATGGTGGAAAAGTTGACAGAAAATATCTGAGAGAAATTAAAACTACAAGTTTTAGTCTTGGAGAAAAAGCAACTATTAACAAATCATATTTAAAAAGCACTATTGAAACTTTGCATGGTCTAGCGACAGTTGCAACACGAGATGCAATACTAGCAAATTATACTACGAACAGTATTCATGGTAAATTAAATTTTTATTGTAAAAGGTTTGATAAAAAATGGAAAGGAAAATAACGTGCTACAACACCGTGTATAATTAATTGCTTTGGCAAGTGCTTATTTGGAAAATTCCTTCGGAATTTTCTCACGTTCGTTTTTGTTTACTAAATTAGTTGCTTAAACACGCAACTAATCATACACAAAACCGTTGTGTTTAATACAAAATCGCCTACCTGAATTCCATTCGATAACTTAACAAAAATCCAAATCATTTGCTTCCTTAAGAGACTTTATAACTTCTGAAATTAAATTATCCCTATCGGTATTATATCTTTCAACCATACTAGGGAGTGCGTAAGTTCTATCATCAAATTCTAACCCCCAAATAAGCATCTCTAAAACCATTGGAACTAAGGAAATCCCAATTGGTGTAATGCGATATTCTTTTTTCCTTTTCATCTTTTCATAAGTCTTACTCACTAAAATATTTTTTTCTTCTAACATTTTTAATCTATCTGACAGAATATTAGTAGCAATTCCTTCATCTGAACCAAGAAATTCAGTGTAGAAGTGAAACCCTCTAAAGAGAATATCTCTTAAAATTAATAATGTCCACTTATCCCCAAGAATATCTAAAGTCCTACTAATGGGGCAATCAGAACGTTTTTCAGTTTTTTTCATTTAATTACTTGTAATTTGCAAGTTATTACATATATTTGCATCACTTGTATTTTGCAAGTAGCTAAAGTAACATAAATAAATTCAACATGAAGAAAAAAATTTACTGGTTAGCATTTACTATGTTGATATTAACAACAGAATTTAATGCTCAATCAAAAACTAACAATTTAAATATTAAAGAAATGGAACAAACAATGAAACCAATTGAAGTAGTAAAAGGCTTTTTTGAAGCAATAAACCAAGGTGATTTTATGAAAGCGAAAAGCTATATGGCAGATAATCATAAATATGTTGGGCCTATGTTTTCAACAGAAAACCCAGAAGATTACTTTAAAGCTTTAGGAGCTTTTGAAATGGAATTTGAAGTAGAAACCCAAGATATGATTGTTTCCGAAAGTGGGATAACACATCAATCGTTATTGAAGGTCATCAATCCAGTACAAGCAACCATACCTTGTTGTGAAGTGTTTAAAATTTCTGAAGGAAAAATCACTCATCAATACTTTTATTTCGACACTGCCCTATTCCCAACTAAATAGATATGGAAAGTTATATGAAAGGAAAATATCAATTTACAAATTCAATTGAAATTGACGTTCCAATAAACAATGTTTGGAGATTTATTGACGATTCTAAACAAATGGAAAAATGGTCGGACTTTGTACCATATGTTGATGTTAGGTTACAAGAAGGTCAAACCAAGGAAGAATTAAATTCAGAACGCAAAGTTGATGTAATATTTGGGAAAAAGTCGGGCTATTTTTTAGAGCGTAGAATTGTCCACGAAGAAAAATCAAAAATAGGATATCATATTTATGAAGATACTGTTGGCTTCAAAAGATTTCTAAGTGAGGCAAGTTTTTTAATCGAAATTACGTCCATTACAGAAAATAAAACGTTATTGAATTGGTCTTTTTATCAAAATACTAATGGGCTTTTTGGCTGGTTTGTACATCCAATATTTAAAAAGACACAAGGAAAAGGTAATAGGGAAAATTTACAAAAACTAAAGGAGTTGATAGAAAATAGCTTTTATAAATTTAATGATGAAGTAATAACAGGTACTAAACACAACAATGACCCAGATGAAGATTGAGGATTTCGGATACAACCAAAAATTTGAAGAATATCGAAAAGATAACAATTTAAATTCTTTTGGAATAGGACGTGTTATTTCCGAACATAAAGACAGATATATTGTAAAAAACGAAACAACTGAATTGGATGCGGAACTTTTAGGAAATTTAAGGTTCTCGGCTGAAAGTAGAAACGATTTGCCAGCCGTTGGAGATTGGGTTGCGATATCTGAATATGATGAAAACAAAGCACTAATTCATACAGTTTTTCCAAGATTTTCTAAAATAGAAAGAAAAACCGTAGGAAAATCGGGACAAACACAAATTATTGCTACAAATATTGACTTTGGATTAATCGTTCAATCTGTCAATCGAGATTTTAATATTAATCGATTAGAACGGTATTTAACTATTTGTAATTCTTCCAAAATTGAGCCGATTATTGTTTTAAGTAAAATAGACCTAATTGAAGAAGTGGAATTAAAATCTTTAATTAATGATATAAAAGAGCGAATAAAAAACATTCAAATCATTTCCATTAGTAATCCTTCACAAATTGGAATAGAAGAAATTAAAAACAAAATGATTAAAGGAAGAACCTATTGTTTATTGGGTTCATCTGGAGTTGGAAAATCTACACTCATTAATTCTCTGATTGGTAAAAAAATGATGAATACAGGCCAAATCAGTCAGAGTATTGACCGAGGAAAACACGTAACAACACATAGAGAACTAATCATTTTAGAAACTGGGATTTTAATCGACAATCCAGGTATGAGAGAGGTTGGCATAACATCATCTTCAGAAGCTCTTGAAATGACATTTGATGAAATAATGAGACTTACTCAAGACTGTAAATTTAGTGACTGCTCACACACAAACGAAAACAACTGTGCAATTATAAATGCTATCGAAAATGAAGAGCTGGATTTAGAGTCTTATGATAACTTTCAAAAAATGGAAAGGGAAAGAGCATTTTTTGAATCCAATCAAAAAGAAAAGAAACAGAAAGATAAAAATTTAGGGAAACTCATTAGACAAAATCAAAAGAAAAGGAGAAGTGACAAGTACTAAACACAACAATGGCTATAATTAATACGGGTTTTGGTGCTTAACCCAAAGTTATGGGTGTATTATGAAGTCCGCCAAATCTTTTGATTTGGCTTTAAAACAAAAAAGATAAAACAAAATAAAAAGATTTAGCTAAGTGCTTAACTGAAAGTTTAATTACTTTTAATTCCCGTACTAACCATAGCCGAGACGTTGTACACAATACGAAAAATGAAAATCGGAAAACAAATATTAATCCTAATTTTGACTTTAAGCTTAGTCTCTTGCAATGGCTCTGCTCAAGAAAAGGAAAATAAAACGCCAACTACTGAATTTGATTTCTCGACAGTTGAGAAATTTAGAAATACTAAAATCAGAGGTCAGATTATAAATGATTATGATAACATATTCAATCCTATACAAACAAAAGAATTATCAGATATTCTTTATGATTATGATCTAAAAACAACTAGACAAATTGTAATTGTGACAATAGATAGTATTGCACCTTATTCTGATATTCAGAAGTTCGCAACGGATATATCTAATTATTGGGGAATTGGAAATGCAGAAAAGGACAATGGTCTTACTATTGTTTTGTGTAAACCTTGCAGACATATCGGAATTGCAACTGGTACTGGAACCGAATTGATTTTGACTAATGAAGTTTGCAAAGAAGTGATACAGAATACAATCATACCAGAATTTAAAACAGGAAAATATTACAACGGAATTAAAAATGGTGTGACTAAATTAATTGAAAAGTGGAATTAAGATACAGTGTACAACAACGTGTATAATTAATACTATTTCACTACTCCAATTTTAATTTATATATTTAATCAACTGATTTGCTACTCTGAAATCCTGCGGATTCTCTGCCGTACAAATCATACACGAACACGTTGGCAAACATTTAAGAAACAGCAGAAATGGGATTAGATTCAGTAGAATTAATAATGACAATTGAAGACAAATTTGGAATTTCAATTCCAGATGCTGAATGTGAACAAATCTATACTGTTCAAAATATGGCAGATTCTGTATTTGAAAAAATAAAAGTTGAACCGAACGAAAAATGCTTATCTCAAATCGTCTTTTATAGAATTAGAAAAGCGTTTGAACAGTTTGGAAATGAAAAGTGGAATATTACGCCGAATACTAAAATGTCGGAATTATTAAGCCAAACAGATTTAAAAAATGACTGGACTCGATTAGGAATAAGAATCGGACTAAAAATCCCTGATTTGGTTGATTTAGATTTAGACAAGACTTTGAATAAGGAAGTTCGTTTTTTAGGATTTAAAGTTTTTGACCGAACTGAACCTGTTGCGGAAAACACATTGAGAAAATTTACTGATTGGATAATTTCAATGAATTATGAAAAATTAATTTCATTGAACAATATTTCAAGTAAATATGAAATTGAACGAATTATTTGCGGAATTACAGAAGATAGAATTGGAGTTCCTGTAAGTGAAATTGAATTACATCATTCATTTACCAGCGATTTGGGAATTGATTAAAGATAAAAAACAATAATGGGATTTTTAGATAAAATTTTTGGAAGTAAAAAGGATTTAATTTCTAAATCGACTGAACAGGAAGTCGAGCACGCTGTTATTATTCATTTCAATTATGGCATTGAAGGAATGGAAAAAATTTACGAATTAAGAGACAAACTCAAAAATATTATTGAGAAAAATAATTTGGGAGAATATGACGGTCACGAAATTGCAACGGACTATAGTGATGGATTTCTATATATGTATGGACCAAATGCAGAAACATTATTTAACGGAATTAAACCAACTTTGGAAAAAACTGATTTTTTGAATGGAGCGAAAGCCAAATTAAGATTTGGACCACCTGAAGATGGAATTAAAGAAATCACAGTTGAAATAGAAACAATATAAAAAACGATTTGCCAACACCGTGTATATTTAATTGCTTGGGCAAGTGCTTATTTGTAAAATTCCTTCGGAATTTTCTCTGGCTCGTGATAGTTTACTAAATTACAGGCTTAACCACGCAACTAACCATACACAATCACGTTACCACAAATTAATGATAACCGAACAGGAAAATATTAGAAGTACATTTTCAATATTTCACGACGGAACAATATGTGGTTTTGAATGCTACTCTGACAAATTAAAATTGAAAGTC